>Ga0065711_1043207_pt1 | contig 14865 bp, 5 predicted proteins | sample Hoacrofraction12_FD_59098 | JGI IMG/M metagenome (GOLD analysis project Ga0065711, IMG submission 59098) | Hoatzin crop microbial communities from Cojedes, Venezuela - Epithelial fraction 12 v2 (version 2) | ecosystem: Host-associated > Birds > Digestive system > Esophagus > Crop | place... | reverse complement strand
CGCCTGGACAAGGTCCTGTGCAGCTTGCTGTAGGTGACCCTGCTTCGGCAGGAGGGTTGGACTAGATGACCCACAGAGGTCCCTTCCAACCCCTACTATTCTGTGATTCTGTGATTCTGTGATTAGTCCCAATTTTCCATCACATGATTTATTACACTTACCGTGACTAAGAGATGACAAGAATAAAATCTCATTGTTAAACTCTATATAAATAGAGTAGTGGAGGTCCTTGCCCCAGTGACGTTACTGTCTACGCGTGCTATATGGCTTATTCATTGCTCAGTATCAGCACTGAAAGGCATTCATGCCTCAGGATATCCTGGAAGGGGAAAGATTTTGCCACCTATATTGACTCTACTAGGCTATATTTTCTTAGGAAAATGTCTTCCTTTTATCAGGCTTGGATAGCTTAGCTGCCAATATTAATTAGCTTCCAGGGGTTTCTTCCTATGTTCCACAGACTATGGATGGGGTAAGATTAAGGAATATTTTTTTTCTCCGTTGCTTCAAAGAATTCTGTATCTAAACTCATCATAATTCTTTTGTGGTAGGATTTCTACATATGACTGCCTCAGCAGCATCAGTTTTTTCAGTGCTCTGTGCATGGTTCAGCATAAGTTAGGGAGTTGGGGGGGATTTGTTTGTTTGTTTGTTTTTGTCAATAGGTACCCTGAGTTGCTCCAGCAATTCTTTCACTTGGATGGGTAACACTTCGCCATCCAAGATTACCAAAGGGAACTAGGCAGTGGAGGATTGGTCAGGAGCAGTCTATTTGTTACATTTTCACTGATAAGTCAGAGATACTTTTCCAACAAATCTTATGTATATTCAAATTTTTTTGCTTTTGAATACCATTTAACTTCACTTTTTCTGCTCTCTTGTTCTTATGTACACATGTCTCTACATCCATGTTATGTTAACTGGTGGTCTCTTTCGCATTTGAAAAAGCATTTTTTTTTCCTCCTGGAATGATTATTTAGCCCTTTTGTGTGCCTGAAAGAAAACAGGTTGTGAATCTATTCCTATTCATATAAGTTGCATTTGGATCCCAGTACGTACAATGTTTGAAAACTTCTGAAATTTAGAAACCAGTAAGTTTAGTTTGAATACACTGCACGTATAAAACAAAAGGCATAATTAATGCCTCCTCTTGCTTTCTTGAAATCAGTAGCAGATTTACTATTGATCTCAAGAGGAGCAGGAGCAACAATCTAAATGCAATAATTTGGGGTGGTAGATTATGATAGAATATAGAACAGATGACAGGACTGCCATGGAATCATTGCTCAGCTTAACTTTCCAATAAGAAACTACCTCAGTAAAGCTGTTGCAAGTCTGAAATAACTGTGATTTTTTTTGTTGTTGTTGTCATTCGGGGTTTTGATTTTTTATTTTTTTTTTTTTTAAATAAGGATCCTTGTGATTAAACCTGGTCTGTCAGTGCATTATTGCATCTCCTAGCACCACTGAGCAAATAGGCTGACACAGCACAGCTCCCTTCTGACCTCCCAGCAACGGCTGATTGACTTTGCAAGGATTTTTCATTTCAGAAACATTTGCAATTTCCTGAAATGACTCCGAAGAATCACATCATCTTGTTTTGTACTCGCATTTGCTTGCATCAGTTATATTGGGGGTAGGAGTGGATGAAATTGTTTCATATAAATAAGTTGGATGCATTTCATAACAGCAATGTTCTGACCCTGGTACTATTGTCTCTCTGCCCACCTATATGGAAATAAGATTTCATTGCAGTAGGATATCACAGGTTACCCAGAATCCCACCCATTTTATTTGTTTTGCTGTGAAGAAGTATCATTAGAACTCATTTTATGCCTATTACTAAGAAATAGCACAGCTGAGAATCAAAAATTATGAAGATGTGAATGTTCAGAAGACAAATGATTGCAGGTATTACAATGAGTTGTCCACCCACAGGCTCAGCAGGTTCTGGAGCAATCAGCTAAGAAATGGAGTATTTCTGGTACACCATCTGCAGATACTTGGTTGGTTAGTTTCACTGAAGCTTATTCAGAAAAGAAATACAGTAAAACAACTTTGCTGAGCCCCAGCCTGTTATAATTTGTGAAAGGCCTTAGAATTTCCAAAATCATGACCAATACAACATACTTTCTTCCTCTTTTTCCAGGAAACAAATTATACAAAACCACGAAAAGCACTTTATAATCCAATAATCTGCAGGGGGCTTGGGCACAGAGGTGTCCAGTTCATGTCACAGCTGTCTTTTTCCAAGTGAGATCTTCCAGAGGGAAATCTGAAGCACAAGTAAATGCGTCTGATTTTTTTTTTTTCTTTATAGGACAAACTCTGCTCTGTTCATCTTCTGTGCTCTCCATTGATTCTAATTATTTTCAAGTTGTTGTTTTGTCCTATACCATGTCTATCATCTCAAGGATTGGTCAATTTGATTAAGGTACACTGAAAGAAAACACAGTATTGCTGTTTGAGGGGGCATGAGACTCAAATAGAAGTTGGTTGTTCCTTCTAACTCAGACAGTGATTTCTGCTCTCCCTTCCTTCAGTACTGCCACGTACGTAACTGTGGGAGAATTTAGATAGTTTGTATACATCGGATGGAAAAGAACATGAAAGCATGCTTGGGAAAGGACTTTTCTTCTTCTCCTTACTGACTCTTAAAATTGAGGCATCCTTGGGGATGTTTGCTCCTGTTCATCACTACAGGCAGTGAATCTTTTTTTCTGATCTATTTATCTTTCTTTGGGTGACAACTGACCTGTCAATTTGAAGGGGCATTTTCTAGCTAGATGTATCTTTCATCTGACTAGAATTTCTCATGTTATATTTGGTCTTACAACCTGAATTTCTGAGCTGAAATAATAGACATGTCATAGTTATGAAATATGTTGGAACTCCTCAGTTTCTATAGATGTGAGTGCTGCGGATAGCCTGGGCTTAAATGTTTCTTGCTGCAGAAATTCAAGAGGGCTGAGAAGTGGGATTCACTCCTTCGTTTGTAGAACTCACAATTTCTTGATGCCGTATCCCATATAATTCCATGCAAAGTACTTGTCATTTGCATACCTGACAGAAAGCTGGCCCCACACAATCATGGCAGTAAGGAGGTCACAGTGTCCTTGTAGATGGGTCTGGCACAGAGTGACAAAGTTCACACAGCAGACCAGAAGCAAAAATTAAAAACCAATGGCTTGCTCTAAGCATGGGGTGAGAATTACTGCTTAGAGAGGAAATGAATCTGCAGTATGACTGCTTTGAGAGAGGGGGTTTAAGAAGCTAAAAAATGAAAGGGAGATTTGTGCACTGGGTGGCACAAGCTGTTAATTTTCTTTTTGCCAAACTCTAGTGTGCAGCAAAGGAGAGAGGTGTTTAGTTAGGCTAACCAAGGACTTCATAGCAAGAGAGAAGTGATTTAGTTTAGACAAAATACAACAATACTTTGCTTCTCTGTAGCAGCTTTCACTAGGAAGGTCTCAGAATGCATTACATTTGGAGTTCAAAGAGAGACGAAATTATATCCCTGTCTAATCTGTTGCTACTAACTAAGATCAGTTCTCCAGTTTACTCCTGTGGGTGAAGTTTTGTGACTCCAAGCACAGGTATGAACTCCACAGTCTTAGTTTTCATGCATACAGACCTGTAAACCTATTGTTCTCTGGGATCATCAGAGGAAGATATGTTCTTGCTTATACTTTGTAAGCTTTCTATAGGGCTCAGTGGCAATGGAGGTAAACATAAAAAACGCTGCTTTAACTGATTCTGTGTTTGTGCAAGATTCTTTACCAGCTGGATTTGGAAAACAGGTAGTGCCATAAGTGCAGTTACCATTTTTCATCAGTGTTTTTCTGGCAAGAAATGCTGACATTAAAGAGTAGAAGCCAGATTTATGAAGGTATTTAGATACCTAACTTTTAGACATTTAGTGAGATTTACAACAGTAGTTCTCCAGGTTAGATGTCTAATTCATCTGGGCTCAACTATAAATTCCACAAAGAACCTGTTTTTATTTTTGAAACTCAAATATTTTAGAAATATTGCCTCATCCACTTAAATGAGGACTTAAGCTGAAATGTCTTTGGGTAAAGAAACCTGACTGTTTATTAGTTTACACCCTAGCACAATAAAGTCCTACTGTGTACTATCATTAGACCTGGACTATGACAAATTATATTCTAGGCACTATGAAAATGTAGGTGATAGTAGAACTTTGTCTTCCAGTATTCAAAATAAAGAAGTTATCTATGTCCATTATAATTGTTCTGTATATTATACATGCTCCCAGAAGTTATGTAAGACATATTCGTAAGCTGGAGTCAGCTAGAGCATCAGAAAAAGCGGCACTTTTTCATTTATGATATTAAATCTTTGTTTATTATAAATAGAATATTTAATATTCTATTAAAATGCATGGGACATGTGAAGAGGAATCCTGGTGCTCTTTGTGTCTATGACAAAGCTCATGTCATTTGGTAACACCAGGATTTCAGAAGAGTTAGTGGACAGGATATGTTCCAAGGCTTCCACTGGTCACTCACAGCAGGGCTGAAGCCACTTTAACCAGGTCAGTAATCCATCCACAGCTCTTGAAATGCTCCAGGTCTGCTCTAACTCTCCCTGACCCCATGTGCCAGACTTAAGGAGCTGGAAAGGTTATCTCCGAAGTGAGCAGGTAGGGGAGCAAATTCTCAGTCCAAATGGTACCCGGATCTTCCTATCTCATCGTGAGGATGCAGAAATAAGAATGGACCTCAGTCTTTCAATTTTCATCCAGGCAGCATCCTTTCCCTCATGTTAGCATAAGAGCTGCCTTATTCAGAGACACATGATTTGGTAGCAGGGGACTTGGCAGCACCACCACCAGTAGGAATTCTTCACACCCCTACCAACGGTGTTCCATTCCCTCATCACACCGGCACTATTTGCTGGACTGCACTGCTAACTGGAGGAGAGGGCAAGGATTTAATGGAGACCCCAATGATCAAACCAATGCTTCTGGTAGATGAATCAGAGTTCATTAAATAATAACTAATTTTATTAATTAAACAGCAGCTACTCCAGCTTAATGTCAGTTAAACTGGCCTTAATGTCATTGTGGGAATGAGTTAGACAAAAACTGAATTGATGCTGTTTCACAGCTGAATGAAAGTCCATAGCAGAGGTTGTAAGAAAACCAGTTGTTCAATGAGTTCTATGGGTAAATTGGATTAACTCTCCTGAGCATCCCCGTGTGGACAAACTCAGTCACTGACATCATAACAACTCATTAGCAGACCATTCCTGCACTGGGAAGTTATACCCAACCCTATATGCCATCATAACTGTTTGCCCTGTTTGGGATAATAGTCTGTCTCTCCCTTATTAGCAGTCTTAGTGTTGTTAAGGTCAGAGAGGCAAAGACTGCACCGTCACTATCGGGTTTACTTGGGGGTGCATGATGTGAATCTCACCTGACACATCTCTCCTAACAGCTTTGTTCTTCACTGATTTGAAGTTCAAGCTAAGCTGGCACTGTAAGTGTTCTCAGAGATGCTGTTGCACCCAGGCTGCATTGGAGGGATATCCTTGCACCATCCCCCCAGTACCTTAATTTTAAAACCTGAGAGACTAATCTTTTTCCTAGAAATGGCATGGTTATTCTGTCAGTTGCATTGCCTAAGACTTTCTGCTCAATCTGTTTTCCTTATTCTGCTTCTATTCTGTGCTTTTACTGATGCTACAAGAACCCTATGAAATAATAAAAAAGATGCAGACCTGTGACCTGGCTGGCAAAACTGTAACCTTTCATTTGTAAAGCCCTCAGACTACTGGATGCAGATGTTTCCCAGTCAGATCCTCACCTGTGGCTCTGTGGAAGCCAGTGGAATTATGCTGATTTATACCAGATGAAGATCCAGCCTTCTCTATATGAGGCTTTCTTGATATAAAAGTTCACTTCAATTGCCTGTTCACCTTTTTGGGTTTCATTTTGGTTTGGTTTTGTGTGGGGATATTTTTGTGTTTTTTTTTGTTTTATGTATAACCTTTTTATAAAAAAGAGGCTCAGCTCATCCTTGTTAGGGCAAATGCAAAAAGCATCAGTAAGCACAGCAAATAATTTACACTAACAAGGGATTGCTTACGTCTTCATTCTAAACAGCCATTCGGAAAAGCTTTGCTGGGTAACCTTACTTGAAAACCAAAGTCTAGATGTTACAGCACAACTAATCGATGCAGCATATTTTATGATTTTTTTTCATAATCTCATGTCCAAAGTCAATGTTTCGTAGTGCAAATAAGTGTGTTGGTTTGGTGCTTTTTTTGATGTGCTATATTGCAATTTGTTTAAAAGCAATGGAATAATCTAAAACCAGAGGGTCAATTAAGTTTTACTGAAATGGAGGAACTGGATAAAATCCTGAAAATTTAACGGTAATGGCAAAAGTACTGAATTAATAGCTAGAACATGAGAGCTTCCTGCCAGGATACATAGGAAATCAGGAGTCAGACGATGGATAAGGATTGAATAAGGGAGAAAAACACTGAAATGTCAGCAACAAAAAGGCTTTTATGGGCAGGAATAGAAATGCGTGGTAAGTTGGAAACAGTTTGATCCTGTATGCTCCAGTCACCCAAGTTCCAAAAGCGTAATAATTTCTCTAGCTATTTCTAAATACATTATCAACTCTGCATGCGTATGTACAGTGAAGCTCCAACCAAGCAGAAGCACTGTTTCCACTGAGCAGCAGGCCAGAGAGGCTTGGCAGCTTCTGAAGGTTTAGGAAGGGGTTTGGGGATATTTTCTTGTACATGGCTGGCAAAAGGACTGGTGCATGGGGGGAGTAATTTTACACATGAGGAGAGTACAGACCACTGATTATTCAGGTTTTATGACATCTAGCCAGGATGGAGTGTAAAGAGCTGAGACAGTGAACTGCTGAGAAGCAAAAGCTAGAGCACGACGTATCGACTTCGACATAGTCTTGAGTCCCTTCAGGTTGAACCCAGGTTTCCCGTATCCTGGCAAGTGCTTTAACCAGAGTGCCACTGAATGGAAAAGGAACAGGACCATCTCCTTCCCTGACTCCTACTCAACCTTTTTAAACAGGCGATTTTATGTGCTGCTGTGGCAAGAGGATTCAGGGCTTAGAATGCCAGTTTGACACCTGTACTTCTCCAAGGCCAGTATCTTTGTGTAGAGAGGGCAAGATTAAAGACAAACTGCTCCCTTCAGAGCTTATTGTCAGTTCTCCAGCTGTGCTCTGCAGTGGTCTGGGCCTTAGGAGTTCTGCCTTTGTGTAAGTACCCTCTGGATTCATTGCACGGAGAGGCTACACACAGCACCTCGCTCAGATCTTTGTATTACACCAGGGTCTAAGCCCAGAAAAGTATTAGGTATTGCCATAGCTGGTCTAACTCAGTCCTGTAATGCAAGTGTTCTTGCACTTATAATATCCCAGAACCACAAATAATGGCCACAGCAAAAGGCAGTCTGATCTGAAAGAAATAAATTGGCCAGTAATTATTTATACAGAAAGGCCAGCTGAATATTAATTGGAATCAATGGCAATTACTGTCCTAGGAAGAAACAAATTAAGATTAAATCAATTAAAGGTAATGCCTTGAAGGAAGTACAATGATATTTAAATTGTTTTAAAGCGTATTTCACATTCTTAAGTTGTGATTTCCATTAAGACATTTTAAACATTTTACATTAAAAACTGAATTGAATTTTCTCCTCAAAGGCAGAGAGTGAAAAGGAATATTGGCAGCTTTTTATTCCACAAGATAGGTCAGGAATTACACAGAAACCACTTTATCTTACAGTACTTTGCAAGTTTAAAAAAAACTAAATGGTTGGAGGGGGAGGTGTCTAGATGGTAAATAGCATACACTTTTTAAGTGGGTATATTTTATGTTCTGGACACTGTTTGTTTTGGGTTTTGAGTTTTTTTCCCCTTACATTGTCAATCCAAGAAAAAGCATTTCATCAAATACCAGTTTTGGGTTTTGTTTTGTGGTATGCTTTGGTGTTTTTTCTTTTGTATGAAAGCTCTGTTTAGATACAGCATGTACTAAGGTCTATATGGTCTCTGTATTTTCAGTTTGTTATACTTAGAGCTGGAGTTTCTAAAGTTACGTAAATTTATTTTTTTGTTGTTTAGCTCCTAAACATGGAAACCTGGAATACTAGTAGATAGAAATATTTCTCTACTTTTCTTTCAATATTTAAAAAAAATTAAGGGGGGAAGTGAAGCAAATGATGAACTAAGTTCTCTGACAGGTTTGTACTATGTCCTGAAAGAGAACCATGTCCTATAATTGAGCTTGGCTGTGACTAACTCCAGTGTGGTTTTCAGCACATCTAAAAAAAAAAAAAGAAAAGGAGGGGGAGGAGGCAGATTTTCAAAATGTGTTAACTACTGCCATCCCATGGTCCCTTCGCAGAGATTTTAACACTACCTACATAAGCACTATAGCATACTCCATGTGGTATGTTTATATCCATAATATGATCTTATTTCCTGAGCTTGCTGATTGTGCAGATTGAAGGACTGGTCTTGTAACAATAATTTCAAAGTAAATGTTTCCTGAATGGTATGGGGTGCATGTTGCTTAATATTTTGGCTTCTTGCTCTTTTAATGACAAACCCCTGCCCTTGTTCTGTGGGGGACTGTAAAATGAAACTCCTATTCTCTTATACATGGTTGTTTAAAACTTTTTTACACTACTGTGCATACGGCAGTACCTTCTTCAGCCGCTGTGTTGAGAATGAACACATTGTTTGGAATAATCTATAGGGGATACCTTAGTGTAAACTGTACTGGTTGCAGTGGTTTGACTGCCGAAATTCTGATCGGGAAGGGAAGAAACTCCCAGCAGAACTTGGTCTGCTTATGAGGCTGGGATTTGCAGCAGCCTAGCCCTCACTGTGGGTTAAGGTGAATACAGCGGATTGAAGGGCATCCTATCTTCTCCAGGGCTTTGCCAGATACAGCATTGCACAGGGGAAGTTGGGAACCATTGTCCTAAGGCGTATCAAGTGCATCTTTATCAGACTTGTTCTGCACAGCACATCAATCTTCAGTAAAGTAGTCAGAGCAATCATTTCACACGAAAACTGTAATTGCAGATACCCTTTTTCTGAAGCTGTGCATATTCTCTGAAGGATGCACATTTTGAATGTGTCAGGCCATCTGCTTGGGGGATCCCAGCAGCTCAAGCTGCTTCATAGCTTGCATTAGTTGAAGTTATTATTTATGATTTTGCAACTGTCTTGGTGTCAGTGCCACACTATAGAGGTTTAAAGTTGCCTTTCTATCGTGTGCTGTGTTTTTGAAATTCTCTTCCTTTGCTAGCACCTTCCCTGTGGAACCACACCTCTCCCTGTCCCACTTTCTCTCCTTAAACCCAGGCAGCCTTCAGCCAAGTATCCCTGCAGGGCCAAAAGAACACTGTGCGCCCTTAACTGACAGTTGCTTCACCTGATACAGACAAACCGGTGTTTTGGTTATCTGATCAGCTTCAGAATACAGACTGTGCAGATTAGTACTTCGTAATTAGTTGCTTATAGCACTGTAGCAACACAGTATTGGTTTTGGCTGTGTTCAGGAAAATGGTTTTCTTTTTATTCGAGAAGGGGGGAAAAAGCTCATTAGATGTGTTTTACCTTCGTCCTTTTAGATGGGTTTTAAAAGATGCCACTCTTCATTTACTTTCCATACAAAGTTTCCATATAGCTCTGTTAATATATGAAGAAATGAGTTTGGAAATTTTGAAGGCGGCTCCCTTAATTCATGAAATGGAAAGGCCATGAATACAGTTGGAAAAGTGATTCCTAATTCTGTTGTGCTTTGGGGTGAAATCTGTAGAATATCCAAATAAACTATTTACACTTAGAGGAAGAATGCAGACTGCTTCTGGAGCTCAGAGTAGATTTTGTTCTGGTGCAATTTAAGAACTTCACTAAATCTTTCTGTAGCAGTAAAAATCTGGTCTGTTTGTAACATCATGTAGTTGGAGGTTTTCCATTTCACTGAAGCTGGATTTTCAGGGATGTAGGTGCCGAAACTTCAGTGTTATTGCTGATTTAAGCAGTACTTAAATGCAAATATAGGTATGGTATGAACTCTGCATGAAAATTGTGGTGACCTTTCTTTTAATAGGTTCAGTAAGGTGTTTATCAAACTTTCTCAGTAAGCAGCAATTAGACAACAAACCATTTCACAGAATAATCTGTCATAAAACTCTTACCGCTGTAAGTATTGAAGATTTCCCCACACCTTTGGTACAACACTTGCCATAGATGTGAATGGGGTTTGCATTTACTGTATATAAGAAAAGTGATGTTTACTGCCTGCACAAGCCTCCAGAGAAACATTCTGTGTGGCTCTAATTCAAACTAGACCAGCTGGGCAGATAAATCATAATGTTACAATACATCATTTCTATTGGAATATTTTATAGAAATGAACAAAACCAGGTATGCTTCCCTTCACGAGTTTCCCCTAAAAATGCTGAATTTACTATAATTAGTTTTGTTCTCTACAGAAACAGTCATTTAGTGGTAACACTATTAAACAAGTGAAATACAAATTACAAGTGACATTTATATGATCATAATCACTCCTTCCTGGCTGCCAGGAATATTTTTTTCAGAGAGGAACCTGCATTTTTGCAGATGGCATGAAAAAAAATGAAGCTTGCAGAACACACCATTATTCCTGTGAGGCCGTCAGTTCATTAGTTGAAGCAGCCAAGTCTTGACGAGCTGCAACTGATCAGCAAATGGGAAATGAGCAGGAGTATAAATTCCCAGCAAACCGAATCATTAACATTTGCTGCCTGCATCCTGGAAACACAGTAAATCAAAAGTGTCATGATATATCAAGACAAACTATCATTACTAATTGGGATTAATTTGCTGCTGTGGGATTGCCGACCTTTGATGAAAGAAAATAAAAAAACTGCTCCTTAAATCTTGTTACTTGATTTCTGTTTTTCTTTGAGGATGCAGTAAGATTGCAGAATACAGGCTCTTCTAAAAAGTGCCATTCTTGTTGCATTTTTCTGTTCTGATGGACTAATATGGTATTTGCATTTAAGAAACAACCTTCTTGTGGATATGTGTATGGGGAGGGAGTATTAGGTAGTAAAGATGAAATTTTGTATAACCTTAAGCAATGTTGACTTTATTTTTTCAATCATGAATGGAGGAAGATCCACTGTCCAGTTCATTGAGCACTTGTTAGTGTTTCGCAAAATGCTCGTTGGTATTTTCAAAAGCTTCTGAAGCGCTCCCTTCCCAAAGCATGCTGCAGCTGCAGGGCAGCCTCCGGCCTCTCTTCGGAGCGACTGGAGCAGGGAGTGCCACAGGTGCCGGAGGGGGAGCTGAAGCCCACTACAGTCTTCAGCCAACTGCCACAGAGGGGCTGGGGGAAACACTCGCTGGCAGACACAGCCTTCAGCCTGTGCGTGCCTGGTGGGCATGCATGAGTGGGGAACAGGTGTACCGAAAGGCCAGTCCTCTACCCTGTGGTTTACTGATACACTGGTGTAATATGTCATGATTTGGGTTTACTTTTAACTACTTTGTACTTACACAAGACAGAGGGTATCAGAGACAATCTGGGCCCTGAAGGAGAAAGATGGGATTAGACCAGGCTGATAGAAGATGTGGAAGCATGTTGTTTTTCTGAAAAGATAGCTCATGTGGCTGAGCAAGGAGGGGTGACAGTTGTGTGTGGACAAGGTGTGAGGCTGGCCAGTATGTGCTAGTTGCGTAGGAGTATAGTTTGGGTCAAAAACTGGCCCAACCTAACTGACCTTCCTCCTCTTGCATGCTCTATCCTATTTATAGTAAGGAACCAGCAGTAGAAGTGTGGCAAGAAACAGAACAGCATACCTGAGCATGGAGATTTCCTAACTCACTACCACCATTACATTTTGGATCCATTTTTCTCCAGTTATCATCTCTGTCAGCCTACTTGCAGAAGACAATAAGGGATTGCCACAGGCTCAACTATTCAGATTTCCCACATTCCATTTCCCATCCTTATGCTTCTATATCCAGCTCTGGTGTGTCCCTAAAAATATGCTGGTTCTTTCCGAGAAGGTAATGCATAGTCAGTTAAACTGACAAAATAATTCTCTTGTTCTTAACACTGTTAGGCATTTTGGAGCCTGTTTCAATGAGAAGTCACTACATGCTTGAAACCTTCCCTGCTGATGAGTTGCTGCGCAGATCTTCCTTAATATGTCCCCAAGCTCTCACCAAATTCAAGTTAAGCATCTATTTAGTCTACCAGGTTTATGCATGTTCTTCATTAATTTCTTATGCTACCCTCTTTGTAATTTCTTGACTCTCCTACACAGACTAAATCATTGTTTTTCCATAAATACAGGACAACAGGAAGTGACTGCAGAGCTCCATGACTGTAATGGAAGTAGAGAATGGTACAGTTGTAACATATTTCTCATGTGATTTAGGTTTCTAATCTTGTAACCCTCCTCTTAAACTGTCTCATAAACTATAGTAACACAAAATGCTTTTACCACATTTTTCCATTTCTTTTGGTCTGGGGTCATTACCATGTGTTTACATCCAAGAAAGAGGTCGTTTTTCCTGTTTTAAGCAACCCTCTGCCCCTCTTTTTTTCTTTTCTTATTTTTTTTCTTTACAAGTAGAAGGAGAAGGTGCATTGTATGCAGAGACACAATAAACTGATATCCCACTTTATAAACAGGCACACAATAAACTGATATCCCAGGTTCTTGCATTGCTATAAGACAGTATAACAGTTCTAGTAACATTGACTGTAATAATCCAAACATCCACACTGACACTAAAAAAAGGACAACAATCTATAAATAATTAAGAGAAAAAAAATCTTTGTTCTCTGTTTAATGCTTAGAGGTAAGCTCCCATTTCAGCTTGAGACATGTTGCCGCCAAAATTGATAGGCCAAGGTCAACCTGAGTTTTGCACAGAGCTCTCCTTGAAATAATATTCTCCTGTTCAGAGAAAGAGACTAAGCACTGCTTTGGTGTAAACCTAGTGCCATAACCCATGGGGCTTGTGTTAGCTAATGCCTGTGTAGGCTTTGACATGCAGTTCTGTGGATCTGTCTTGTATCCTCACTTAGGTATGTCCACAGTGGTGTATGAAGGAAATAAAAGAAATGCCAGGCTGGAGAAGAGTTCTCCCATGGCAGAAGTCGGACTGAGCCAGTAAACATGTGCTACGGTTTCTTGCAAGCACTATAAACGGGGAATGTTGGCTAGGAATGGAAAGACATATGTGAGAAATACGAGAAGGTACTGTGACAATTTGAGGCCACTTACTGCATTAACCTTTTATTTGGCTGTGCCTTCAAAGGATGTAAAAGATTTTGTACTGATGTGGGGTCTTTTTCAAGAATACTCAAGTTGAGGAAGGCGGAACTTATGTGAGTGATGCATTCAGCCAGGGGGAAAAAAGTTTGTTAGGAAAATAAAAGGCTACAAACTAAGTAGTCTGGCAGGAAAAAAGCAGCCGTATCTGATGCTTATTGCATATTTGACTGTGGCGTGAACAATATGTTGGATATGGTGTGTGTGTGGATGACATTGCTGTTCACAGAGAGCAGTGAGCTTATCAAAACAGAAGACAAGTACTAAGAAATCCTGTGCTTCTATCAATGACTAAACAAAAACGAAACAAAAAAAAAAAACACCCTTCATTATGAAGTAATGCATTATACTTATGGCAGATCTTGTGGGTTATTTGTTTAATATGTGTGTAGGATGGTTTCAGATGCATGATAAACTACCAGGTTGCCTACTGAGCTCAAGCTGACTTTATTAACACCATCATTAAAAGCACATACACAGTATTCCATGAATTTAAAAGAAAGAAGCTGCTTTAATTAGTGTAACTCAGCTTAAAGTTCCCAGTACTAACTTCAGATTCAGTCACCTGAAGTGTAGCAGTGTATGAAGAACTATAAAATGGCTTACTTGAGATACACCTTCAAACCCTCCAGTGTGTGCCCTACTGTGCTTTTGGGTTCAGATTCATGTAAATAGACAGTTATTGATTAGAAAGACTTCCTTAAGTCACCTCAGTTATGGTTTAACTGAGTTTATAGTGCTTCATTATATGTAATACAGATTGTTAAAGTGGATAATTTATACCACGGTAGTGACTTCCAGTTTTTCCCCCGAATCACTTATATACATACACACAGATGTATACATTCACATTATTATGATGAAGTAGGCTATTTCAAATCCTTGTCTGTCATAGACATTCTTCGTCCTTTCATAAATGTTGACACAATTACTTTTTCTGCTGATTTCTGCTGTATCAAATAATGGCAGACAACAGCAGCTGAGAACTGTTCTGGGCTGGGAAGGATTCTGACATAGCAAAGCCTTATCTGTCTGCTCTCACTTTGCCATACTTCAACATTCAGAAGCTTATGATGAAAAAGGAATCTATCCATTGGTAATGTAGTCACCTTGCCTGTTTGAGCACCTTGTCATGTTGCACCTAATATGTGAAGATGACTCTTGTTTCTGGAGTAGTTCTACTTGGACCCATTCAATCTATGTACTACACGGATACTCTGGTCTTCAGACTCTGCATTTGCATCATCTTTCCTGTTGACCTCACTGGCCTCTTGCAACTACCGTGTTATTTTCAGGTCTGTTTTTTTTAAGTCACTCAGAAATTCAGAATTCATGAACAAACGATCTTCCATTTGTTGGTTTAGTGCATCTTCCTTTTCTAACTTGAACCAAGACCCGCCTGGACAAGATCCTGTGCAGCCTACTGTAGGTGACCCTGCTTCGGCAGGGGGGTTGGACTAGATGACCCACAGAGGTCCCTTCCAACCCCTATTATTCTG
>Ga0065711_1043206_pt1 | contig 14866 bp, 18 predicted proteins | sample Hoacrofraction12_FD_59098 | JGI IMG/M metagenome (GOLD analysis project Ga0065711, IMG submission 59098) | Hoatzin crop microbial communities from Cojedes, Venezuela - Epithelial fraction 12 v2 (version 2) | ecosystem: Host-associated > Birds > Digestive system > Esophagus > Crop | place... | reverse complement strand
GGGGTGGGGTGGTCTCGCTCGTCCCCTCCCCGTGTCCCGTGGTGGCGGTGGCTCTCGCGGGGGTCCCCTGGACCCCAGCCGCGGTGCCCCGGCCGGTGGAGAGAGCCGGCGGATCTCTCTTCCCTCGTCACCGGGCTCCCGGAGCTGAAGGCGGTGGGGGGGTGGAGCGTCCCCGGTCCCCCCGGTGGGGTTCCCGGGCAGCTCCGAGCAGCCGGAGAGGAAGGGAGGAACCCGGCCATCTTGCGTGGCCCGGTGTTGCAAGCCCGGAGGTGTGCGAAGGCTCGGCGTGCGCTGGGGAAATGGAAGCGAGCTCACCCGGGATGGCAGGAGCCGAGCGGGCAGCCCCGGGGCTCTGCATCCTGCCCGGGTCCCGGCGGGCGGGGGTCCCCGCTGCCCAGACACGCAGGGACTGGGCTGGGGTGGCGTGGGGGGAAGGAAGGAGCAGCCACGGCAGAGCCCCAACTGGGGAGCGCCCGCTCTCGTGGCGTCGTGGGGACGGCGGACGGGGTGACGTGGGGCACTCGCAGGCGCCGGGCTCGGAGCTGAGCGTGACTCTCCGCAAATCCGCGCGGGGACTTCGCTGCCGACTCCGTTCAAAACGTGAAGCTGAGGGTTTTCTGCCCCCGGTGGTGCCGGTGCCCGCGGGGCTGGTCGGGCTTCGCTCCGGAGACCGATGGCAGCCGTGCCGTGGGACCAGGCCACTCCCAGACCTCAGCCGGGCTCTTGCCTTGCAGCCACATAAGGAATTCTCTTGCAGTAGCGGCGTTGTCATGGGAACGTGCGTGTTTCTTGCTGGAGCCCCAGTACAGGGGAGAGAACCAGTGCTCCCAGTGTAGTGGCATCTTGTACTCACCCTGTGGCCTGGCCCTTGGGTCCTGAGGAGTGTCCCCGTTAGGTCTCTGTGGCCTGGGGGAGTGACGGTGAGCTGCGAAGGCCGGGGTGAGCTCTGCCCTTGGCTTGCAGGGCTCCGGTAGCTCCCTGACTTGGGGCTGCCTTCCCGAGGGAAGCTGCTCGGCAGCGGGGCTGCGTGGAAGCATCACTCCCGGGCTCCAGGGAAGGCCGACAGCTTCAGCTGTATCCGGCGCGGAGGAGCAGAGAGGGAGGTGTAAAGCCGCTTCTGTGGAGGGAGAGAGGCAGTTCCCTAAAAGCAAAGGGTTTGGTTTTTTTGTTGGGTGGATGAAGTGCTGCCTGCAGGAAGTCAGGGCTAAATGATGTGGTTCAGGGGGTCAGGAAACAGAGGCCTGCTGCGCTGGCATGTCTCCATCCCCTGGGAGAAGGAGGAGGCTCTCCACCTTGACAGCTCGTTGCCTCTTTAATAGGCAAAAGATGTGTTAAGTAGTCCCCTTCCCGGCTCTGTTTAATGTCTCGTTTTGTTCCCTTTGAGCAGACCACTTCCTCCTCTGGCAGAACGTGCCGGCGGGGCTGGCTCTGGGGCAGCTCCCCACTGCGCTGCCTTGTTCGAGCATCGAGGTGTTGGGGGTTTTCCTGGTGAAGAGCGGGCTGTGCTGGGAGCTCCTCTTGTCTTCTCACAACCCGCTCTCGAAGCGTGCTGTGGGGGTTGCCTCGCTGCTGACCGGGGGAAGAGCTCGGACAGCTCTCGGGAACTGAACGTGATTTGTGTCGGGCCCTGCTCTAACACTGGCTGCTTTCATCGCTCTGCTCCTCCCTCCTCGGGCACGGGTAGAAGCAGCGTGTCCTTGCAGGCTGCTTTGTTACACGTAGCTGGGATATTTCATATACGCCTGGCATGTGCCTGTGCACGGGTCTCTGTGGAAGATCGTGGTGCTGCCCTGAGATGGCTGCAGCCCTGACCGTCTTTCCACCGGCGCCGTCATCCCGCTGGAGAGCAGGACCTGGGGCGGCTCGGGTGGGCTGTCAGTGTCCAGGCTGTGGCCAGGGTTGGCGCAGACCGGGCCCTAAGCAGACACATCGTGGTCGGTAGCAGCGCTGCTGGAACAAGCCTGGCTGGAGGGGGTGTGATGGCTTCTGATCTCCGCTGATTCGTGAAAGCCTCGGTCACTTTTGTGGTCACGCTTCTGGCAAATATGCGGCGCCTGTGGGCGCTTGGCAATTTCGCCGGCTCCTGGTGTGTGCGACTGAACTGAGGTGGCTGTCTGCGTGTGGCTGTTGCTGGGGAACAGCCTTCTCAACCTGTCTCAAGACTGGATGAGGCTTTTGCTCTTTCTCTGGGTTATTAGTGAATTGCTGGGAGGAAGGAAGCCTGGAGCACAGCTGGCTCTCCGGAGCTTGAGCTGCTGGGGTTGTGGGCACTACAGCGATCGGCCAAGCCCTGCTGCTCCCGGGGTCGGGGCAGCGCGGTAGAAAGCGTGGCCTGCCAGCGCCTTGACACAGTTTGTCAGACCTCTGAAGCTGTTAATCTTCCTCACGTTGGTGGTGAGAGGGCTTGTTTCAAGCAATGCTCATGTCCAGATCACGTGAGTAAACCGACTTTGTGCTAAATGGTAGCTGTCACGGAGCTCTGGTGTGGTGGATAAATAGGACTGTGATTGATGGCCTGGCAGGATTACAGCAGCTGCAGAGAAGACCCATTAGCTTAAGTCATCTACTTAGTGTTTATGGCTTAAACTGTCACGTCAGCTCAAGCTGACAGGCGAGAAACCTGCAGGATGACGGCTGTGCAGACAAAGCGTGTGTGAACGGTTGCGAAGCTTAACGTGTGTGCAAGCGTGAGGGAGTGCAGCCTCTGTAAGAAAGTGGATAAAGCACCCTGGCTTTATTTTGGCTTCCAATGTGCTGATGCTGACCTGAAGGCAGAGCTCTGCTGCCCTGCACTAACTGCTACACCTGCCCCAGACTGAGTCGGCCTCATCTGCTCCCTCTAGGCTGAGGCAGAAGTGGCATCTTTGAACCGCCGTATCCAGCTGGTAGAGGAGGAGTTGGACCGAGCCCAGGAGCGCCTTGCCACAGCTCTGCAGAAGCTGGAAGAGGCGGAGAAGGCTGCAGATGAAAGTGAAAGGTGAGCAAGGGCTGCTGCTCTCACTCCGTCAGACATCTTGGATCTGTTCCTGACTGAGGGCCTGGTGCCATCAACCTCTTGGGCTTCCTAGAGGGTGGGAAGTAGATACCACATCAAGGCTGGATGTGGGAGTCGGTACCTGCTTATGCAGAGCAGCTAAGACAATGCTCTTGGCCTTGAGCGAGTGGCTTGGAACCTGAGGCTAAAGAGCGAGTAAGTGCTGTGTGCTGCTGTGCATCCCCGCCTCGAAGGGAGGAGAAATAACATGGGTTCTGGGATGCCAGTGACTTGTAAAGGTGGCTGCTGGTGGGGAAGCATCTCTTCCCGCTGCCCCTGCTGGCAGATGTCCCCTGACCTGGTGGTGTGATTCAGAGGGGAGCGGTCTGCTTCCCGTTGGCTGGTGTGCTTTGTCAGTGTGCACGCTGTAGCGCGCAGCCTGACCCAGCTGATGTCCTGCCATAAAGATGGACTTGGCGCTTCCTGCATTCCAGCCCGGAAAGAGCTTGGCTCAGCCCTGTGGAGTCCCTAAGACAGTCTGGCTTGTCCTTCTCGGCAGCACCACGTTTCCCTTGGTCCAGGAGCCCGATGAGCTGCTGGAGTAATGCTCCAAGGAACAGTTAATTTTGAGCAATCAAGGCTTCAGTATTTGCATCAGCCCAGCGGTGTCTGCCTTCCTGTGCTACCCTCTGCACTGGGAGGTGTCGTGGCTCAGGAGGAAGCAGCGTGGTCCCAGGGGAGCACTGTTAATGCTCTGAAACTCATTACGCTGCTGGCTTGTACGGGATTGCTTTATAACATCTCCCCTCCCTGTGCTTTCTTTTGGGCAGAGGCATGAAAGTCATTGAAAACCGAGCTCTGAAGGATGAGGAGAAGATGGAACTGCAGGAGATCCAGCTGAAAGAAGCCAAGCACATTGCAGAGGAGGCGGACAGGAAGTATGAGGAGGTGAGAGCCTTGGCTGCTCCAGTACAGCCGACCCTGGCCAGGAGAGACAGCTCTTCTTCCTGCTGACTGGGCTTTCCTCAGCAAACCCAGGGGGAGAGCCTGGCTCTCAGCAGGGTTATGTCAGTGTTCCCCTTAGCCAAAAGACTCCAACAGCTCCAGTGACTCCTGCACGCGTTACCTTTACTGCCTTGCACAGCCTGCAAGTACAAAATTACCTTCCTTCCTCTTAACTCCCATTCTCCCTTCCAGGTTGCTCGGAAACTGGTGATCATAGAAGGAGATCTGGAGCGTACTGAAGAGAGAGCTGAGCTTGCAGAGTCGTGAGTAATCTGCTCGCACGTAACTGACATGTCTACCTTTGCATGGGAACTAACACAGCATTTCTAACCTTGTTACACAAGGCCTGAAGCACAGGGTGGGTTTAGATCCGCAGCTGAAAGAGTGGGAAGCACCTCCTGCTCGGACCAGGATTAGATCCACTGAGGATGTGGAGTTTGTGATGATGTGATTTGCCTGGTAGTGGAGATGTTCTGCCCCTTTGCATGGAGGGACTCCCTGTTAGCGAGGTCAGAGAACTCTCCACTTGGTGTTCACCAGCACTGCTTTGTACGTATGGTCACAAGGCCCTTACACGTTGCTACGGGGCATGTGAGTGCACAGCGCTTGGCCTAAAGTAGTGGCAGAGACCACCTGTGCTGGGAGCTGGAGTGGCATGTGGGATGTCCAAGGGCAGAACTGTGGCTGAGGTTGGTCTTTGGCCTCTTAAAATATTTGCAGTAGTACTACAAGACTTCTGCACTGCTGATCAGCAAGCTGGACTTCCTCTGCTCGAGAGCAGGCACGCAAATTGTGGCGTTTGGGCTCCTTTCATGTGTCTGGATGCTTGAGCTGGTCCTTGAGGAGCTGGTCAGGGCCTTTCTGTGCTCTGGGCCTTGTCTAACAAAGTTGGTGTGTACGCAGCAGTAGCAGTGTGCTTCCTGCCCAGACATGCATGTCATGACCATGACTTCTTTGTGTTTTTCCCCTACCTCCTTTTTTGCTCTGTGGTATTGTGTTATTGGTGCTCCTTTTGACCCTTGCCCCCACCTGGCTTGTGCCATCGTGTGACCGTCACTAACAGTCGTTGCCGGGAGCTGCAGGAGCAGATCAGAGTGATGGACCAGAACTTGAAGTGTCTGTCTGTTGCCGAAGAAAAGGTACTAACCTTTCCCCTTCTCAAACCATTAAACCAGAAGCCTTGTGGTCATATTGCTACGCTCCTTCCCTCAGCTTAGCTGTCTTTCTCTCTCCTGGAATGTTCTGTCCTCTCTGTCCATGAATATTCCTGTCTGAGTGGTGGTGGTGGCTGTGCACCTGTCCGTCAGAGCAGCTTCCCTCCTTACAGCAAACTAAACATGCAGCTTCTACTTGAAGACTCCAGGTCTGGCAGAAATCTGTGTCCACATCTCAGCTGCTCAGCTCAGTGCCCTGCGCATGTGCTGGCAGAATACTTCAAATGAGAACTTGGAGGCAGGAAGGGAACTTGCTTTCCGTGCAAGTGCCTCAAAGCAGGGTCCCATCCAGTCTGATCCCAGACTGTCTCCTAAAGAACTTCCTGGTCTTACCTGCACATGGATTCACTTCTTGTCTCTCCTGTCTTTTCCTCCCACTTCTCTTCCTTTTTTTTCCCCCCTTTCTTTACAAACCCCCACAGTAAATGTTCCGAGCTGGAAGAAGAGCTGAAGAATGTCACCAACAATCTCAAGTCTCTTGAGGCTCAGGCTGAGAAGGTAGGGCTGTTTGTCCAAGGGCCAGGAACATTTCTGTTTTGCTAGAAGGGTGTGTGACAGCAGAGCACCCACTGGGATGGAAATGATGCAACCGCAGCCTTAAGCAAGCGAGGAGAGCTGTGCTTGCTCTCCTAGGAGAGCTAACGGATTTTGGTGCTGGGCTGATGTTGACTGTAGAAACTGGCAGTGTGGGAAGTCTGGCTGCCCTTCCCTGCCTCGGGGCAGACCTGATCAGCCAAGATGTTTATGCTGCTGGGATGAGAATTTTTCTGCGCCCAAGTTTGTGTGCACGATGTGGGACTTGCTGCCTGACCCAGTTCTGTTGGACTAGGGTAGGGCTGTGAACAACTCCCAGTTGAAAGTTTCTGGGGGCGTGTGTGCTGCAGTGAGGAGTTTTAAGTCTCCCTCTGTAGCGGGAGGTACCTAGGGCTGCTGATGGCTGACTCCTCTCCTTTTCCGCAGTACTCTCAAAAAGAGGATAAATACGAAGAAGAGATCAAGATCCTGACTGATAAACTCAAAGAGGTGAGTGACCATGTCAGGATGGCCCAGATGGATGAGCTGGTCTCAGCTTGACTGGGGAGAGATGTGGCAGATGGGAGACTTCATGTCCTCAGCTGATGCCTCTGTAGTCCTTTGCTGTATACCAAAGCTCTTGTACCAACTGGCTTCCTCCTGTCTGGCAGGCAGAGACCCGTGCTGAATTTGCTGAACGGTCTGTAGCCAAGCTGGAGAAGACCATTGATGATTTGGAAGGTATGTTGTGGGGATGGGAAGCCAAGGGATGTGTGGTGAGGAGTGGGGAGCTGAGGAAGGCTGTCTCCCAGATAGGTGGAGAGCGGGGACGCTGCTCCTTGATACTTGGAGCATGACCTAACTTGGCCTCCATGGTGAGGCTTGGTGCCTCTGGGCTTGTGAGTTGTGCCTCGTGTATCTACTCTGAAAACAGTTCCCTGGCTGTGCCGCAGCAGCTGTCAAGCTCTTGATCCAAACACCTTGTCGTATCTGACTGACAGTGACAGATAGTGCGGCCGGTGTATCTTGATTGTGATGTCCTCAGGAAAGTAACTGGATTCCTATGCTCCAGCTATAACCCAGTTTGAGTGGCATAGGGGAAAAAAAAACTGCCTGAACTCTGCAGGAATTGGTTACAATAACACGCTCGTATGCAGCATCTCATGCACGTGGCTGGCTGCTGCAGACAGTGTTGTTGCAAGTCAACCACAGTAGTCAGTGAGCCTTGAAACAGCCTCCATGAAGACTCGGACTCCTCGGTGTCAGTCCTGGTTCAGTATCGAATCACCAGAAGCCCCATCCATGTAGTGTGGTGGTCAGCCTGTGCCAAGGATGGCTTGCTTTCTTCCTCCTGTTCCTGGTTTCACAGTACTTCAGGAGCACTCCTGAGGCCAGTCATCGCAGAATCCTACACCTTTCCCCAAGCCACGGAAGGAGAAGGTTCCAAGTGCCTCCCTTAAATCTGGGGCTGTGGCCAGGTTCTGCTGTGGATAGCTGTGGCCGGAATGGTGGTGCTGGTAAACCAAAACTCTTACAGGCCTCCTGCCTCGACCACAGCATGTGCCTTTGTGGTCTTTTAGTGCCAGGTCTTGGAGATTCAAAGCCATATCCTACTGTCTGGAGTCACTCAGGAGGTTTTTTTAATCTAGAAATAGCAATGGTGTCAGCTGAGCTGTTCCAGAACCGTAGCCAAGCAGCAGTCTGAGCCAGCTCATGATCCAGGGCAAGCTTTTATTTGGAACTGCAAAAACTCCTCCAAATCCCTGCATGCTCCCCTTGAAACATGTTGATGGAGAGTTGGCTCCGGTCTCCAGCCTTGCTGCTGAAGTGACCTAGTTTGACAACTGACAAAGTTCTCTGGGTCCTGCGAAGCTGTTAACGACGTTACCAGCTGTACTGTAGCCTAGGCAGGCCGGAGCTGGGAGAAGCCTGTGCCAGCTCTGCACAGTGCTCAAGGAGCGCATCAGTTCGGGTTTCAGGACTGCCTCCTCCCCTGAACGCGGGTGATCTCTGCTCCATTATCTGATTGAGAACACGGGTGTGGCCTGTCTGTTCGGCTCACCCTGCCTGGCTGTGTACTACAGGATGGGAATTCCCTCTGATGCCCAGGACTATTACATGACTGGCTTCTCCCAAGCAGGTTTTTTTATGGAGACTGAAGATGAGAACAGAGCGCCTCAACTGATCTGTGCCTTCCTTGGGTGTAGCAATCTTCTCCCTAAGTGGATGGAGTTGCCCTTCCCTGCTGCTCCTGTCGGTGGTTCTTGCTGACCTAGCTGGGCAGCTTTTCACAAGCTGATGTGGTTTGAGTTCTTGGCTCTGCTTCAGTTGAAGCTGGTTTGTAATCCTGGAAGGCGCTTGCTGGTCAGACTGTCCTCAGGCTGTTGGAACCCTCCTGTTCATTGTCGGGAACTGATACGGAATTGTGATGGCTCCACATCTAACCTAATTTTCTTCTGTTCATGAATCCCATACTTCTTTTCCTGCCCCAGGGTGTTGGAAGAACTCCTCTGCCATCCCTCATTGTTTCCCTTTTGTTCTCCTCCTAAACCTCTTCTAGATGAGCTCTATGCCCAGAAACTGAAGTACAAAGCAATTAGTGAGGAACTGGACCACGCCCTGAATGACATGACTTCCATGTAAATATGAGCTGGCTGGTGTTCGCCTCTCGCTTCAGCAGGCTAGACTGCCAGAGCTTGCTTGGTTTGCTGTGATTTTCATAGTTGGAGAATCAATGGCACTGTGTCTAGGTTACTTCTACAGATCTCTGCCTCGAGGATCGTGGAGGCTTCCCTGCAGCATGCTGTGTTCTAACTCTAGGTCCTTGTGATCTGCATGCGTAACACTGAGTGCTGTGCTGGCCTGAAAGGGTTCTGACTTGAACTCTACGAGTGCAATTCCCAGTCCTGCTGGGAAAGGCTTCCTAAGGTAATGCGGCTTAGTTGTCTGCTAGAGCCGCTGAGCCATGGTCTCAGGATTCCTCCTGGAAGAGGCTGCTTGAGTGGATTCCTTAGGAATTGCCGTAACAGGCTTGCGATGGGCTGGATCATGAACTGATCTGTGGAAGTAGCTGAACTCGTATGTTTCTGCCACTTTGCTACTCGGCTTTTTGTTCAGGTTTGCGATGGGTTCTGCTAACAGCTGCTCCGCACAGTCCTTACCACTAACCGAGGAGAGGCCAGGTACTTGCGCTGCAGGGGAAGAGCCTTAATGCTAGCGTCTGAAAGCTCCCTAAGCAAAGTTTGCTGTGCACAAACACTTAAGCTTCTCTTAAAATTAGTGTCTCCTTCTGTCTCACACAGATAAGTCTTGCGATTCCAAACTCCACTTTGGATTTGCCTCTGCTTGGTGGCTTGTTCTGCATCTGCGCCCTGCATTCGTGCTCTTGTCATCTGGCTCTGAATTCCAGTACTTTTTTCCAGTTACTGTGCACAGGGCATCCCTGGGAACGAGTGCTGTAAAGACGCTGAAGCTTGACAGCAGCAGCAGCCCACCGGTCATGCTGCACTTGCTCCTAAACAAAGCTCCCTCTGTTTGACCCGATGTGCCAGACACTGCTGTGCTCTGAGGGGCTGCCCTTTCAATGTCTGGGTGTAGCTGGGAGTATGTTGTTCTCGTATGCATATCTTGTGTAGAGCCATAAAGCTCCTTTTGTATTTCTCTTGCCTCTTGCTTGAGCATGTCGTCACCTTTTTTAAGGAAAACAATTCTTGTATAAATTGAATGGAACGGCTGGTGCTTTTGAGAAATGGGTTTCTAGTGACCACTTGCTGCTTTAGAGTAACTGTTTCAATGTTGCCTTCAAACCGGTGTAACCCTCATCACCCTTGGCGGAATACACAGGCTTCATTAACGCACCGGATTTTTCCCTTTGGGTGTCTTATTGGCTCGCAGATGTGAATTGCAGCTCTGCAAACGGTGCCTCAGCGCGCAGCATGCTCTGTAGGGGCAGACAGGAGGCTGGGGGTTTGCAGCGGGAAGTCCTCGAGCTGTGCCTGCTTCAGCCTGGCTGAAGACACTCCTCACCTGCCTGCTCTGGAGTGTTCCTTGGCATCGGCTGCCAAGCGCAGGCTTGCAGTGGGATGTCACCACACCTGGTAGTCACTAGGTCACTGGCAGGATGTGAAAAGCTAATAAATATCAAGCGAGGTCTGGCTGGTTTCCAGTTGGGTGGGATGGGTTGGGTGTGCAAGGTGCTGCTGGTGTCAATGGGAGGGATGTGTGGGCCCTTGGTTCAGGAATGAGAACGCACTGCAGCAGGGCTAAGGGTGTCTGAGCCAGGGAACGTGTGTTTTGTGGAGATCTCCCCTCCCTGTGCAGGGGCTGAGGGTGACAGGGTCCTCCGGGAGCGTGGCATGGAGCTTTACACTGAGCACTGCAGCTGGCAGCGGGCTGCAAACACTTGACGTGCGTCACTGCTGGCCTGAGTCTGTTGCTGGTTGCTCTGATATCATAAATGCTGGTCAGACTCTGGTACCTGTGTGTGCTGCCTCGTGGTGGCTGGTCAAATACTTTTTCCTTTCTGGATTGGTTCATCTACCACAGTGCCCGAAGAGCCCTTCACGAACGGAGTTTTGATGAAATGGGACACCTCCCGTGGTTTCCTCAGGTTTGTGTCACTCCGTTCTCCGCACAAACGGCACTAGCAGCAAGGATAGGCCAGACACACTGAACTGCCCCAGCCTGTCCTCACTCTGTCTTCTGTGTCAGGGCTGCCCCCTCTCCGATGGGTCTGGGTGAGGAAGGAGGGAGTATTCCCACAAGGAATTTCAAAGGCTGATAGCTTAGAAGGGTCTGGCAGATGGTGGTCTGATTCTCCTGGTGCATGGGGCAATAACTGTGTGCCCTGTAAGCACAAAGGAAGAACCCATAACTCCTCAGTAACCAAACCTGCAGCTGGAGCAGGGGGTCCCAATCGTGCAGGAGGGGCAGGGCGGCTGCTGTGAGTGTCTGGGTGTGCCAAGGCTTCCAGCCCAGCATTTGGGTGCCAGCTCATACCAGGTGGGAGGTGGCAACCTGCCCTTGTGAAATGGCCTCTCTCCTCATGGGGAGGTCCTGTCAGCTGTGGGTTTTACTGACTCACACTGTGTAGAGCTGGTGGCTCTGCTGTTGCACAGTGGTGTTGCAAGTGATGTTATCAAAGGCTGGGCTGTGGCAGGCCCTTTCACTGCTCGTCCTGGTGGAAGTCTGCTCTGGGTGGTAGATGGATGAGTGGGTGATGCAACGTCTGCACTGGGAGGTTTTGAGAGACTTCTGGTCTGACTGGATTGCTAGGCTTGTGCAGGCTGGTTCCTGTGACCTGGGCTGCTGACTCAGGAGTGGCTGCAAACACAGGTTAGCTGACCAGGAGGCACAGGGCCTGGAGCTCCCCAGGTTGCAAGGATGGGTGGTAAGGCTGCCCGGCGGGCTGGGTGGAGAAGGGAGCAGGCCAGACACTGGAGCTAGTCCCCGCAGACTGGACAAGCATTCCATGTTGAGAAGCTGTTCCTGAGGTCTAGGAAGTGTCATGCTAATTTAGTCAGTCTGTGCTCTCATGTGGGTGGATCATCAGGTCCCTGTCCACAAGCAGCAACACTTGCTTGAAGGCTGTGAGCTGTTGCACCAGCCTGCAGTCACTGGTACTTCTGAGCGCAGTTCACTCCCATCCTCTGCCACTCTGGAGACCCAGGACCAGCCCTGATCACCTGGGGCTGGAGACTGGTGTTGGGGTGCTCAGCGTACCTGCTCAGAGCCAGCATGGAGGCCAGGAGTGAGTTCCTCGCAGCAGCAGTAGTACCTGATGTGCAAGATGGGCTCTGGTGTAGGCTGGCATGGGGTGTACCCATTCCCCCATGCCACAACTTCACTCAGCTTCTGGTTAGATTGCAGTGGGACAGAAAACATTGGTTTCTCTGGCTGTTGCTTGGTCCCTTTGTAGCTTTAAAGAGGGACAATCCATCTGCATTACCCCCCTGTTCTGCAGAGTGAGGTGCAGCTAGAGCAGGGGCTGAGGGTTGCTGGGTGGAGGTGAGCTTCCCCCCTTGTGTGTGGCTGTCGTGCCGGAGGGAGTGGGCTGAGACTCCCTGGAGAGGGGGATGTGCTTTGGCTGCTCTGTGTGGGGAGCTTGGCTCTGTCCTGAGGCTTACCTGGCCAGGTCTTCTTCAAGAGCAAAAGATTCCTAGGTTGTGTCCTGGTTTTGGCTGGGATAGAGTTCATTTTCCTCCCAGTAGCTGCTGTGGTTTGGATTTAGTAGGAGAAGAATGTTGATAATGCTGATGTTTTCAGCTGTTGCTATGAAATCAAGGACTTTTCCCAGTTTCTCATACTCAGCTGATGAGCAGGTGTGCAGCAGCACTGGCAGACAGCTAGCCCAAGCTGCCTGAGAGAAATATTCCATGCCATGGACATCATGCTCAGTTTATAAAGCGGGGTTGGCTGGGGGCGCAGGAATCCTTTTTTCTCTTTCTCTGTGTGAGTTCTAATTCTTTCTTTTCTGGGAGTTCAGTCTTTTTTGGGAATTTTGTGAATTCTGCAAACTCAGTTCTGGATTCTGTGGATTCTGTGATTTGCTGTTTGGCAAATGGCTGCGAATCAGTTGTCGGGGGGTGAGAAAATTATATTGTAAATAGCTTGTTTTGAATATTCATTATGCAAAATATAATAATTATTTCAAATAGTATTAGCATTTCTTTTGTCTTATTAAACTGTGCTTATCTCAACCCACAAGCTTCACCTTTTGTCCGTTTCTCCTCCCCATCTAGGGAAGGGGAAGGGTGAGTGAGCGGCTGCCTGGTGCTCAGTTGCCGGCTGCTGGGTTAAACCACAGCCAACTGAAAGCCACGAGGAATGGTGTAGATCCCCTTCGGAGGGTGCCCTGGATTCCTAGGAACCTTGTAGTACAAGAAATTGAGAAGAAGCCTCAGGCCAGCAAGAACTCCTGGGCTTTATGCTTGCTCATCAGGCAGAGGCAGCACACTGTGTATCTCTACAGTTCATGATGATTGGTTCTGCCAGGCTGGAAGCTGTTTTATAAGGATTTTTCACTGCCTGGAATTGCCCCAAATGCAGGAATTGCAGTTGTCGGACTTGGAGGACCCTGCCTGTGCAGCTGGGCAGAGATAGATGATGAACTGGTTCTCTGCGGTGGCTGTTGTGGCTGACAGGCTGCATGGCAGGACAGTGGCCATCCAGTCCCAAGAGGCGACCTGTCCAGGGAGAGGATCAGACTGGTTCTCCCTTTCCTGGAGTTGCTGATGAGCACGTGTACTTGGTACCAGCCTCGGCGACAAGTGTGGGTGCTGGAGCCCTGTGAGGCTGTAAGGACAGGGACTGGGTGGGAGGTGAAGGCTGTCAGATGCAGTGGCAGCTTGTGCCCTGCTCATTTAGTTGTTCTGAGGCAGATGTACAATAGAAGCCTGTGCTCCAGAACTCCCTCTGTCCTGTACCTGAAGCAGATACTGCCTTCAGTTCCTGTCTGGGTGCGGTGGGTTGTTAGGGTGGCACAAAGGCATGTTCCTGGAGTGTCCTCCAGGTCTGATATGAGATGCTGTCATTCTCAGTTCTTCTGATGTCCCCATCCTACTGTTAACCCCATCAATCCCACTGCTCTGTGGTGTGGCTCACTCTGGAAAGTGCTTCTGGTTCAGCTGTGGTAGGACTACTTCTTTCTGCAGAGTGCTCTGCAGGCTTAAAGCACATCCCAAGTGTCTATCCTTACTTGGGTACAGCCCAGCCTGCAGGCTCCTCCTCTGGTGTTCTCCTCTTCCTTTCTTTGCCTTTGCAAGCCCTTGGCAGCGCTTCCATTTCTGCCCGCACTTGGTTTCCCCTGTGATCTTCCTGAGCTGAAACCCGAGTTAGAGCAAGACAAACCTTTGTTCTCCCTGGATTTGTCTGTGTAATAGCCTAGACTGGTCCTCAGAGGTTATGGAGACAGCTTATTTGATGTGCTCATCTTGGTACTCTACTAACCTTCCCTTTCTCTCTTTTTCTCTCTTCCTCTTGTTTCCCCTAATCCTGTTGCTGCTCCAGAGCGCCTGTACAGCCAGCTTGAGAAAAACCGCCTGCTCTCTAACGAGCTGAAGTTAACGCTGCATGATCTGTGTGACTGAGAAGGGGGCCCACTAATGCCATTAAGCAAGCTTATTGCGACCACCAAAGCTGTGGACCACAGTGAAATCTGATCTTAAAACTGGCAGACTTGCAAATTTTATGCAATTGCTGCTATTTAATGGGGCACTTGAATTTATCCTCTAATTTATTTAAAAGTTGTCGGGTTCTTTTTATAAAGGTAACCTCTGTTCTTGGTGAAGTAACCCTTAGACTTGGCTGGCTTTTGAGCCCTTGTCCAGGGGGTCCTGCCTGGCTCCTCTGTGGAACCAGAATGACAGCACCCACCAAGGGAGGGGTGGGGTGAAGTGAGGCTTATGTCTGCTAAAAGATGCCTGTCAAGTGCTACGACTTCATTTACTGTTAGCTGAATGACTGTAGGATTTCCTGCTGCATGGGATGATGGCTTCTAACAATAAATGACAGACTTTGTGGTCTGTAAGACACTGCAAACCTGTAGTGCTTTCCTATATAGTTGAGTTCTAGCCTGGAAGGTTTGGGGAACGTGGTCATTCTTGGGGCCTGACTCCAGTGCAGCTGCAGAGCCCCAGAACAGGTTGGGAAAGCTCCTGGACACCTTGAAAGCAGGTCCCAAAATCCACAGCATGAAGCTGTGTTTTCAGTGCTTGCAGGGAACGTTTAAACGCTCTAGCTGCTAGTGCTCTAGGAAGGCTGCTTCTCACTGTGCACGGTTTCTGACCCTGGGGAGGTTGGGGAGTGGCTTTGAGAACCTGCCTGTACCTAAAGGACATCTTTTACAGCCTGTCTATCCAGCGTCCCAGCCCGTGGAAGTCTTCAGTGATATGGGTGGGCTGACCTTTGGAGTAAAGCCTACCTAGAGCGCTAGTTGCTGGTCTGAGCTCTCCTCCTGGCTTAAGGAACATGTGAGAATCGACTGTGCGGCTGCCTGTAGTGTCGGGCAGAGTTGCAGCACCCTTGCTCCTACTTGCTCCCTGCCTGCCCTTCACTGAAACCAGCCTCTTCCCTGCTGTCCTTGAGGCATGGTTGTCTGCTCCCTGCTGCCTAGGTAGTTGTGGTCTTGGCGACCAGCTTGGCATCTCTGTCCTGTGCTGGG
>Ga0065711_1009563_pt1 | contig 14866 bp, 5 predicted proteins | sample Hoacrofraction12_FD_59098 | JGI IMG/M metagenome (GOLD analysis project Ga0065711, IMG submission 59098) | Hoatzin crop microbial communities from Cojedes, Venezuela - Epithelial fraction 12 v2 (version 2) | ecosystem: Host-associated > Birds > Digestive system > Esophagus > Crop | place... | reverse complement strand
GCAGCTGCAGCGGGTGGGGCGCTGGCCCGGGCCCGAGGTGGGGCAACGGCCCTCCCCGCCGAGGCCGGAGGAAGCGCTGAGGGTACGGAGGGGGGCCCGGCGGAGGAGCGGGGGTGCTGGGCTGCCGAGGGAGGGAGGGAGGGAGGGAGGGAAGGAAGGCGGCCCGGAGCGCCGGGGGCCGGCGGAGTGACAGGGCCTCGCCGGGAGCGAGCGGCGCCCCGCAGGCCCGCTCCGAGGGCGGGCGGGGGGCTCCGGGGCTGGGCAGGCAGTCGGTCCCTCTCGGTGCCCGGGGCTGAGGCTGTCCCGGGGGCAGACGGGGCTTGGGGGGCCGTGGGCACTGGGGAGGGTCTGCGTGGGAGCGGCGGGTCGTCCCTGCGCGGGGCTGCGCTCCGAAGTTGCCCTTCTAAAGCTGAGTTGCTCCTGTATTAAGCTACTTCCCTAATTACCTTTCAGATCTATTTTTTTTTATTATTTTAACTAAGTAATGCGTGCTCTCAATCCCAAAGGTGTTCTAAAAGTTACAGAATAGCGGTCTTGCTATTTTTTGGGAGAGCAAGAGGAGGTTTTCTCCTACGTGCTTCCAACTCAGAGCCTGCTTCCTTGTGCTGTGACTCACAAATGGCTCTTGTGGCAGATGGAGATTTTTAAACGATGCAGTTTAGGCATGTATGCGACTGTCTAAGTATCTCTATTTAAATATTTATATTTACACGTGCGACTAAGCGGCAATAATCCAGGAAAAAGCACAGTATTTTTGTTTCCAGCTGGGCTAAACCGAATCCATCGATGAACTAGTCTATTCTGAGCAGTATGGTGGACGAATTTAGGCTTAAAAAAATCCACTCTGCACTTCTGCTTGGTTACAATATGAGCTTTTGTGCTCCTCGAAACTCTGGATTCATATTGCCCGAATCTGTTCGGACCTTAATTTTAGCAAAGAGGAAATTATAGCTTTTCTTTTATCTAGATGCATTATTTCATTGATCTGTATTTTACTATAAATGGCTCATTATCAACTGATGTCTGTGGTTTAACAGATTACATGAAATCATTACAAGAGAACTATTTTTAAATTAAAGCTTGCTTTGTAGTCCCATTTTCAAAAATGAGAAAATTAATTTTCCCCGTTAGTGTGGAGTAGGTAATTTAAAAAAAAAAAAATTACAAGTAAAACAGGGTAGTGAAATTGCTGATGAAATTGTGATGGTAATCAAGTATAAATAGAAATACCATGCTTTCAGTCCTCGTGATTTTAAATACATCTTCAAAATGGCTTATTGTACAACAGATGAAATATTTCTGGAGAGGCAAAATTAGCTAAAGTTTGAAAAGTCAGTTCAGTTTGAGAAAATGTGAAAGGAGTGCTCTATAGTATAGAAAACAAATTTTCACAAAGTCTTATCAAAGTATTATGATACTTTACCAAAGTTCACAGAACTCGAAAACATAGTAAATGCTGAAGGAAACATTTTTGGGGGTGTATTTGCATAACTAAGGGGCAAAAGGTTGTATTTGGGGATGCTTGGAACAAAGTAGTCCTTTTTGGTCTTGTTTTTTTTCCTAGCTCTCTCTTTTGCTTCTGCTTTTTAAAACCACAAAATGTCTGAAGTTAAGCAGAGGAAAAAAGCTATCACTTCATCCAAGGCCAACGAAGGCTCACAGAAGGTTGAGAGGCACAGTAACTGTGGGAAGTTGGCAAGTCCCAGGACCAGCCATAATCGGAGTTCCTTTTGGATGGACTCGTGGACAAGCTTGAGCATAATTTCCCTTGCTGTTTGCCTGGTGCTGACCTGGTAGGTAACCCTCTAAAGTGGGTTTTAATATTTTCTTTTATGTTCTATATGGTAGTCAGTCATGGGCAATATAATTAGTTGTATTTGAATATAGTGTTTGGGTTAAGTGACTACAGAAACTTGTTAAAGTTAGAAGGATCAAGAAAAGAATAGCAGTATTGCCAAGTGTGGAAACATTGGTATACAGTGAGGGATTATAGAAGCTTGATCTGTTCTGTCACGTTGAAAGTTTAAAAGGTGCCTTGCTCATGAATTGTAAATACCTGCTTTGGAGACTACCTCTAACAGTGATGAGCAACTTAATCGGACAATAAGTATGACAAGGGTCATTTAGCAGGTAATGAGTAATTCAGCAGGAGTGGAGTTTTCTGTAAATAATTTGCTCAGCAGCGTGGTAAATTTGTTCATCAGGTGGAGCCTTGAAGTAAAGGTCAAATATCTTTGTAAAAGATGTTTTAGAATATCTTAGCAACCTCACTACCTTAGTTCCATCAGAAACTCAGCTTCATGAAGAAATGATATGATGAAATTCTCAGAACTCTAGCGCAAGAAATTAGTCCAGATTATTACACTCGAGATGTCAATCTGAAAATTAAGGTAAAATTTGTTCTTATTTTAACATCACCCAGATTTTTTTTATCTAAATCTTTGAGAAACAGAATGACATAGTAGAATAAAAAGATTAGTGATGCTTCTGCTATGTGTGTTTCTTGTGTATCTGTTTACGTCTGGTTTGCATTTATCTATAGCTAGCATTTTAGCTTTTATTGCCTAACAACAGAATATTGTAGATATTTTGAAACTTCTAATTGCTGTTCAATATACTATTAAATATCGATTTATGAAAGCACAAGTACTTTAAATAAGTTCTATTCTAGATAAAATTGTTCTTACTACTGAGATGACCCCTGCATAGTCTACAATAAACCTTGTTTGGGGATTAATAAACATCCAGCAAAAATCAGGTTTTGTTGCTTGGTTATCTCACTTCCTTTTTAACTGGACAAAACACAGTTTAGAAAGCTCCCAAGTTCACAGTGAATTAATTTAGAATGTATATGAAGTACAAGATTGACATCGCTACTGTCTGTTCACAACGCTAGCATCGTCATAACAGTAGCTATACAAGCTTTGCCACAATGCACTGTATGTTCTTGGATGGTTACAAAACAACATCAGAGTTGACGAGCCTTCCTAAATCCAAAGGCTTCTATGCATGATTTTGTGATTCTTTGCAAGAAATTCCAGAGTGGAGTTTTTTTGTTTCATTTCCACCAGTTACATAATCCATAAAAAAACCCAAAACATTGTGAGGCAATGCATTACGAGCATGTCATGGCCTCCCTATGTCAGCAGACTTATCTGACATTTTTCCTGTTTGAATGGCATACAGTGTAAAAACAAAGCACATCTATGAATGTTTCCTTATTTTTCCACCTCGGTTGGAAAACAATTCCAACATGAAGACAGATTAACTTCTTTAAATGCTTTTTTTTTTTTTTTTTTTTCCTGTCATGTATTGATCTAGCAAATTCTTTGAACACAAATTCATGCAGTAACAGATTGCTGTGAATCTGGTCCTGGAACACTTAATATATGCTAATTATGTAGTTGTGTTTACTGTTTATTTACTTGCAATTTGCAGGTTCCTGTTTCAGCAGTCAAATCAACTTGCTGATATGGAAAAAAAGTACAATTTCTTGCAGCAAGAAGCTGAAAAATTCTTGGATGTGGAAAATAAAGTGAACTTAATTTCTGAAAAGGTAATCATTAAACATCTTAACTGGATATTCTCTGGTGAACAGTTTCCATTGTTTTCCTTTGTTGTCATTTAGTTGAATTTAACTGACTGTTTTAAAGCAAATTTGCATAATGTGTTCTACTTGCCTGTAAAGAGGCCTTTGGAGAATATTTCTTGTGACTAAACATGTCAATCCATACCATTGTTGAAGTATGTGAATATAGTGTGAATATCTCAGTGTTATTCTTTAGATACTAAACTGTTTTTACAAACTTACATTTATGCACATACTTCATTCTACTAGTACTGTTTTGTGTATAATTCTAGTATACATTGATTTGACGAAAATTTACAGGCATTTTTATGTAGTAGACATGTTCTAATAATATCAAAGACATCATGAAGTGATCGTAATGTTTTTTTCATTGCTATTTTGTTTTCTTATCTGTGTGTGACATTATCAAGTAGAAAACTTGGGCTGGCTGTTGAATTATCCCCTGTATCTTACAGATAATGATGGCAGTACAGCACAGCTTTGCAGTGATGTTTTAGCACTGATCTCATAATGATGTCATTTGTACATGATGTAATTTGGGTATTTACATAGCACACTTCAGATTGCAAAGTGTTGCATAGGATTTAGGCAGTGTAATATATTTAAAAAAAAAAAAAAACAAACAAAAAACACCAACCCCAAACCACCATGGAAAACAAGGGATTGACAAAAAAGAAAATGGCCTGTATTCTATAGAAATTCAACAATATACCCTTTTCTGTAACTTTTTCATGCTAGATTAATCAACAGTATTTTAAAGAGTAAATACAAAAACATCGTGCTATAGGAGTTTTGTAACAAGTGGCTGCTAAGGGACTTTATGTTAAAAAAATGCAAGTGGTTTTATAGTCTTACATGTTGTTAAATAGACATGGATATTGTTTTGTGTTATAAATGCAGCTTGAGTCTTCTGAAAGTATCCTACGAGAAGCTGCCTCATCCATCTCTGTGATGACTGAGTTTGATCAGGAAACATCTTCTCTTCATAACATCATAAATGATATTCACAACAATGAACAGACTCTTGCTGTAAAGATGCAGAGCATTAATGAGAAGTTCCAAAACATTACAAATTCCTGGAGAAGAAGCTTGAAGGAAGTGAACACAAACACTAGTGCTTTAAAATCTGAAGTGAAGTTCATACATACAGAAGTTACTTCCCAAATTAATGAAGTTGACCAAAGAATTAAGTCCCTTTCAGAAAGAGTAAGAGATTTGGAAGACAGTACAGCCAGAAATATTAAAACACTAAAAAGACAAGAAGAGGATGAATTCTCTAGAGTTGAACAAAAGTTGGACTTGCACGCAAAGGCAGTTGAAAAGCTAGAACAGCAGAATAGTCTGGTAGCCAAGGACACAGACCTGAGTCAGAAACTTGCAAACTATGAACCTAAAATTGAGGAGTGCAAGACCCATTTGCCAACAATTGAAAATGCTATTCACTCTATTCTTAGGTTATCAAGTGAATTGCTAAGTATGGAGAAAAAGATACAGGACTTGACAACACAGCTACATACTGTGGAAAATGTGATGCTGAAAACTGTTTCTGATACAATGGCAATGAAAAAGGTTCTTGAAGGCATACAGTACAATGGCAGCATGTTGAAAGTGCAAAATGAAATTGTGGTTTTAGAAGAAGTAGTGCATGACATAAAAATATCTTCAAAAGCAAAAGAAATAACATTAGAAAGCTATAACTTAGAAAATGAACAGAATGGTGATAAGTGAATTTGGAGTCAGGGTTTTCGCTGATGAAACAGCACTTTATAATAAGGGTTTTCATTGATGAAAGAGCACTTTATTATAAATAATGTGACTCCAACATATGTTAAGGGTAGCTGAAATATCGTCATTAAGTAGGCATTGGATCAGACTGAAAGGCAAACTTTATTATAAGGAGGCTAGAGAGCAAGAAATACTGTGTTAGAGGCAAGGAGTATTTTCTTAAATAACTTAAGGATTATTTTCATCTTATTTATTAAAAGTTCATTTTCATAACAATGGATTTTGAAGCAAAGTATTTAGATTTAAGGGGAGAAAAAAAAGACTAAAACCAGAGACATCAGATTAAAATTTATATTTAGTTTTCACTACTTTGTTACATTTTTACTTTTTGTGTTATATTCCATGGACTTGTAACACAGTGAACAATTATGTTCGTATCTCTAGGCAGATATACATTGTACCTTGCTTTTAATGTATTATATACCATAATGTTTTTGTGCTTACGGTACAGACTTCTCAGTGTCAGAGTTGTTACTGGGATCTACATATTTTATTACATGCTGGAAAGCACTAAGTACATTTTTAATGGCTGAAGCTTGGAAACAACAGCATTGCAGAAAACACTGGTAAAGTACCCTTACCGAGAACCTTGTCTGGTACTGGTATTTATAAGCAGGGGCTTACAGAGCAGCCGGTGTTGTTTTTCATTTCTCTGACCCCATGCAAATAACCTCCTTAGACCTCATGTGCAGCCTTTTCGAACTTCCTAAAATCACTGGTGTAGTTTTGTTCTGCCGTTGAAGTCCTTGGACTAGACATAGACTGAAGTTCTTGTTAACAGATATTCCTGTTGCAAGTTTGGTGTGATCTGTCACTGTATTAGTTGAGAGGTTTTTCGTATGTTTATTTTGGTGCTGTTAGAAACAAGTTTTTAACCTTTTCTTCTGTAGAATGTTCTCTGTTAGGTATTACATGACATATCTGGTATTGCTTTGTATTTCAAAGGGAAAACAACTGACAGTGTCACTGACATTGTTTCCCAAACTTTGGTGAACCAAGAGCTGAAAAAGCAATTGGTGAAAGCCAGGGAGCTATGTGCGTGGGGGCAGGGAATATCTAATTTATCCACACATCTAATAGATCTACTTACACAGGACGTAGTACTACCTAATAGGCCTGAAAGCTGTTCATTAAAATTTGGATCTCGGGACCATCACAAATTTGTGTCTACAGACTTACGTCTTGATAATTTCTGTTTCTCGATTTCTAAACTCAAGAAAGGAGATTGCTTAGTAGACAGTATGAACCCACAACATTTATGACTTAATCAGGCTTCGGTTAAATTATTCTGGTTTTGTACATTCATTTATCTAGAACTCTACTGAAAGTTTCACTAAACAATTCATGCTGCACATTCAAGAGACCATTAACCCAGCATTTCTCAATGTTATAAAGTCTTTCATGTATTTATTACTTATATATAGACTTGTATCTGTTTACAGTCATATTCAATAAAAAATATGTTGTAGCTGCTTGCCCTGTCCTGGTGCACAATCTGATTAAAAATAAATTTTGCTTCCAGAAGAGAGTATGGACTAAATACTTTAGTGTTCCGTGGTCCATTAAGAAATACTATTCTATTTGTTAATGTTTTTTAAATACTTTTCCCAAATGTGTTTCTACTTCATGCATGTTTGGGGAAGGGTGGCTAAATCACCACTGGTATTCTCCCAAATCTAATAATCTTTCATCTACCTCAACCCTATTGAAAGCTGAACATACACAAGATTGAACAGGAAATCCTCATCTTGGAGGGCATTACCTAGGAAACCAGCACAACCCTCCACAACCTGAATTTTGGTATTTTGTTTTTAAGTCAACTGTTCTGCGCTAGTGAGGAACAACCAACAGTACCAGAAAGTTAAACGTATTTGTTTCTTTGGTGATAGTTTTACTGCTAGTGTCAATAAAAAGATTAGTAACTTAAAACTAAGCCTCTTAGACTATGTCTCAGCTTGCCTGTTTGGTGGTTTTTTTCTCTCCCAAGTTCAATCCCCAGTAAGTCAGTGTAGGACACGATAGTATCACTCAGGTATTTTCCTTTCTTCCTCTCAAATTAGAAAACCAAGAATGTGTCTTTTTCTGGATCGTGCAGGTTACAGGCTTAATACAAAAATTTCTGTAAATCAGAAGATTGCATTTGATGACTTGTGTTTGAAGAGGTCATGCTGTCATTTTTGGTACAACAGAAAGAGTAGTAACATTTGAATTTGTTATGTATACTGAAAAGAAAAAAAAGAAATTTTTGGTTGTGTTGCAACAGAAGTTTATTTCCTAAAGACAGGGTTTGCGCTCAATTTTAGTCTCAGAATAGTAAGGTATTTCGTTAGAGTGTAGGTTTAATTTTGATGTGAGTTGTTAAGCTAGATATCTTGTCAAATATTTTTATTTTTATCCCTCTAGTGTGAAAAGACTGGGATCTTAATGGAACAGTTGGAAGATCTTCAAGTAATTTCTCACATTAAACATCTGCAGGAAGATATTTATACAATGAAAACACGGTCTAGCAGTGTAATTAAAAAACAAGAACAACTGCAGAAGAATTTAACAACTCTTTTTCATGCAGTTTCAGGCGTTGAACAGAACACAGCTTCTGTAGCAAAAAACATAACTTTGATGATTGTGACAGTAAAAACTGACATACGGCGCATTTCAGGCCTGGTCTCAGATATGACCGCACTGACAGATTCTTTGCAAACGCTAGAGGATAAAGTAGAAAAAGGTGAAAAGAAGACGATAAAAAATATAGGTGACCTGCTTACCAGCAGCATCGACCGAAGTACAAAACTACAAAGCTTGGCATCCAGTAACGCAAGAAAAATTGAGCAAATGAAGACAGCATTATCTGAGTTAAGGACTGATCTTAACAAGCATTCAGACAGACTTTTGAATCTTGAAGGTGACAGAGCGAAAGTTCTGAAGACGGTTACATTTGCAAATGATTTAAAACCCAAGATGTACAAGCTTAAAAAGGATTTTGTTGTCTTGGAGCCATTAATAAATGACCTGACACTGAGAATAGGAAGATTAGTGGAGGATGTATTAGAACGGGAGAAGGAAATTGCTTTACTAAATGAGAAATTGGCCAATCTAACAAGAGCTCAAACTGAGATCAAAGATATGAAAGATGAAATAACTAAGATTTCAGACATGAATTGATCACTGTGAAATGACACTGCCTAAAGAATAGTAGCGTTTGAGGAGCGTTAACTCCATCACATGTAGTACTATGAAGAAAGACAATATTTAAAGGCTTCATGTGGAAGCACACCGAAACATAACTAGAGATTTGTCCTCTTCCTTTGAAAAGGACAGAAAAATGTCATACTGATTTCAAGGGACAAGCTGTAACGTTGTCCTGGTTTTTGGCTGGGATGGAGTTAATTTTCCTCCTGGTAGGTGCTGTGTTTCTCATACTAAAGTATGAGAAAAATGTTGATAATACACTGATGTTTTTAGTTGTTGCTGAGAAATCAAGGATTTTTTTCAGTTCCCATGTTTGGCTAATGAGCAGGCGTACAAGAGCTGGGAGGGAGCACAGCCAGGCAGTTAGCCCAAATGTTCCATACACAGATGTCATGCTCAGTATATAAATGGGGGCTGGCTGGGGGGCAGGAACCCTTTTTCCAGTTCAATCCCCTTTTCTGGGAGTTCGGCGAGTTCTGTGAAATTCGCAAGTTTGGCAAAATCCACCAAACCCGTGAGCTCCGGGAAACCCGCGGGTTCCATGATCGCTGCTCGAGGACTGGCTGCGCCATGGGCCATCAGGCAGTCAGAAGAATTGTATCGTGTATAGCTTGTTTTGCATATTCATTATTATTATTATCATTCATTCCTTTGTTGTCATATTAAACTGTCTTTATCTCAACCCACAAGTTTTAGTTTTTGCCCATTCTCCTCCCTGTCCCACTGGGGAGGGGGAGGAGCGAGTCAGCAGCTGCATGGTCCTTGTTGCCGGCTGCCAGGTTAAACCACGAGAAATGTGAGCAAAACACTTCTCTGTGTATGTGTGTTCCTTTCCAAAGGATGACAGATGCTATGATAGATTTAATAAATTGCTTCTTTTGTGCAATAAAACAGCGTTAAAGCATAAAATGTTGTTCTTGAGTTTGCTTCCATTGAGAAAGCAGGACCGAAGACTGACATATCTTCCGCTTTCCTTTCCTGCTCCAAAGGAGGGAATTAAATTGTGGTTTCCAGACACTGTTAAACAAGAGTTAGTAAAAATGCAGTAGCAATTTAGTATTTGTCTCAATATATTTGGTCTGCAATTTTTGTGAACTAGAGCACTTTTCTTTTTTTAAAAAAATAATATTTAAAGAGGTAAATGCAATGAAGCAAGTAATGTCCAGAAATACTGCTGATGCCATGCAAAAAGTCTGTCACATATTTAGATGGAATAATTTGTGTAAGGTTTTCTGTGAGGCTTTATAATTGTAAGTTATAATTACCGTGCAGCACTGTTAGGTCTTTGAAACACAGAACTCTATACGGGAACAATGCTTTGAAAGTTCTACTAACCCTACTGATGGCCTTCTGCCAGTGTCACTGTATCTGTTCAGGAATCCTCACCATGTTATTCATTCCTTGTTTCTTAGCCTGCAAAATGACAGAATCATAGAATGGTAAGGGTTGGAAGTGACCTTAAAGATCATCTGGTTCCAACCCCCCTGCCATGAACAGGGACATCTTCCACTAGACCAGGTTGCCCTGTTCAACCTGGCCTTGAACACTGCCAGATAGGGGGCAGCAACAGCTTCTCTGGGCAACCGGTTCCAGTGCCTCACCACCATCATAGTGAAGAATTCCTTTCTTATATCTAATCTAAACCTACCCTCTTTCAGTTTAAAGCCATCACCCCTTGTCCTATCACTACATGCCCTTGTAACAAGTCCCTCTCCAGCTGTCTTCTAGGCCAACCCAAACCATTCTATGATTCCATGACACTATTTACCAACCAGTGTCCCTTTGCTGTTTCACACAGTTCTTAAGCAAGCTCCTGAAAATAACCAAATGGCATTTGGAGGAGACAGAAAAATTAAAGAACATCCAGAATGATCAGCCATGCTAAAGTGTATGTTGTGTATCATACCTGAAAAAAAAAACATATACATGCACATACATACATCAGAAGAGTTTAGGGATTACCTAACAGGCATATTTCATTTGTATATTGAAGCCTGATATTCACTGAATCCACGAATCCTGGGGTGGTGGGTTTTTCGTGCGCAAGCTCACGCTATCCCCGTGAAGGAGAGCACTTGGCACAAAAGAACACTGACACAGCTGTGTGAGAAATCTATCCTATGCCTCTTTCACTATGGCCTATAAGATGCAGTTACCAGTAGATTAATTGGATCATGGGCTAGAGTTATTTTATTTATTTTGTTTTCAGCTTTTTGAATGATCATTTATGAGCAGTAGGCAGTAAAAATCTGGAGAGTCAGAACTAGAGAACCAGCAGAACACTATCTACACAAGTGAAGTGGAAAGTATGCTCCAGCTGCACAGTTAATCAGAGACGTCCTGACACAGCAGAGAGGTCTTTCTGGATGAACAGAGCACACTGTCTCTGGAACAGTAACCAGCAAGTAAGCCAGGATAAACAACTGTTGATTTCACTTTTAATCCCCAAATGAATAACCTCCAAATCTTAGAACAGATCTACCAGTGAAAAGCTGAGTATGTGGTCCTGTTCATGATCTCTGTGGAAAGTTAAGTATGCAAAAAATGTTACAGAACCATTAATTTCACTTTTTCTGTACATGTACACAGGCCACCCACCCTTCCTTCCCAGGAAGTGCAGGTCCAAAGTATTATGATCCTTTCAGAAACTTTGTTGCCACAAGCAGAGAGAAAAAGTTTAAGTCACGGAGGTAAGGTTTACTTGGAAAAAAAATTATATCTGGATCTAAAGTTTATGCACCCACTGTACTGTCCTCAGAAATAAGGCAAATGATCAGTAATTCTCCCATGATCTGCACAGGTATTGCAAATCTTTGTTTGCCCTTCAAGAACACATCTCCACTGTACTAAAAAATGAAATGCAAGTTTCAGAGTTGCTTTGTAATTACAGTGGTCTAAGGACAGAACAAAGCTCTTTGTACAAAATGAAAAAAAAAAAAAAAGATGAGGCAGAAAGTGAGGTATTTTCCACAAATGTAAAGCAGGCTACTAGCCTCGCCTCCTTGGTTTAGTACTGTCAGTGGGAATCAGCTCAGTAAAACTACAACCCCTTACTTCGTTCATTTCTAGGGGCACTCAATGATACACTCTACAATTTTATTAGGTGATTGAGAGATTTGGGTAATAATGAAAATTACATCTGTATTACTTAAAACGTATCATCCCATGCAGCCCAACCTGCAGGAATACTCAGAACATCTTTGCTTTTAACTTACTATGCAGGCACAGAACTGGCCAATTATACCCTTGCCAGCAACTCACAAGAAAAAACAAACCAAAACCCACAAAACCCCCCAGCAATAGCATTAAGTGATCAGTGATGAAAAGTGACACAAGCAACGTAATCCCAACACATTAAAATCTACCTTTAGACACCCGAATATCAGCTCAGCCAATAAGTTTCTGCTAGCAACATCCTTCTCCCACATCACTTGAGTTACAAAAATGGTATCCTGTAACAAGGCTGTGTAGCTACTAAGCTCAGCTACCCAAGGTACTCATAGTTGCTATAAAAAAGCAGGATGTTTATTATTTTCACTGTGAACTACATAATTTCTATGTAGAAATGTAAATGAATTACAACTATTTGTATTATTACAGCCCATTTTAAAATGATAGGTAACAAGCACTTCAGCAAGTATCAGCAACATCAGCACATTTGACCTTAGTACAATCTGATACAAACACAGGGTGTGAACGGAGTTATTGCTCCAAATTCACACAGGCAGTACGCTTTAAACCAGAAAGCTGATCTCAGTTCCAGTACTAGCAAGAAAGGATGTTTTCTCCTTCAGGAAACAATATACATAAGCAGCATGCACGTAATCCACGTTTCACAAAGCACTTTTGGGTTTAGTGACTCGCCTGGAGTTCTTTAAGTGATACGTGGTTCAGAATGGAGCGCTCCTTTTTGATACAGGACTTGCCTTGTAATGAAAGTGTGAGTCCACCTAGAGCACTGCCGCTCCCCCGCCCCATCCGCTCAGCTTTTGGCAAGCATACCACATACTGTGCTACAAAGCCTGGTTACCAATGACAAAGCTGACCTTTTAAATGCATTTTAATGCTGCAGTTTCCCCACTGAAACTTATTTAAAGCATCAGCGGGTGACCCTTTAAGCAACAGCATTTTGTATGTTAAACCCCTTCATCTCGAGCACCTGAACAAGCCGGTAGCTGGACATCAATGAGGTCAGCAGCTGCAAGGCAACTCTCTTCCCCTCTTGGGTTTCCCACTGAAACACAACACTGAAGTAGCACTAGGTGTATTTTCCCTTTCTCAGTTACAAAAGAAAAGGACAGCTAGCTGCCCCTTGTAATCTTCTCTGAGTCTTACCTTGATAAAATTATGAGTATCTTTAAGATAGTTTCAGGTGTGCCCTTAAGCAGTGAGAAAATCGATTTAAGATTCTCCTATTACTTACTCCACATACTTAAAACACCTGCACAAAGGCAACCCAATTCCAGAGAAAAATTGCATGATTTTGCTCCACACACAGAATGACAAGAAACAGTCTTGAGAAATTTAGCTTATCATTGGGTTACTTGACAATGAGAGCCAAGTCTGCCTCACTCTTCTGCCAGCCTTCAAAGCTGGCGCAAGTTCTCCACTTTCCCAGGATTAGAAAGAACTCCAGCTGTTTTCCAGCAAACAAAGGAAAAGTCTGCTGAGTCAAAACACATCTTTAAAGAGGGTATGATATTCAGTACACAAGCAACACTGCTCTTTCTAACTGAACCACGTACAAAAGTTAACTTCAAAAGCTGACTGAACATCAGCAGACTTGATGCAAGATCAAGTCATAGTTAATTCTCTTCTCCAAGGAAGCTCTTAGGAGCATTTAAAGGTTTGTTAAATAATTTCAAAGCTTCCCACTCATGATGGGGCAACAAGATGTACGTACTTATGCCATGAAATATACTTAATTCAACATCAAAGTACTTAGACAAATGTTTTATTTAGACTTCCAGAATTTGACTTTGCTGAATAACACAGTTGATATCAGCCACTCCCAGTGGTTAGTCTCCTGGTGACAGGAAATAGAGCAGTTTTAGATTTTACTCTGCATTTTGGAAGGCTGCAATTCAAAATAAGAGTCAGTTTGCTTATTTAGCATAACCATCCAAAATCTTGGTAGTCAGAGGGTTTTTTCAGGGGGTGAGAAGCTCCGTAAAGTGGTAACAGGAACTTCAGTAAAATGCTATGGTCAGTGTATTTATGCTACTCCAATGGTGCCTGCTTTAACTGTCCTTTTTGACTCTGAAGGACACATGAGGACGGAGCAGCAGTACAACGTATGTGAATGCCAAGCGAAGTCCAGCATCATCAGCTCACGAGCTGAAAGGCAGCATACCCAGTTTTGCACAAAAGACACTTTAGCTCCAGCTCTACTAAGCAAACAAAGTAGTACTGGATACAGCAAACCCTTAAACATAGTATCAGGCCTTTTCTAGATTTTTATCAATGTGATTATCAACTGTGGGTTCTTGCACAGGCAAAACACAGAAGGCAGCATGCTCATCCTTCTGTGAAAGACTGTAAAAAACAAAATTAATTGCCTTAACAAAACATTGCATGAGTGTCTCCTGTTGCATGCCTAGGAGCCTAGATTTCTTCACATGAAGTTAGGTCAAAAAAAACCCGGTATGGCTTCTTGCACTGCAGAAGTACATTGTTCAAACAAAAAAAACCCTACCCAAAAACCAAGCTACAGGAGTACGAAGTGTAGGGAAAAGCTGGCAAGTTTGTCAAACTAAAAAAATGGCTTGCCTCTTATTGTAATTTAACTGTAAAGCTGTAATAAGCTTTTAGTGGTCAGATATCTTTAAGAATCTTTATTAACATCAGCTTTTCTTTTGTTAAAGTAACAGCTACTGTTCAATTCCACAGTACAACCAAAAGGACTGAGTTCTCTGATGCAGTTCAAAGCCAAAAATTAGTCAAAGCAGAAATTAGTCAAGTAAGCGTAAGTTAGTTATGCTGGGATGACCACCCCAAAGCAGAATCAGCTCCGTTATGTATAAGGTTCCCTGTATCTCTATGGAGAACACCGACAGGATGACCAGCATGCCCTACCCGACTGCAGTCTCATCTCAGCCATTCACGAGTTCAGCTGTTCTACAGTATCAGCTTATTACAGGCAAATAAAACAGAGCACAGAACTGCAGCTAGTTTCTGCAGTTCTGCAAGGATAGGTTCTTGGCACTTCTCTGGAAAGAGTAAAAGCCTATTTTTGTTACAATTGTTCCACAATTCTCTAGTTCCTAAAGTGCAGAACAGGTTAATTTTAAATTTTTTGTTGGGGGG
>Ga0065711_1043205_pt1 | contig 14867 bp, 6 predicted proteins | sample Hoacrofraction12_FD_59098 | JGI IMG/M metagenome (GOLD analysis project Ga0065711, IMG submission 59098) | Hoatzin crop microbial communities from Cojedes, Venezuela - Epithelial fraction 12 v2 (version 2) | ecosystem: Host-associated > Birds > Digestive system > Esophagus > Crop | place... | reverse complement strand
CCCAGGATCCCACTGGCTTTCTTGGCAGCCAGGGCACACTGCTGGCTCATGGTTAACCTGTCGTCCACCAGGACACCCAGGTCCCTCTCCGCAGAGCTGCTCTCCAGCAGCTCTGGAGACCTACTAAGACTAGAAGTATCTGTTTCAGAGGTCATTTAGGAAGTAATTTAAATCCATTTAAGAGGGTGTAAATCTATGGGAAGTGTAAGTGAGCCAGGAAACCTCCCAATTCTCCTGACACAAATACAAAAGCCTGGAATAAGTAGGATCATCGCAGACTCTCCCCGGCACAAGGTCAAATGGCAGACACAGTTTTGATCCTGAAGAAGGGAAGAGGTACACAAGCATTAAAAGACAGCAGCAGAAAGCAAGCTGTCAAAACTATTACACAACCTGAAAAATTGTGGGACATATTGTTTTTACAGATCAGATCTAGCCTATGCGTTGTAGAAGAGGCACCGTTCTGAAAGCACAGCTGTGAGTAAAAATGCATCAACATTATGACTGTAAGTTCACCTATGTTTCACCTATACATATATCTTGGCCCTTAAATTTTTCTCCAGGTTGGTATATTTCTCATTCCCAGAACAAATGCAATTACTTCTGCTGCTGTCAAAACTCAACTTTCTCTTTTCTTCTTCCTTCTTTTTAATTAAAATGATTTTCGTTGAAAGACAAAAAGCTACCACTGAAAAGAAAGGGTTTTTAAGGAAGAGGATTTCAGAGAAATAACTGTCCAAAACTCACAGGTAAGGTCTCGGTCAACACCAACACTGAAAATATCGCAACAGTCCATCGTCACAATTAGGCATTATGCCAGCAAACCTAACCTTGCATCAGAACGTGGCATGCTGCTCTCTTTTTCACAGGATACAAGAAATGCCCGTACTCAGGAAGAAAACATTTCCAAATGGATAACTGAACTTGGTCTCGGAAGGTAACTTCAACAACTTCTAGCAAGAGAGAAAGAGTTTTCTGTTACACCCTCAAGAGGCCAACCAGCAAGCCTTGCTTGTTCTCCCATGTGGTGGCAATGCCGGTGACATCTGTTACAGATCAATTATAATGTGGTGACTGGGTAATCTTGTGGATAGCCTCAAGTGAAATACTTCCAGCAGAGAAGAAATAAAAGAGCAGTCTATACAAACACAGCATTAAAATGCACACAAATACATAACAAATATATTGTAATATACATAAGAGAAAGACACAAAGCAGACACAAAGCTTGTGATTACAAGCATCTCTTTTCCTAAAGAAGTATCTTTTGAGCATTGCTCCTGGCTAACCTGGCGGGAAGGCAGGTCTGCGTCCTGGCTTGGCCTTCGCTTACGTGAGTGTGTCAGCAGGGTTGTTGATAAGCCAGAAAGATTTATATAAACATGTAACTCCATCTCCAAGCGTTGCTCTCCAGTGATGTTGAGCAAACAAAGCTGTGCAGCTGAAGTCTTTGGGAGCTAACAACCTGCAGGACTAATGAAAACCCAGCCACTGGTACCTGGTTGAAAAGACTCGGGATTCACCAAACACAAGAGGATTGGGGTTTTTTGCAGTCCTTTTTTGAGTGTTAGCACAATTTCTATACAAGGAACTCTTCAGTGTTACACTCGCTCAGAGTGAGCGCACATCAAACCCTGGTGCACGCTGGCCGAAGAGGTGGTGGTCTTGCCGCGACTGGCTGCTACGGGCAGGACGGAGCTCAGGAAGACACACAGCTAAACGTGATGTAAGGCTGCACCTGGGGTGCCCACCCAAACACCATGTGACTGTCCTTGTCTGAAACAAATGAAAACACTCTTGTAGCTTGTGGCTGCTCAGAGCAGGTCAATGCAGTCGGGCAGGAACAGCCCCGACCTTCAGGCTTCACTAAGTTTGCTTGTTTATGACCATCATCGAGGCTGAAAGCACCACTCCCAGGGCTGGGACCATGCTAACTGCATGCAGCTCAACATGGGCGAAAAGGACAATCCCAACTGCAAAGAAACCTCATTGTAAGACGTAACTGCAATGGGTGACAGGCAATACACAGCCATGTGTTTTCCCACTTCTGCTTCAAGCAGAGAAGCCCTGAGGAGATTCGAAGATAGCTGGTGTAAAAGCAACCTCCTTTGCCCGATCAATGTGATCAAAAAGGTCTGTTTCTTTACCTGCTTATTTGGAGCCAGACTGAGAAAACGCACTTAAATATCTGTCTAAATACTTAAATACGCACTGTGATGAGTCAGAATATTTATTGTTGCCTTGCTCTAGCCACCCTGTTCAAGTTGCATTCAAGCTTGCTTTAAAATGGATCCACAAAGACAGAGGCCAGTTCAAGCGGAATTAAAGAATATGAATAGCGAGACACATTAATTCCTCATGGTAACTCCTTTAACTGCAGAGACTTATTCCAGAATAAATGTGACCTCCTCTTTTCCCCCTTGCTTTTGCATCCTTAATAGATAAATATCAATTCTACTGAGTTAACATAAAACTGAATAGTATTACCATTAGTTGGGGAAAAAATTTTCATTCCAGAAAACAGCAAGATGAATCACCAAGAACATAACAAGGTTATTTGCGAAAAGCAAGGACACGCGTACGCACTCTCAACACTATTACCTCTGAAGGCACCAAAATGCATTAAACACTTCACCAAGCTACCTACAAGCTCTGCTCCTATCAGTTTATAAATCTGATTTCATTAAAAACTATGGCACTGACATGCTCAAAAAAAGAGAAGGGGCAACATAAAGGTTACCCTAAGGATCTGGCATGGTTACTCAAACAAGGGTACACTCTGTTTCTGATTTGTAGTTAGCTGAAATAGCTCTAAGACAACAAGATATGTTTCAGATAAACAGTTTGCTTTCAAATGTTCAACTCCACCTGTGTGCTGATTGCCAGAAAGAAAATAAATGTTTGTAATTTGCCATTTAAAGCAATAAACACATATTTTAATGCTAATCTCTCTAGTACAGAATACACCAATGTATCAGTTCATACAAAAAAACCACCAAAGTTTTGCAGTACACATTGTCAGTGATTTTAAAGGGCATGCTGTTTAAATAAAAATCAAGAACAGAAATAGGATCCAAATTTCTTCCGATCGCAGAAGAATTACTAAATTCCTGAGAATTAAAAACACTGATAAAAGGTGTTTGACAGAACCCCATGTCTTCAACTGTAATAATTATACAGGACAAAACAACAGTATACAAGGCACTCTAGGGAAGGATGAACATGAATTATTCCACAATTTGAGTTTTTATTATAAGATATAAGTTACTGGCTAGACTACTTGTAAAAAAAAATTACAAAAAACCCAAACAGATTCAAAAATCCCCTGAACTTCCACCAAATCTAGAACAAACCTCATAGGTACAGGCTGATGCAGTAATTTCTAACGGATGATGCAGATGCCTGCATGGAAGAAAGAGGCACCACATAAGACTTCCTTGTGCTGGGGAGTGAAGGGGGGCATATAGGGCTACACACACAGACTGATGCAGCAGAACAGAGGCCATGTATAAAATCAAAATGGAAAGAGGAAATGGATAAAAATTTATTTTAAACAAAGACCACATAAGTAATTCTGAGAACACTGAAACCATCCTCATCCTTGTCAAGCAGCCATGCAAATGCCGGCATTTTCAGAAGCAATGACTGAAATCTGCCTTCACTGAAGATGAAGTTTGTTTTCCTCCAGACCTCAGTGTGAGCAAAGCTGTAGCATTTCACAAGACTTCAGCCAGAGCATCTGTAATGTATCCTGTAAACAAAACATTCATCCATGCAAAATGAAACCTTAACTTAGCCTGGTCTAGTGCCCTTAAGAGAGCAACAGTGTTAGGTAAGAGATCAAACATGCAAGTGTCTCTAACACAAGCCTAACACACTCAATGCGATGACAATCCATACAAGACAAGGGGAAAAACAAAGAGGGAATCATTTTAACATCCATCTTTCGCATCTTTGCAGCTGAAGTCCTCCAGCACAAGTGAATTTGAAGGGTTCAAACCAAAGCCCCACCTTGCAAAATGACACCAGCAAAATTAAAGGAAATGTAATTAACAAAGGAGAACAGCATTAAGATCTCAGTTCTAACAAACCTATCTTGGAGAACACGTGCTAGCACATTTAATATGAACACACACAACACACACCCCCTTGGGAGAAGCGGAAAACCCTGCTATTTCCTGTGACTGTTAGGGAAAGGGATGTTCTAACTTTCAAACCTCATAGATTAAAGTAAATAATTATCAACAGCCAATTGCATTATACCCATTTTAACACCAAAGATGTAGTGAAGACTAGAAAACTGATTTAAAGGTGTAAATATTCCACCAGAAACAGTACAGTACTGATAACGTGCTCTGCACAGATTTTTTATGAAATTGTTATGGATCACCTACAGATCATCTGTATTTCTCAATGGTTCATTTTCTCGCCTTCTTGCAAAAGACAGAATTTAAGAGAACTTCAAAAAAAAAAAAGCAACGAACAAAATACTATCCTCAGGAACATGTTACTAAAGAAAAGGTATTCAATGATGTTCCTTCACTGCTTTTTTCAGGCATGAATTCTACATAAAGGGCAAGTGATTCAAACAACTGGTACAAATAAGCCAAAAGTAAGAGATAAGTAAACTCTGCTTAATGTTACCTGCAATTTAAGGTAACAGGTACCACATTTACAGCTGTAGATAATAACTATAAGGGCTTCCTGGCAGTAATATTTCTTGCCAAACACTTTGGGATTATGCTCAAGAAATGGAAAAAAAACCCAGCAGCTTGCTACTCATCAGATGTGCTCTCTGTGTGCATTTCAATTACCCTCTCTTTACTCTAGGGACAGAAATGCCACCCATCACCTTTTTCAGCCTTGCAGAGAGAAAAAGTAGTTGCAGCAGCATTAGAAGAATTTTGCTGCACAGTAACAATTACTGGGTATTTTGTACTGGCAACACCATAAGAGAAAGAAAAAAAAAAAACCCAAACCTGACACACACACCCCCCTCTCCACACAGCCCGAGGCTTCAGCTGGCTAAATGTACAGGACTGGCTCCTAGCAAAGGCATCATTTCAAATTAGCTGTGCAGAGCTAAAAGTCACTGAAAGACAGTAAGTTTGAGAATCCAAAGTGTCGTTTTTTTCCCCATCACTTCACAGAAGTCTGAATGCCACTATGGCATATTTAAAGGCACAAACATGGGCCTTGCTTACCTGGGTTTGAGAAAGCCTGCACCAATGCAGATACAGAATTAGATGACTTTAAATGGATGATGGAAATGCATAAATGAAATGCGATACAAAATGGTGTGGCACACAGCACGGGAACACTCAAATTCATCCCGCTGCCGGAAGTGCCACAATCTTGGCTCCAGCTGTCTGATTTACAGTCTAGTAGGCACACTACAACAAGATGAATCACACACAACTGTAATTAATAGTGAAGCACACTACAACTGTAATTTATAGCCAGAAAGGTTGTTCTAGCACTGAAGGATTTAAATACTCTCCAGCCGTTATGTACCCTTCTCCAGAAGTAAAAATGTATGATTCTGTTCAGCATCACTGACAACAAATTCCCCATGTGCATGCAGAAAGACTCAATAAATGGAGACTCACAAACTTCTCATAAGAAGGAACGCTTTCAAAGACTACAGTGCTATCAGATAATTAAAGATTTGCCAGGACCACCTCCAGTGCCACAAATCACCTGCACTGGGACAACTATTTTTCCACTAGAGAACTTACAAAAGGCAGAATTCCGCCCCCCCCCAAAAAAAAAATAATTAGCCAGAAGATAAATCATCAGCTGATCAGCAATCAGAAAGGACAAGAGCATCTCTTCTGTAAATAAATGCAAGCGACTCGCACTCTCCTTGTTAAATTTAGTAACAAAAACACTTGACAGTCATGTACAATTAAGGAGAAAGACTGCCCCGTTTGCTCTTTTTTACCACTTTTCTCCTCTGTGATTCTGATGGAGATTAACTCTGCCCTGTTGCAACATTTTTATCATCTTAAATTCCCATAAATATAGAATTGGACACTGCTTCACATGGGCTGTGTGGTCATACATGGAAAATCCAGACTAAAATGCAGATACATTCTGGAAGACGATAGGTAAAGGGGCAATGAAATTCTCAACTTTGCATTTAATTAGTCTGTTTTCCTGTGGCCTTAGACCGAATTTCAGATTTACATCAATCTAAATCAGACCTCTTGAATACATTTCAGGACAAGGACATGCAGAAGAAAAAAAAAGTCCATAAATATTTATAGAGGAATTCATATTGATGCTCCTCATTAACTCCGAAAACAAAGCTCATCACTAGCGACTTCATTCCTCGCAGCCAGACCATCCAACTGCGGGCTCACCCAGCCACACGAACACAGAGCCGTCCCGAACCAGCTACCTGCCAGAATGGCGCACCAGCAAAATCCTTGCTTGAAATAAAAATACGTGCCCTGGAGCTCAACAAACTGAACAGGGGGAGCTCACTTTCTGCTAAAGAAGAGAGATTAAGAACTGGCTCTGGAAAACCCAGCGGCTCTCAAACCAAAACCTCGACAACGTGCTGAGGACAGGACTGACTCCCAGCCTCGCGTGGCATCACACGGGGGTAGGTGAAACCTTCTGCTGTTTGCTCCCGGGTGCTTCAGGCTTCTGCACGTCACACGAGAGCGGAAGAGAGGGATGCGATGCTTGGCTGTCGCAAGGTGCTATGCCTCCGCTAGCAGCAGCCTCCGGCGTTCCTCCAGCACTCGCCCCAGGCACGCAGCACCACAGCAATTCAGCTCTGAGGTTACAAGGACACAGGTCAGCAGCTCCCGACTGGAAAGGGTCTTCTACTCCTGAGCTGAACAGAAGCGTGAAGATGCACTGCCTGTCACCCAACTGATGCTGAGCGCTACGCAGGTGTATGTCAGACGTGTCTCCAGCGAAAATACGTCATCAAGATACATACGTCTTCTCAAGACCTCAGCAGAGAATCATAGAATCATTAAGGCTGGAAAAGACCTATAAGATCACCAAGTCCAACCATCAACCCAACACAACCATGCCTGCTAAACCATATCCCCAAGTGCCACATCTACTACACCTTTTTTTGAACACCTCCAGGGATGGTGACTCCACCACTTCCCTGGGCATCTCATGTCCCTCATTAGAGGGACAGCTCCTGAGGTTCACGTTGACTTCTTATGGGTTGAAACACTCCCCCCCGGTCATTGCTCCTACCCCTACCTTTGCAAGACAATGCAGAGACAGCACAAGAAGTAAGAGACTGAGGAGCTGCAATGCTGAGAGACACCCACTCTCCAGTAAAAAAGCCAAGCCATGTTCTTTCTGTCCTGCCACCTGTTTCTACCATTTGTCCAGATGTGCTCCGAAGCCGGAACAGGCCAGCAACCCAGGTACCACAACTCTCACAAGGAAACACCACAGAAACAAGCACCTGGGAGAGGAAGCAACCAGCTAATCAGGGGGTTCCCCAGTCACTCAGAGATCTCGGCTTGCACACAAATAAAATCTCCAATGTTCTGCCACAAGTTCCTCAGTACCATACTCTGCACTAAAATCACTCACTCGTTTGCTTTTATTTAAGATAACTTTCACAGAAACTGGGAATATTTCCAACACGCAATATGTGCAGCTACAAAAGCTGACATTAAAGGGGTACACAATCACAGTATGCAAGTATTAATGACAGTCTGCAATGATACAGGACACGAACAACTTAGCACAGAGGAAAAAAGGTAACATTTAAGGCCACAGTACCAATTAAAGGATGTTTTGCCCAGAGGGTCGCTGGAATGCAAGACAATTTGCCAAGGGAAACAGAGGGTGTGGACTCTGCACAAAGCTGGACTCAACATCTGTTTCAAGAGCCGGGACATATTTCAGTAAGAGCAGGACCGGGCTGCAAGTACCTGAAGGTTTTCTTCCTACACTGTTTGTGGGTTTGGTTTTCACACAGATAGCACTATATACTATGCTCATTCAAGACCTCACCTGGAAAGTATAAACACATTTCCAAGTTTTTAAGCAAGCTTAAAATCCATCTATTAAGCAATTATCTTCAGATTCTTTTCCATAGCTTGTGTTCAAACAATAAAGTGCTTTGCAAGCCTCAGGATATTTATTAATAGGACCAGACTGGAAAATACACAGTGATCTACTCAAATGAGAATTTCAGCCCGCAAGTATACTGAATCCACATGGCAAGTCACATATAGATGAGCATAATAGGAGCTTTTACAAACTAACAGGCAGAAGGAGAAAATAATCAACACCACCTAACTGAGGTCTCTAAATCAAATCTGACAACGTAGACGATGCAATCAACTTTCTAAATATGTAAACCTTTGCCAATATTATACCCTTTACCAACACCAAAAGAAAATAACTGCAAGCTTCAGGAGATACACTCAGGCCGAAGTTTGGGTGCTACACACCAGGTACCTACAGACATACGTAGCCATGCAAGATGTTTGATTTCAAAAAACTTGATCACCTACACTAAACAAAAACAGTGAAGACTGGCTCTAATCTAGTGGAATGACCCAGCCTAATAGCAGTCATAAAATCAGAGGATCATCTACCTTAACGACAGCGTAGCAAAGGTGACTGATAGTCAGATTCAGATAAAGTAATGCACAAAAATCTGTTATTTAAAAGCAAACAATTCAATTGTATGATGAAATTTCAAACAGCCACCAGTATCACTTCCAAAGATTCATTCACCTGCTTCAAATATGTAAAGCATCCAAGTATGAAATAATAGCAGACTATCTTACAGGTAGTTATGATCAGCACTTACTTTTCCTGCATACCTCAGGGCACCGTAGCCTGAACAAACACAAACTTTACTCACTTTGCCTTCAGCAACCAAAAACTACTGCGGCCTATTTAAGTACTGCTGTAATATTCAGGTCCCCATTAGAATTCCTAGCACTTTTTGATTTAGTAGAGGATATACTCAGGAAATCCTTTTAACTGTGCACTGTTGAAAATGCTTAGATAGTAATCATTAGCAAGAAAAACGTTACTTATTTTTGAGTCAGCCGTGCCTGATAAGACCCAGGCATCTCCCAAGGCAGCATTAAGATTTTACACCCCTTTAGAGAAACCAAATGCGAACCACATGCATTCGCCAGCCGAGGCTTGCTACAGAAAGGTTGTCAGATTCTTTTTGTAAGCAATACGATGCATGCACACCTCCTTTATTCCCTAGACAAGAAAAAGCCATCTCACTGCATGGAGTGAAATGGCCTTCTATATTCTTAAATACAGAAAGGAAGGAATAGTGTGAAATTGAACTCTGAGTTTGTCTTTTCCAAGCCACTGAGAGTTCAGCTGTGTTTCTGCTGCAGGTACAGGTATTCCATTAGAACAAGAGCAGCAAACAGCCACTGCACAGGTATACTAATACTACTTGGTGAATGACAGAGATGCTTAGACAAATGAAAGAAGTTCAGAAGTGTTCAAAAGACCCTGTAAGCCTGTTATGTAAAAGACTGTTTCTTATGTTTTATTTTTATTCGAAATTTAAATTCAAAATAATTTAAGCTTTGAAGAGCTGTGGCCAGCAAAAATACTAGTTTTATGTCAACAGCAACAAGCGTCACAAGCAAGTAACCTCCTTCTTCACAGTACCACGCAAAGACACTCGGGTATAAAAGGTAACCGACTAGCAACTGAAGACAAATAAAAGTAGAACCAACTATCTATCTGTGACCTCAATCATCTTCCGTTTACATGGCTTCAATCTTCAGGCTGAAAGAAATGCAAAAATCTGCCTCCAAATTTCAAAAAGGTTCTGGGCAACAGAGCTGAAATGCAAACCATCAACCTGCGAGGGGAGCGCTGACCACGTGGAGTCCAACATTCTTTCTTACGGTAGTTTCACACCACCTTCACATCTGAACATCTCCTAAAGGTTAGCACGTGTTTTCACATGCCAGTTCTTTTAGGAAGAGAAGTATTTCTGCAGAAAAATAAATAATAAAAAGAGGACCAGACAAGGGCTTGCTCAAAAATCACCAGAAAAGGACATGACAGAGACCAAAGTCCTCAGCTCTCATCTCACACCTCACCTGCACAGCTAGCCTTACTTCCAGGCACTGGTTGCCGACTTTGGCCACGCGTGACCTTGCTGCTCAGGCAGACTTCCTCAGCACCGTGAGCACAAAACTTCACCCATCCGGCAGCTTTGCGAAGGACTACTGCTGGTTGATGAAACCCCATCTCGGAGAAGCACAATCAGCATAAATTGTACCAGGGAAGTATCCTGCCACGTCAGAGCCAAATGATTGTGTGCCTCTGAATAAAAACCCTGAAGCTCCACTCGCTTGGGGGTTTTATTAAACCGCACAAGAACTGTAATTGCACTGCAAGTGACAGATTACGCTATGTAAAGACAGGCAGAGAAATCAAATGAAAAGGAAGCTTTACCTCCTGCTGTCTATACACTGGGTGGCCACTTTCTCCATACTTGAAGCCACCTCTGTTCCTGGCCAATATCTGCAGGCAGACCAACACGACCACACCAGCATGGCTCTGCACCCAACCTGGCAAGCCTTGCCAAACTCAACCTGCATCTGCCCTCATCTTTTCTCCTGTACATGAGAGAAAGGACATTAATATCCATGTGTGTGTGGAGAGCCCCAGGAATACATTAAGAGTTCAAGCATTGTAAAAAATATGACCTGATCTCAACTGAAATCTACTTCCTGCAACTTTTAAAAAGCCTGCAATGCAGACAAGAGCTCTTCACCTCCTCTCTTCCCCTCGTCCTGGCTCTTCGGCATTACCACTTTGCACAGCGAGTAAAAGCTGGCTGGACTCACTTCAGATGCCATCAATCCCAATCAAAGCCCGGCCTTGGTGTTCACTATTGAGCGACAAACAGTGCTCGTTTCCTACATTTATGTCTGCTCTTTAGAGATTAGCAATAAAAGCACTTTCAAATGTTGCAAAAGTGTAAGCATGAATCACCACCATCACTGTGAATTTCACCCAAATGAAGAATGAAGGACTGGGCTCAACAGCGATCGGAAATCATATTCCTCCAGCAACACATCCAACATGCATGAGGTCAGCGTAAGTCCCTGATGAATAAAACCCAAGAGTCAGATGCCAGAGATTTGACATTTAACCACTCCTCTCCTGCTAACTGCCTCTTCTGCAGCTTGATTATCTGATGAAGCTGGAAGTTTTCCTCACAATTTCCTAATTTGAAAACAACACCTACAGAGCAATTTAATTTTTCTGAACGAGTTAACTTTACCTTTGAGTACTCTCAACATGAGAAAATACACAGCTGCCTCCTGTGTTTAAATACATTTAAATATTAGACCCTGATGGGCAAGAACTTATTCTCATGTCTGAATCACCGCCTGAATCGCACCACCTGTCCTCCACCTCACCAAACCTGACTGCAAACACACATTACGGTTGTTCTGGATATGCACCCATCTGGCCTGCTCCTGCGCTGCTTCTTGCTGGCGAGCCCGCTGGGAAGAGAGAGAGACCAGACAAACGGTCTAGGTGAAGGCAGCACGCAAGATAAATTACTTTTAGGATTTACTATAATCACTATGATAAATGTGGTCTGTTTGTGGCACGTAATGTTGTTGTTACAAGTCCACGAGAGGCTGCAGGCTCGAGTCATCAGGCCACTCATGTCTTGAAATAAAAAAGGCAGGCAACTCTCCTTAAAAGTGGATTCTCGCAAAATGCAAAGCAAGCCCACAGGAGGGTGTCAGTGCTTGGGTCCTCCTCACAAAGGGATGTTTCCAGTCCTAGCTGAGAGTTTTACAGTGTCAGCACTAATATCATGATTCCAGTTTGAATTATTCTGTAATCTAGTTTTTCTAAGGGTAACAATTAGCATTATGACAACTAAAATATTGGAGGAAAATGTCTATTATCCTCTTTGTAATTCCCTCTGTGCTCCAGAAGGCATTCTGCAGTTCACCAGTGTCACAGTTGCCCTTGAAAACTGTTCCCTCCACCCTTCCACGCAGACTGATGGATTTAAGACAGCAAAAATGAGCAGCAAGTCTGCCCATCGCACCAGCAAAGGGTCAGCTGGACACAGGCTGAGCCAACACATAAGACAAGACAATGCCCCACATACCACTGGAGGCAGGGAAAAATCCTTCTTTTCCCAAAATACTCTGACATCTGAATTGGAGACGACCTCAGTATCAGTCGTAGATTCAGAGGCTTAAAACAACTCATAGTTGTGTCCTCTAGGGATCCAAATGTCCCCTCTGCTCCAGCTGCCAGAACTCCCAGGTTTTGTCCCCAAGGAAGAGTCCGGCGTCTTCTCTTCAGATGAATCCCCCGCAGCACCCCACAGGTCACGGCAGCCACTTCCAGATCCCAGCTCCTCCTCATTTTCTCCTATCCCCTGGTTAAAGACAGCCAGTCTCCTCATCAAGGCAATTGTCCTCTCCCTTCAGGGAAACCCCTTCTGGTAAGAGTTTCAAGACAAAACAAGATTAAAGATGCCGCACCGAGATTAAAATGGCTATACCCAAACCAGATCATACTTCAGGCTTCCTGCTTTGGACCACTGAGGGGCCAGTGTGTGGTGCAACACCTGAGGCTATTTTGAGTCTTTTCTTCACATACACAAAAAACTACATTTCAATTTACCAATGGATCTCAAAGCAAAGTAAGCATAATATTGTTTTCTGATGTTTTAGCCAAAATACATGAAGCAGCTTTTAATTCCCCATGTAAATGCTGCGAAGACAAAAAAAAAAAACCACCCCCAAAACAACCCCCATTATCATTCCTGTGACTCAAGTGTAACCCTCTTTTTTTTTTTTTACTTTCTTCTCCCCTCCCCCTTTTTTTTAACCTACCTTCATTTAGTAAGATAGTTTTATTCATTTTCAGCCAGCTGATTTCTTTTAACTTACTTCTCACTGAAAAAATGTTTTAACTGGTTAAAATTACCACTTTGCCTACTGGAGCTTTATGGTGAGTCAACGTTCAACACAATGCTGAGTTCAGAGTGTAACTGTGACATAATTATCAGTCATCCCACTCACACTTAACACACGCGGGATCAAACGCGCTATAGGTTATGCGATCATCCCCACAGACATTACACTGTTAAAGTCTTCGTTTGTGTAAGCTACGCTTGCAAATACACAATGAGGCTTCAGAATTGCAGTGGCACCCCTGTTGATTTATGGCCACATCATCACACTGCTCTGCAAAGGAACCGGTACAGAGGACTCGATGTCCACGCAAATTTTCAAAGTTTACACTCCAGCTTACTCTCGCTTGGTCCTGAGGCCCGAATACCCTCCAGGCACCGGTCAGCACCAGAACACGTCCCCCAGTTCAGCATCACCTGAACAAACACCAGTTCCCGTGCTCCAGGACTGCCCTGAGACATGAACCAAGGCACGCGAGAAGGAAGACCGGCAGATTCCCTTCAAAAGCACGCTACTGATGTGAACCAAGACGCTGATGGAGATCCTTCCTTATGACTTCTACGAAAATCATGAAACCTTAATTACCAGTCCTGAAAAGCAGAAGGAAAGCTCACCACAGAAACCACTATAATTTCTTCTGCCAATAAATTAATTGCTATTAAATAATGTAACACTGTATAATTTTTATTTCATAGTTATCAAAACAATCTAAGAACTCCATTTGTATTTACACCACACAATTACTCAAAGGTAACGAGAATGGTACTAAGTTACATTTAAGCAGTAATTACTGAGGCTGCAATCCAACAAAGCTCTAAAGTCTTAGCTTACCCTCAGGTCAACAAGCGTGTGCTGTCCATTAGCCTATTTACAGGTGTCACATTAAGCACATGCATGGGTAACTCGCAGCGTCCAGATCGTTATTCTCTCAACAAACCGGTAACATCACCTGCAAAAAGTCACTTACCTCCCAGATACATCTATGTGTTGGGACTTTATGATTGAAATGTATCTTAAAACAGTAGAAATGCATATATATATTTTAAAGTATTGTTTTTAGGTGTGCAGTTTCCCCTTTGCTGCAGATATAGCAATGAAAGAGCGGTGGTTCGGCGGCGACGGGGGTTCGCAGCGGCTGGTCACCCCGCCGCCTTCCCCGCACGCCGGCTGCGGGCCAGGAAAGGGACCGGCACCCGGCGGACAGAAACACAACGCGTCTGTAAGGAGCGGCTAACGGCAGAGTGACCAGGGCAGCCCCGGGAAGGAATGAAAAGTTTCACGGGGCTGGCAGGCGACGTGAGCGCCACTGGTCCCCCGTCCGCCCAGCTGGGAAGGGGACGATCGCCCCGTAAGAAGAGGAGCCCCCAGCTCAGCCGACGCACGACCACTCGTTCTCCGGAGGAATTACTGCCGGGACTGACACGAACGCTGCCGGGACGGCCCCGCACAACGCAGCGCTGCCTCCGCACGCCGCGGGGAGCGGGGCCCGCGGCCGGGCGGGCGCAGAGGAGCGGCACCAGACCGCGGTGCGACCGCTCGCTCGCGTCCGTCACCTCCGGAGAGGCGGCAGCCGGGCCGTTCTGTGAGGGTTTGGGTTTTTTGGTGGTTTTTTTGTCGTTTCTGCGCCAGAAAATGCTCCCAATAAGGCCGGCAGAAAGGCAGCGGCTTCTCCCCGGCACGGCCTCTTGCGAGGGGAACACCAAGAGCGCGGCGCCGTCACCCCGGAGGCAGCGGCAGCGCTGCCGGCACCGGTTCACCGAGAGCCGCCCTCCCGGTGCCGGGGGCTCGCCCCGCCAGCCCGCGGGCGCTGAAGGGGACAGGGCTCCGGGGACCCCTCCGGGTCCGCTCCCGCCGCCCGCACCTCTCCCCGCCGGGGCGCGGCCGCCGCCAGCCTCCCGCAGACCCGCGGCTCACCCCCGGC
>Ga0065711_1043204_pt1 | contig 14867 bp, 8 predicted proteins | sample Hoacrofraction12_FD_59098 | JGI IMG/M metagenome (GOLD analysis project Ga0065711, IMG submission 59098) | Hoatzin crop microbial communities from Cojedes, Venezuela - Epithelial fraction 12 v2 (version 2) | ecosystem: Host-associated > Birds > Digestive system > Esophagus > Crop | place... | reverse complement strand
TGTCCTGTCGCTGGGCACCACTGAAAAGAGTTTGGTCCCATCCTCCTGACACCCACCCTTCAGATATTTATAGGTATTTATAAGGTCTCCTCTCAGCCTTCTCTTCTTCAGGCTGAACAAGCCCAGCTCCCTCAGCCTCTCCTAATAGTAGAGATGCTCCAGCCCCCTCACCATCCTCGTAGCCCTCCGCTGGACACTCTCCAGTAGATCCTCACCTTTCTTGAAGTGGGGAGCCCAGAACTGGAGAGAATACTCCAGATGGGGCCTCACTAGGGCAGTGTAGAGGGGAAGGAGAACCTCCCTCTACCTGCTGGCCACACTCCTCCTAACGCATCCCAGGATCCCATTAGCTTTCTTGGCAGCCAGGGCACACTGCTGGCTCATGGTCAACCTGTCGTCCACCAGGACACCCAGGTCCCTCTCCACAGAGCTGCTGTCACATGCTAAGGTTCAAACACGTTGGTAAGTTTTCTTACTGATGTGTTTTGTGCCATAAGTGACATCACTGCAAAGCCAGTAGTGCAGCAGAGGGTCATATGAGGTCCAGAACAACAGTGGTTCAGATCATCTGAGTTTACTGACTCAAAAGTCCTGGCTTCCATTCAAATTCTCTCTAAAAAGAAATTGGTGCTGTTTTGCTTAGAACAGAACCATATATTTTATACAAAAGCTTGCTCCACTTTCCCTGTTTTTACTTCATTGGACCTAGTTATTCCAGGCAAGTGACAGTTTTAATCAACAGGATATTCAGTTTTCATTGATACAGCTGCAAGGTATGTTATTCTGCCAGAAAAGATAAATTCACTGAGTGTTACGGTAATTAATATGTACCTTGAAAAGGAGATTTCCCATCCACCTCTAATGAGCTATTCTTAGCACTAAAAGTATTTCCTAACCCGTGATAGGAAAATGAGATTTAACCTTACCCTGTCAAACTTCACAGCTAGATCAACAACTGTTACAAGAGGGGGAATTCCAAGTCATCTCAATTATACCGCACCACATGAAATAATTATATTTGGTTACCCTTTAGAAGGATATGTTCTTGAGGGATAACTTTTATGTACTGCTCCTCCAAACATGACTACATCATTCTGACTGTGCTGCTTTTGATTTTTAAATAGCTCACACAGCTATAACCTCTGCATATTATCTCTAACTATAAATGACAGTACTATATTTACACGCAGATACTACATTCTTGGAAGAAGATTTTTTTCTCCTTAGCTATCCAGGTTCACAATGTAAAAACTTGTTGAAACTTCTCTAACATAAGGTTAGCAGAGAAGATTTTGTACGTTTTACTAACAGAGCTAATATACAATGCAAAAGACTTTTTTGAAAAGAAATGAATGAAGAGAATAAAACTAATCAAACCTCTTTCAGTTAATATATAAACTTGCACTCAAATCAATACGCAAAATGCATTAACCTGAAAGGCACAACATACCTGATTCAAATTTATAAAAAGGCTCGTTTTTATGTTTCTGCGTAAAGAATAGGTTATTAAATGAATACAATTTACTACAGAAATACAGCAGAACCCACCTCAGTTCCTAGCTATTGTGTCAGTGTTGAAAGAAGTCTTGATGTTATGAAAAGTTCCCCAACATACAAATGAAATCATGTGAACAAGCAGGAGAGATGCTAAAAGCAGAAATAATTCAGTTTATTCTAAAGGTGAAAAACTGGGGCAAGACACATGACTAATGCTTTAAGTTAAATTTGCAAAAAGATTCAAGATTTAAGAAAAACAGTAAACAAGTGATAGTTTTTCTTATTGTTAGCTTTATTTTTTTTCAATACGAATATCCATGCTTCACTCTATAGAAAGAAAATTAGAAAAACAAAACACAACTTATGGCCGTTATTTTTCTGTTGTTGGTAGTGTTTTGTTTTTTTTTTTTACAGCTATGAACATCTATGCTTCATTTTACAGAAAAGGAATGACTCCTTGTGCAACTCCTTACAAAATCAGGGAAACATTTTGATGACATTTGTACCTTGTATTCCACAGTTCTGCCCCTTTACCAACATGAAATAAGATCACGGAGAAGCCGTAAAGCTTATCTCATCCATCAGCATGGGGCTCAATTTTCTTCCATGTAACTTTAAATTCCTTAAGGATAGCAATGCCACAGGACTTACTGCAAAAAAAAGGAAAAACCCCCACATTAACCAAAAAAGAGCTGGACAGGTGATGGGAACAAGATAAATATGCAAGCAAATAAAGTAAGGAAAAAAAAAACTAAAAAAGGGTGTTAATGTGGGAGATTACAAATTTAGTGAAGGCAGTATTTATAAGAACAGAACTAGCATGAAAAATTCTAAAACATGGAAAGCATTATGCTGGAGAAATAAGCTGAAAAGTTTTATTTCAAGCAATGTAATACAACTCAATTCCAGAGCTCTTCAGAAATTGTCACGTAAATTTTCTTCAGAGCTGCAAGTAACCCAGCGATTTGGTCATGAACAGGAAAATTCATAGTGCCTGTAGTAGTGCCAGAGTGGTCTCAACCTACCAGAGTATACATTATTGGCAAGCACAGAGACCAGATTAAAAGCAAGTCTGTTCATTGAAAAATACAAAGAATATGTATAGTATTTTATAGTGCTAAGAAAAGGATAAGAAAAGTTGATCTTGCTTCTTCCTCACTTGTAGGATGTCTAACACATGTCCTCGTTAGTCAGCCCTTTTCAGTGTTAGGTATATTGGATGACTTAAGCCAGACTGATAATCACCATGAGCATCTTTGAATTGTATGACTGGAATAGCAATTTGATTGTACAGGAGGTTATGCTCCTTGAGCACTGCAGGTTTCCCAGATGACAGGAAAGTAGTCACAGCTCACAGAAATTAGATGCTTGTACAAAAAGCAAACCAGTGAAGATATGGCTATATTTTGAAATGACAATTGATTTAAAAATAAAGGAAACAGAAGACAGAACTGAGAAGGATAACTAAGTTTTTGGCATTATGTAACACATAGGGTAGGAATACAAAGAAAATTTTGGTGGATACTGCTAAATTATATACTCTTCAGTCAGACACACAAGTAATTTAAAGAAAGTGAAGCTAAAGCATCCTATGTAAAATCACATAGGTAATACTTGTCCTTAGGTTCTGCAGAGGAAGATTTTGTGTTCAGAGGATGATGGTCCTGATTTAGAGAATGACTCAGCTCCCAGGATGGAAATCTTTGTCAGTTTTTCTTGTGCATGTGTTGAAAGAGATGACAACATAGGAGTTACTGAGGAGACAGCTGAAGCAGTGCATAGGTCAAGAAGCAACAGGTAATTCATGAACAGTAAGAGCAATTCTGTATTTTATCTGCACAGCTGAAACAGCAGAAGGACATAGAACAAATGATAGAATAGAACAAACAACTTGGACAATGATCTTATGAATGAAGAAATCTTTTCATTTGCATAAGTTAATGCCTGAACTCCAAATAGTAAACGAGCCAGATAATGATCAACTGAAAAATGTCAGGAGAGGATCTTAGTGTGGTTTGTGAGACTAAGTTTTAACGGGGGTAAGACATTAAAGATGTTTGAAAGGATTCTTTCTTTATAGTTTACTTATATGGCTAGTATTCGACTACTACCCACCTGACTAACCAACGACAGTGAAATGTATCATGGATAAAAAAATTGTTAAATTTACAGAAGGTTGTTATTAGGGCAAAAATATGTATCTGTAACAATAATTTTGCCTAGAACACTATTAGAAGAGTCAATGATGACACAAAGTAAATGGCAGAGGGGTTCCAGAGACTCAGTATACCTACTACTCCATGTATTGTCATTTATCCCATCACAATCATTCATGGTTCAGATTCTTTGAGGAAAAAGAGCTGGAATAAAAGAAGACATAAAAATACTTGTAAGTTTTCACCAGGACAGAGCATTTTGAATATTAAAGTATTTCTACAGCATATTTATCTAAGAACCATTGTAAATCTAAGAGAGTAGTGCACAGTCAGCTGATTTACTCATGGCCCCAGTGGTCATGGATATAAGGCTTTTCATAACCTGTGTCAGAATTTTAACATAAATTTGGCAAATTCTGCAAAACCAAACGAATGGGAAGAGACATTGGACTCAGTACTTCAGGACTTTTATAGCCTGTATTGACAAACTGCTAAATTGCAGGCAGACTGTAAAATGGGCCTTTGCATTGCAACATTATAAATGTTTGTGATGTCTTCCATTTATAGATGCTTTACTTGAGTACCTAAATGACAAATTCGAACTTAAAGATGCAATGACCTCCAGTTTTATACAGCTCTGCTGACTATGTATTTCAGCACAACTACTGTGAATTTGAAAAATCAACCACTGCTCTCTAACCCGTCTCCTGGATTCTCCACTAAGGAATTACATTTTTATACTGCTGAAACTACTGATTTTAGTAGAGCTAACATTTGTATAATAGTGGAATAAAATTGTAGAGGATGGTAGAGATCTGCTGAGAGCCCTGGAGTAAAGATATTGTGCAATATTCAAACTACCTGGGAATCAATGAGAGGGAAGCAGATGGTGTAAGGAAAAAGTTTAAAAATAAAACCAAACTTACCAAAGACTGAGGAATCGGAACCCCCCCCACACGAACACTGTTCTTGTGAAGACCTCAGGAGGTGATGACTTGTCATAAAGCAAGCCCCCTCTCGTGTCTGAATCAGGAAGACTTAAACTGCCAACCTTAGGACATAGAGGCACATTGGAAAGGTGACCATAAAGTCAGCAAAGTGAGGCTTTTCTATATTAATCCAATAATTTGGACTGTTAGAATATTTACTGGACTAAAAGTAAATTCTTAGCACTATGTATATGGTGTAGTACGCAAGATTTTGAGTGTGTAACAAATCGGTGGAGAATGTGAGCAAACCCTTCTGTGAACCTTTCCTGTGTACTGGTGAGCAACCAACCTTCTGCAAAAACTTCTGTAAGCGGAAGCCTACAGTCATCATAGAAGACCAGGAATGCAGTTTGTGTGCATTCCTGTGTCCTGGCAGGTATTTAATTTACAGTAAAACAAATGAATTGTGGACAGCCAGGAGATTCAGGATCACTAAGAATCTGAGGAAAGCAGAGAAACAGTAGTTACATCACTCTATGATCTGGCTGTGACTCACTCCAGGCAAACTTTGCCTGGATAAATGGCAGTCTCTGTGGTGGAAGATGACAGTTTGCTGAAAACCTGAGAGAAAGGAGAAAACAGACAGCAGTCTAAGCAAGCTGATGATATGTGGGCACTGGGTGGAAGCCCAAAGTTTGCTGATACTGTTATAAAAGCCTCTGATCATAGTCCTAGGTGATCACAGATCTCTGTCTAGCTCCTTTCTAGTGAACCAGCTGAGTACAGATTTCGTTTTTATAATGGCTTATCTGTAAAGGACAAAATCAGGCAGACAGGGGAATCAAGGAAGAAGAACACTAAATCCAACCCCTTACTAGACATGCCCACTCCGCTCCTAGAAATATCCACCCTCCTCTCCTTTCTAGAAGAAATGGCTGAGCTGAGAGAATGGCATATTCAGCAGGGACTCAGTCTTTGAGGTACAGATTCTTGCAAATCAGTCAGTTCCTGCAGCAGCAACTGCCCACTGAGTGGATATATAACACTGTATGAGCTTTAAAAGGAAGACCAGAATTTGAAAGATTGGCTCATCCAGATGATCCCAAGCCAAAAGGAAGCAAAGATGTATTGGAAGCAGAAAAAGTTGTCAGGCTCTCTTCAAAATTTTAGAGAAGAACAAGACTTGAATTAGGATCAGGATGCATTTAAAGAGTTGTAGTGGATTTCCTGGACACAAAAATGCATTTAGATTTAGGATCTATAGATACTGGCACAGTATGGAATGAGCTAGCAACCCATACGAAGGAAGAAGTGATCTAAGGGACACTAAATAATAATAAACAAGAAAAACAAACAAAAAAATATTCCATGGGAGTATATGACTTAGAAGCTGTAAAAACTGTTACTTTTGTCAGCATCTGCTCTCACATATTCTTCTTTGGTAAAAGTGGCAAAAGCGGGATGACAAACAAGAAGCAGAAAAGTAGTCCATGCACATATGCAGCGGTAGGAAACAGTGCAGTGAGAAAACAGTCAGACCTAGCACAAACACACACATGGGAATAAGGTCAGCAAACTGTTGAAGAGATGCAGTACTGGGACAATATTTCCAGCAAGCCCCCAACCAGATCACTAACTGAAGACTGGCATAAGGAAAAAGGCAATTAATTGGTTATACTTCGTCTTTACAGACATCAAAGTACAACATGATCATGGGAGACGGCCTGCCATCCTCGTAGAACTAAGGGACAAGTGGAAAATGAAGAGCCTGGATGTTGCCTGAGAAGATAATATAATGCAAAAAGACTGAATACCCGGCACAGGCTGTGATCTGTGCAATTCAGAAGGCTATTCTGATTAAGCAAGCAGAGGAAGGGAATGAAGTGCTAACAAAGAAGCTGAATATTCAAGCAGGAGAATCCGGAATTGCTGTGAGAAGTGTGACTGCTGATGCACGATGCCCTGCTACAGAAGCTGATCGCACGAATGTGAGAAATATCTGCAGCGAGTGGCTGGTTAAACTAAAATCAGATTGGGCAGTGGTATCAGCCATTTCTTGAGTAGGATTAGGCGACTGAATCCAACATCCAGGGAGAATTTTGACAGATAAACAAAAGGCTCAGAGAGATATCCAAGAGGAAGGATGTCTGAAACTGAGGAATGCTAACCGAGAGCCATCAGCCCTTAAACTATTCTTATGGAATTGGGATCACATTAACTCAGAAAATCAAAAATTACCTGTATTATACCTGATTGTAATTAACACTGAAGGTAAAAAAATACGTTTAATTGTAAAGATTGCTATTTGAATGAATATAAATGCTTAGCTGTTTGTTAGAAAGAAGAGATAGAACGAAAACAAAAACAGATGGAGGATTACCAAAGTTATCTAACAATATCAAGTAAATTTTCTTATTACGTAATAATGAAGTAGTTGTTTCTTTACTATGTACTTCAAAACAAGGTATTCAGGAAACAGAAATGCAGCTAATTAACCTGGACATCCTCAGAAACTCATACTGAGGGAGGTGCTTTAGCCTGGATAACTAAGGTAACTATTAATATTTTCTTATTTTATCTTCCACAGATAGCACAGTATGAGCAAACCCTTCCAAATGTACATACATTGTAAGCTGCATATTGCTTTGTTTTCTTTAATGCATGTTTTTATTAAGATACATGCATATAGGGAAAGTGAGAGCCATACTAGTTTTCTTTTAATTCCATTGCCACGGCTGGGTTTAAAAACAAGATCAAAAGATGACCCTGGGTAATAAGAGACAAAGGATACAACCTAAGGCATTAATTTCCAAGCAAGAGAAAACCTGTTTCTCTGTGTGAAGACATATGTACCTCTTACTAACCTATGTATGCCTATGTTCCTAACAAGAATGTGTGTTTGTGTTTGTCTTGGATGAAGCTTTCTATATTTATAAAATACAGAATTTTGAGTGCTCTAAGAATAAAAGGTGAATCGTATTCTATACAATACAATCACATGGCAACGGATTGCATACCTATAAGGGTAGCTCTGTATCACTGGGATTGTGAAGACTGCACCTTCATTTATTGACATAAGACATGTAGTGAATGGTGGAAATCAGGGGTCCGTAAACTGACAGGGTATCAAAATGTTACGTTTATAGTACGTAACTTTGCATGATTATTCAACTAGAGCTAATCGGGTAACTTTGGAGATCTATAGCTATAGCATTTCTGAGATGAGAGATGTGCATTTATGAAGATGGATTATTGAACATGATAGGTGTTCTGCACAGTCTCTTTAGGCAGACTCCAGAAAAACAACTCAAGACATGCACTACATATGCAATGATACTAGTTTTCAGTGTTTTAACAATTGCTTAGATCAGAATTTGACCAAGATGTGATTATGAAATTGCTCCAGTGATTGTGCCATTATCTATGTAGGATTCAGTTATCTTCAAGTACATCCAGAAATCACTGTGAAATACCTCATAGTGTGTAAACGCCCAGTGACAGGCACACGTGCAATGTAAAGCTACAAGTTACATCACTACCTTAAAAGCAAGACTATGGTCTCTGAAATCTAGAGAAACCTGAACTAGCTTTACACCCCACAGGTGTAATTTCAGTTGTCATACTAACTTTGGTGATTATACAATGGTTATACACCATTATACCCTCAGACCCTTATGTGTGATCATCACACAAGACCACATATGAAAAAAAGATTGTTTTCAAGAGCCATCACTCAGTCCTGTTAAGAAACCTTAAGTCACAGGAGATTTTGCAGCATCTCTGCTGGACTCATGTAACGACTAGCCTATGTTTAGCAGACCATCTATCAAAAACAAGAATTTTAGCCTGGTATATGTGATTTTTTGCCATTGCCATTGCTTCCCTAGTGCCTGAATGACTATTGCTAAGCCCAAGTGAGCTTGCATCTGTGAGTGCCGCTGGGGCAAAGGATTTGACAGCCCTGGGCAGTTCCTGCATGACCAACAGCCTCCTTACTGTCAAGTGCATCTGGGAGAGGCTGTTGTGCAGTTGTCAAGACTTCAGCTGGGAACCTCAAAATCCAGGAGGGAGACATCAACCCCTCCCATGAACATCAGGCTGTGTGTGGTGAAGACCTCAGGAGGCCAATGCCTTGTCATAGCACATATGCCCCCATCTGCCTGAGGAAGACTTAAATTGTCAACCTTAGGACCCAGAGGCATGCTGGGAAGGGGGGCATAACGTTACGGGATAAGGCATAGGTGCTAGAATGTTTTCTGCAAAACAATTTAAATTGCACTATTAATTAAGGTGGGATTTTTTTCCATATTAACCAAATAATTTGGACAATTGTAGTGTCAAAACATTTACTGGACTAAGAGTAAATTCTTAGTTCCATATATGGTGTTCTCTTCTGCCTCTAGCAAGATTTTGAGTGTAGCACTAAGGAGCTTGTTCCTATCCCAACCTTCTGTTCATCTGAAACACCTGGGAATTGATTTGGTCAACTGACACCAACTGCCATTAAAAACTAAACCACAACTAATACTGCCAAGATCTAAAAGATCGTCTGCAGAAAGCATTTTGGACTTCCTAAAGTTCTGCACTTCACACAAAGTTTGCACCGGATTCATCTGCTTTTACTGTGGTGACCTCAGTGCACACTTCAATTTATGAATACAACTTAGGTACTATTCTGCTTTTTGAAAACTAGAATAGTTCTACACATACTAATGAATTTATATTGACAGAGCTGTCAGAGCATTAGCACTACATATCTTCTCCTTTCTTCTCACCTCACTTGACCTACCCCAGGATTAGCTGTGTAACCTTCAGAATGAGTATCTGGCAACCTCACTTTCTTTTCTGAGTAAAAGGCCAGACAGCCTCAATGCCTGTAGTGTTTCAGGGAGGAATGTAAGATTAAGCAACCAGCCTTCAAGAGACCTCCTAGGTAAGATTATTTCTTAGGGATTTTATGAAAGACCCGTCAATGAAGAACAAGAAAGCAAAATTGCTGCTGAAGCTGTGGTGTTTCATTCTTAATTCCAAGTGTACTGGATATAAACCATACAATATTTGGCTAGCATTTAAAAGTTCCTTGTTTAATAGCAATATTTTCTTACAGAAGCCCGCTGCAATAATAGCAGGACTGTTCCTCTGGGACAACTATCCTGGAGAGCTCAAGCCACCTACTTCCGAAGTGTTAGAGATAAACACATCGGTAAGACAGAGGTGACAGTTACCAAGTATCGTGGCTACGGCATTAAGAAAAGAGTCCCAAATGTTTTATGTTCTTCCCCCAACACATCAACAAATATGCAAATACCAGGAAACAGCAGTACTGGTGGTTGTAGAAGGTTGTTTCTAATGGCAGTAATTACTTCTGAGAAACACATACAGAAGGCACAAATACAACACAGTAAATACAACATCCAAAAATATTATGATATTCCTAAAGTTTTCCTGTATGTTGTATCTGTGAAGTGTTTTACAGATTCTTACTTGAAACTAAAGACTTTCCGCTAAATCAAATCCTTTTTTTTAGTGAGACTCATAGACATTTTCACAACAAATATTGTTCTACATCTGCTGATATTTTTTAAATTGGTATCACACTTTGAAGTGTCTTGATTACAGTGTAAACAACTATGAAAGATATTTACATTTTTTGATACTGTTACAGAAAATAAGGACACTAAATCGTAATAATACTGCAATATTGTGAAAGCAAGAAGCGGCCATTATCTAGGACTTTCAGGTTGTTGGAATGTGTTTTCATTTTGTTCTGCATGGTAAGTGCAAATGGCATTCCCATCAACTGCACTTACTGGAATTTGACAATCCTGAAACCAGCTTTTGAGTATTTCAGATTGTACATTAGTTTTGATCTTTAAAGATGTGTTGTTATTTAAAGCTCCTGACACCATAACAGCCCAGAGGTAAGACTTTAAAAGATAGTCTCTAGGAACACCCTACATTTCTTAAAAACTCCAAACTCAAACCCAAAAATGAAACCCTCAAACCTATAAACTAATTAATGGATATCCTAATAGATTCTTCGAACATTTGCTGCGATTTTCAAGGATATGTGCTTTGTTTTTCCTATATAATCAAATAGTTGAATCCTTGCTAGAAGTGCAGTTTTAATTTAAGAATTGTGACATGCTGCTGAGGTCTAGCTTTGGCAGCAGCTGTGCAACACTGGCCATTTCTTTTCTCCTACGTGTCTCACCTTGGAGAATCCAAAGATAGGCATAAATAGCTTGTTTAATCTCCATTCCCTGTCTGAGAAGACTACTAAGATAAATGACAATGGTTTTTTTAAAGGGGGCATTTGCATTGGATCTGAATGACAACTGTGCAATTAATTTCATATGGATTCTTGAACAAATATTAGGGGTAAGTATGGCTGGCCAATGTGGCATAATAAGCTAGTTTTCTTTCAAATTCTGAGCTCCATTTTGTGTTATGTAGTGAATGTGCAGAAACCGGTCTAAAGGTGGGAATCTGCAATGTGTATCGTTAACAAGCTCAGATGTCTGACATCTCTACAAAGGACACAGGGAAATCCTTCAAGAATCCATTCTTCTGGAATAATGAAACATGAGTCTTTTTGAACAGCTGCCTCTATCCACGGGAACACCTTTCCTTGATAGTGTCCATTGTGGGATCGAGTATAGGCACAGGGTAGAGCTCATGTGTTCTCATGTGTTCCTGTGTTTCTCAGTCCATGGCCATGGACTACTTCTCATCCTTAAGACATCAAAAGGCACAATGGCAATAAAAAGTGCCCAGATCTTCTCACCTGCAAGGAAGCTAAGTGGGCCAACCACACCTAGATGTCAAAAGGCTTTCAAGAACAGGAATTGGGAGGAGTTCTGCCCAGATTGAAATGATGACAAATCTTGGACATAGCCTTGAAGTGTTGAATTTAAACATACCAAGGGCATGCTTTCTGACTTGTCGCTTTGAGAGATTAGTAATTCTTAAATGTTCTCAACAACAGAGTTAAAAAATATCTTGCTGTCTTTGGTACCTGCTATTTTTTCTCAGACAGATTAAACTAGAAGTCTATAGACTGTCCACAGCTAAAATGGAGCACAGCTGATGGAACAGGCTAATGAGTACTTTGTGGTATTTGGGACCATACTGTAGCACCCAGGTACGGATATTTGCATTACCTCATTTATACCTATATTGGAATAAAAACTGGGCACACATCATCCTTGGCCATTGCCCTCTTTCTCTCCCTGCAGGCTAGAAGGCAACTCTAGCAAACCCTCACCATACTCCTGCTCTGGGCAATCTGAGAACCGTCTTGGCAGGAACCATGCTGTAACTCACGTACAACTTATCGATGTACCTCATAGCTGTGGGACTGAACAATCTAGAAATTAGCAGCAGTGCATGACAGCTGTAGGGCAGAATCCTGTACCCTAAAGATGACTGATAGCTCAGGAAGCGTCTCATAGAGCCAAGTCAGGACCAGGGACCAGGTCTGCCCTGAGCCACTTCGTTTAGAAGCACCTGGAGCTCCGGAACTGGCTTTGCAAGGGCCAGTCAAGGCCAGAGACCACACAGATGTATTTTGGCTGAGATACAAACAGGCACTATTGAAGTGAGAGAATCTGAACCACTGCCTTAATGAAAAAAAGATTTTTTCCTAACCCAGTTCCTACAGTTTAGCATCTCTGCCATATTTTGCAAAATAAGTGCAAAATATTAGTGAATCAGAATGGAGGTACTGGATGACAAGAGTAGCCATTTTTCTCTTTCTTCAATGTTTTCCAGATCCTGAATGTTCTTTAATCAAAAACTTTGATTTCTGTTTGAACTTTGCATATTTTAAAAAAACTAAATTGATGTTATAATAATTGTAACTATACAGTTACTGCTCAGTATTGCTATGCAACATTTTAAAGCGTACATAACTTAAGCATGAGCATCCTTTGAACGATTAGTTTAGAGCGGATCGATATACTCCAGCCTCAGTGGTAATTGGGAGCCAGACACATGCCTTACACACCACTCCTACATAAGCCACTGCTGTCCTCCCAAAAGAGCAGTTATTACACACAGCCCTCCTCTTCCTATTCCTACTGGCAGCACCAGCTGCCAGGTTTGTATCAATCTCTGACAAATGCACAAAGTCGCATTCAGCTGTTCGGACAATATTCATTTCTTGAACTGCCATTTTTGCCTCCAGGTACAGGACTAAATGGCAGTGTCCTAAGAGGCAACCTCAGCCTCTGAGTCTCAGATAGATCACAGTGTAACAGATAATCACAATAATATATGCCTTAGTATCTTTGAGTTACTTGGGACAAAGCAGGCAGATAAAATCATGCTCAAGTTGTAAACTGGAACACGAGTAGATACAAATGGTACACTTACAAATTTCTCAGTTCATGGCGTGCTAAATATAGCATTTGGGCTTTGTCTATTATAGGGACAGGGGCTATTTGCAGAATTTAACTTCCTAAAGGTCAAGGTTGCTTATATGTGCAGCTGGATACTGCGTCTTTTCTACTTAAAATCTTCCAAATGAAGGTTAAGCAGGGGTCCTTGTCTTCAGGGAGCTGAAAATCACAGGCATCTTCCTACTGTTTACACAAACTGCTAATGCTGATTTATAAATCTCTGTCTTGTATTTATGCCAAACAGCTACTAATGGTGCTGTGAACTTGCCTGAGCTTCCTGATGATGAAGCAAACCAAAGAGACTGTGCTAAGTCCGAAACTCCTGTTCCCTACGCTTGTGAATTCAAGGGCTGCAGGAATCGCCTTCCTGCCTCCTGTTCAACAGCAATTGACCTCTCCAGTACCAAACACCAGGAAGCCCCAAAGCAGCAGCACAGGTAACATATAACTATTGTAAAAAAACAATTTCCCAGCTCTTGATAATAGGCTGGAACTTCTGCTTTTAGTTTTTTGTCAAACTAGTTAACTGTGAGAATGAGTGACACATTCGCAAAAGAACACGACGCACACAGTTCGATGCTAGAAGCAAGAATAAGATGCTAAGAGCTGTTAAACTTTGGTTTAGCACAGGCACTGGGATCGCTGCCATGCAGAAAGTTTTGAGAAGCACAGGTAATCTTAAAAACAGCTTTTCAGTCTCCAGTGAGACAGACGAAATTGTGGACACTGGGAAGAACAGAAATCCCGATCAGTCAGAGTTGGATATGATAGGTAGTTCTGCTACAGCATAGATGCTGCTTCATTCAATAACAAATTAAAAACGCTTGGGCTTCCTGCTTGGGGCAACTGCTATAGCAAACAGTATTTGAGTAGTGCCCTACTCCCTCTCGGGACAGGAAACACCTAGTGCACTCCATAAGGAAAAAAGTACATAAGTACTCTGAGTGTTGTGTGTGTAGCTAGAAACTGCTGCAAGGAAGGAAATACAGTGTAGTCAAACATACAATGTTGATTAAACAAACCATTATGGAAACTTTCACTGTAGCCAATTTTGGGTGAAGTAATAAATGAATTGCTAGTGTTTGTTACATGCGGTGCTGTTATCTGGCAGACAGGAAGGGGAAGCAGCTCTAAAATTCAGAGGAAGCCAAGGTAGGGTAGAGAAGTTACAAAGGAGGATAACAATTTAGGAAATGGTTGTGGACACCAGGTTAAGGCATCTAGGAGCTGAAAAGCTCATAAAGCGCAGCTGAAAAACATTCAAAATCCTCTAAACAAACGTTCTCACTACATGTCTAAACAAAGCAAAATTGCTGGACCTTAAATAAAAGTGCTAAACGCTGGCCTAGAGGCACGGCCAGGCTAGCGATTAGTTGCCTTGGATATTTGGTTGGCCTGCCCAAAAACTGATACTGGGCCAAAAACTTCCACAGCAATCCACCTGTGCCACCCAGCGCTCCGAGCCGCGTCAGGATCAACTGAATTCACCTCGCTTTGCTCAGGATTCTTTCTGCGTCCGGTAAACCGACGTTCTGCGGCGCAGACACCGCGTCCGTGAGGACTCACGGGTGCCCTCGGAGCCTTGCTTTGCTGAGCCTGCCCGCCAGCCCCCTGCCACACAGCCGAGGAACCCACCTCGACACCAAATCTGCCGGGGGGGGGGTTTGGGCGGGTGGCGGGGAGGTGTTTCGTGCGTGGGAACGCGGAGCTCACCCGGCGGCAGACACGCTGAAAGAGACATCAAAGGGCCACCAAGGAAACAACCCCGGGGCGGCGGCAGGCAGCCCCCTCCCTCGGCCGGCTCCGATCGCTCCGGCTCTCACTTCCTCCCCGCACGGCGCACAGCCCGCGCCGCACGTTGGGCCGCCGCCGGGGGCGCCGCC
>Ga0065711_1043203_pt1 | contig 14870 bp, 6 predicted proteins | sample Hoacrofraction12_FD_59098 | JGI IMG/M metagenome (GOLD analysis project Ga0065711, IMG submission 59098) | Hoatzin crop microbial communities from Cojedes, Venezuela - Epithelial fraction 12 v2 (version 2) | ecosystem: Host-associated > Birds > Digestive system > Esophagus > Crop | place... | reverse complement strand
TCCCAGCTGATGTCAGGGTGGTTGAAGTCCCCCAGGAGAACCAGGGCCTGTGACTGTGAGGCTGCTTGCAGCTGCCTGTAGAAGGCCTCATCAACCTCCTGCTCCTGGTCAGGTGGCCTGTAGTATACACCCACCGTAATGTCACCCTTATGAGCCTGTCTCTTAATTCTAACCCACAAGCTCTCAACTTGTTCCTCATTTGCCCCCAGGCCAAGCTCAATGACAGAGACATAGTTGTCCATATCCTAACTCAGCAGCCAGGGTCAATATGTGCTCATATGCCTCAAGGCTCTCAGTGATTTATCTCAGACATGATTGTTTAGTTTTTGTACACAAGATGAAGTCAAATAACTTTCCAGAATATGTAAATCCTCTCCATGCTCTACACGAAGAAAGTGCAGTCTTCAGTGCACAAAGCTGAAGATTGTGCTGAATTAACAGAGTGATATACGACCATGCAAAGATAATTAAATTTGATCCAGAGAGCCTCTCAGCAAAGTTACTCGGTGCAGAAAGGGTTAACATGGCCCCACATATGAGTGGTACAGGCAGCAGACCTCCCTTGTCTGCGTCAGATCATGTAAAATCTTCTTTACTTCAGGTTACATGGTGTATGGGTCACTTCCAGCTGAGATGAGATGTAGAAACTCCCGGTAACACATCTCTTGCTTCATATAACTGATTCATATGATACTGCAAATGTATGATATATGTCCTGACAGAGACTGAGATGTGGGATATTTGGAGAACCACGGCCGTGTGGTGAGCCCTCCAGATACTCTGAGACTTACTCTTGATAGCCTGTAAAGGACCAGGCATCAAGGTTGCAGGCAAGGACGACTGCGGACTGAAACTTGTTACAACACGAAGAAATGGGGAACTAAAGGGCCTGCATTAACTGCGATTAGCAAGACAAACAAGATCTTGAGGAGGAGTTTGATGCGCGTGACTGATAACGTCACACGAATCAGAGAATGAGAAGTACGCGTGAACGGCGCGTGGACAGTGCATGCATCCAATCACATTAGAGCTATCGCGTGGCAAGGAACTATATAAACACGGGTTTGTAGTGCAATAAACCGGCTTTGTCTGGTCATATTTATCGTATGACGAGTCCTTAATCCCGCCACGACACTGAGAGACACATAATAATGTGGGCTGCTTTTAGAAATCCCTTAGGTACATGTCTAATACAGGCCTTTGCTGTTGGGACTGGTCGTGTTCTGGTCTAGCTCCATAATATTCACAGGTTGTAGATAAACCACAGAAAACACAGCTTCTAAAATTTGGTGTATACAGTACAGTCAAGCTGCTTTTCTCCACTCAAAAGTGGATTGGATTGTGAATATTTTTTAAAGTTTATTGCAATGTCATTCAGCTTTGCACTCTGGTGGAATTTAGGGACAAGTAAGAAGAAAGTTTGTAAATATGCTGACTTTTGACACCACTATTTTCACCTTAGTATTTGATTTTTTTTTTCAGAATTATAGAAGTTATATTCATCCAGTGCATTATACTCATTGAATTAGCTAGGAGAAAAAGGAGAGTCGTTTCATAGAAGAGGAACATTCACAGTGTACGGTCAACCTTTGTGAGAATTTATGACTGACACACTTATTTGAGGCTGTTAAGGAGGTCTTGCTCTGACTAATAAGTCCTGAGAGAGTCATAATTTAAGCCTGATGGATTGATTACAGTGGATAATCCCTTGTTTCCCAAGTATTTTGCTAAAAATTCCTTGTACTTCTCCTGCTCAGTTGTTTATAAAATATATTATCTTATCTTCATCTTTGTAAAAATGTTAAACTAAACATGCCTTTAAATATCTGTGTTAAATATTCACAAAATATTTTCTAAAGTAAGTCTCCTATACATGCAATTTCCTTTACAGTAATTTTTTACAGAAGTAGAAGTGCTGATTTAACTGTCCATAAAAAGAGAACATTTATTCACAGCATCTGGCTTATACGCTATTTTCAGAGCAGCAAATATTTTTGACCGAAACAGCATTGGTTCATCTAGACCATCCCGCTGCCTGTGTTACTGCAATTCATATTGCACCATTTAAATGAAAACTAAGCAGCCAAATGAATACTATTTTGCAGCATCCAGCATTCCTGCCAAAAGAACAGTGATAAAGTATATTATAAGAATTAGTACCAGCTGACAACAGACATTTAGCAAATCACTTTTCAAAGAAGAAAAGAAAGAGAAAAGGATTTCAATCATATTATAAAGTACAAAACTGCCGTTTGCTGTAAGCTCTGCTGCCCCAACCTCTTTCTTTCTATCCTCTTCTCTCCAATCCCTTCTCTTCCTGCACCACACAACTTTTATTTTCTCAGAGTTTTAATGCCAGTTTCAGTATATTGGATTAGAGGTGAGAGAACTTCATTGGTACAACTGGTAGTGTGAACTTCATTAGGTTTGTATCTAAGTGTTTTTACAAGCCCAGTTTTCAATTTGATATATTCCAAATTTTTTAAATGGTGTAGTTAACATAAAAAGAATGTGAATGTGTAAATACTACCTCATATATTTGAAAAAATGTATTCTCTGATCTGTTGTCCACTTGGATAGGTATCAGAATCTTACTGTAGCATGACATGCTTCATAATAGTTTAAACATTAGAAAAGCTGCAAATGAGTAAAGAAAACAAAAAATTGTTTGTCTTTATTTTAATATTTTATTTCTTTACCATAAACTGTTTTTGGACCACACTGCACATCATTTTTCCCAGCACGGCAGAGAAAACAGTTTAATTTTCAGGTCGTGATTAGGACATAAAAAATTACGCAGATATTTTAATTATTTATTCATTTTCCCTTTTGATTTAAACACTTCACATCAAAGGGTATCTGTCTACATTCTTGCATAGCATTGACCTAAGCTTTAAAGCACAATAAAGCAAGGTTATGTAATCAATTTAAATAGCAGCAGCACCCTTTCTCTAACTGTTATCAAATATCAGGCAAATCAGGAACTGGCAGACTCAACATGGATTACAATTCTATGTCACACTGTATTTTCCTCTAAAGAACACTCCAGCTCCCAAAAGATAAATTTTGCATAAGCTCCATAATGAATTACCGGAGACCAGAGAAAGGAAAGAATGCTTTTTCACAGAAGGGACTTTAAATTCATCCAATACCTTTTTCACAGTCAGTAAAATGTACACGCAAGTGCCACCTTTTGACTCCCCACCTTGGGCTGAGTATCATATCACAACTCTGGTGTAAAAAGAGGAGCTAACACAGAAGAGCAATCTAATGTGATCTTCAATCAATCATTAGCCCATAAAACTCCTACTTTTCTCAAAGACCTGAGCAAACAGCTTGATCCTAGAGTAGTTATTTAGTAATTTCACATCAGGAAAATATGATACTGATACATATATATATATATATGTGTGTGTGTGCTAATATATTAGAGTCAATACAAAGAATACAAGATGAGAAGAATGTTGGCGTTTGAAAGGAAGTGGCTGAATGGGACATAAGTTCATGGACAAACATGAGACATGACTCCAGTGCCACAGAAATGGGTAGTGTCCATTAGATGTGGTTCCTCATTTCAGACAGCTCATGATTGGTAAAGCAAAAATCTCAGAACAAGTCACAGTAAAACTGAACCTGTCAATGATCTATACCTCTAAATGAAGCCCTATGACACAGGAATTGAAGTAGAAATCCTGAAAACACAACACAGTAGTGATTCCAAGTCCACATCTGTCACTGCTAATGTCTCTTGTCAACATTCTATCACATCAGAGGGTCTACCTCTGAGTCACTCTTCTAGACTTAGAAGAACTGGTGTGAAAATACTGCATATATTATTTATTATGTACTGTATTATATCTTAATATATCCATTATGAAAATAGCTAGTAAAATGTAGGAGAAATCTGCAATGATACAGTAAAGGAAGAGAGAAGAAAACACTGAATTAAGTGGGAAATGCATTGGTGAAATACAGTGTATAACAAGCACCTTGCTATTTCTGTTGTCCCATGCTTATGAGAAATAGAATTTGTTAATTCTTGATTGAATTTGGAGTCCCTATGTAACATCTCACAACAGCTCTGATTAATGTTACTTAGTTTTCATAAATGATCCTTCTCTCATTTATACCTTTAAAAAAAAAAAAGATTATTGACTTTAAGTTAAACAAGATAGGGTATTCAAAGCCAAGACCAAAAAGCCCTCCAAGGCTTATGAAAACCCATGCCAAAGCTTTAGGTCTAGAAGCAAGGCTTCCATTTAGGAATGGCGTTCATTAATTCCTTCAATTTGATTGTGCACACAGCTTTTTACTGATTGAAAAACTAGAAAAGAAAAACATCAGTCATAAATATTGACATTGCCAACTTTAAAAATGTCATGTCTGGTTACCAGCAGGTTCACCACAGAAAAACAAATGGACATATTTAAAATACACCACAAGCATCAAAAATATTTCTGAGCTATTTATAGTTGCATAGACAGAAAAGCTCCCATAGAAATTCTCACAGTGTTTACACCAAAAAAACCACAAAAAACATAAAAAGTAAAGAAGCTGCTGTTCCTTGAGTTCACATAATCATTGTTTTATTCCTGCAGAAATATTAAGAAACATTTTAAAATCTTTTACCCTTGAGTTCTATGATGACAGTTGTTGTCACTGTGTGCTAAAATGGTCACCTGTAAAAACAGGTAAACTTGTACCTTGAAGCTTACATTTGCAGTCCTGCATCTTTGGTGAATATGATGGATATGAAAGAACGTGAGTTTAACAATCTGCAGATTCAGCTTTGGGAAATAAAATTCATGTCCCAAATAACTGCCCTGAGACAGGGTTTAGAAAAATATTTTGTGCTCCAAAACTAGCCTTCTCCTGAAATTGTAAAGAGAAATGTTTGTTCCTGCATTTATTCAAACAGAACTATAAACAATGTGCATTTTTACCACAGCTTTAAGTGTGAGGATATAGTTTAGAGGACATGAAGCTTATTGCACACTGCATCGTCACTATCGTGGCAAATGTGTCCATTGTAGGTCTTCGATAGGAAGGAATGTTGAAGATCACCTTCAGATATCCTGACCTCAGAGATAGACTCATCAGCTTATCATCTTCCTTTGTAACTCTTCTGTCTCATCCGTCCTCTCTACTTCAGGTCACTTGGACTTTGAACCTTGCTCTTTCTGTGATATATCACACCAAATTTTTCAAACTGCACTGTATATTTAAAAAAAAAAAGGAAGCAAGCAAGCAGAAGACATTGGTACTCCATTACCAAGCTGTTGGATAATGGAGAGTTGTCTGCTGATTTTTCTAACTACTGGATATAAAACCGGCTTCAGCTTCTATTCTCAGCCTTCCGCTCTGCTTTCTTTCATGACCTGGCTTAATCTCACCACTTCGGCTATTCCTGAGAAACAGTAGAAGAATGCTGTTAGGATAACAGAGAGACAGATTCCCCCTGCACTGTTCTGATACATCCTGCATTTCATGACAAGTTTCAGTCAAAGCTGTACTGACAGCCAGTTGTCTACGTCATAAACTTCCACAACGCAGTCAGGACCTCCCAACAAAAAATACCTGAAAACTGTCCATTTATCTACTGACAACACCTATATAACTGTGAACACCTATATAAACTTGTTTATATGTAGACCTATTCTATATATAGGATATATATATATATCCTATATATATAATAGATATAGGATATCTATTCCACCTATCAGCATATATCCACCTATATGTTGATAGGTGGAATAGATGACTAAATGCTGTTATGGTCAATGGAAAGACCTCCTTTTTATCTACTCCATGACTGTTTGAGCCTAGGAAGACATTCCACTGATCTATCACTGTAAATTCAACTCAGTTGCCCACACGGATGCTTTTAGTGCCGTCTGAGTTCTCACAGATTATCTTGCCAGACATCCAGCTGTGTCTATACTAACTGGAGTGTCCCCTGGAGGTACTGCACAGCATCTGGCAGCTCTGAGCAGAAGTATTCCTTCTCTGTGGAGTCTCAGATGGGACCAGACACAACTGGGTAGGTGAATACTCCAGGCTTCACTGAACACACCTGCTGAACACACCTATCACCACCAGACAGTTGGACAGGCTCCCCAGGAAGCCTTATAGACTGAGGATGGATACTGCCTTTAGAGTTATGAGACTTCTCATAGGATGCAGGGGAAAAGCATCTTGGAATTCCACAACACTTACTGTATAATGTTCAGGGGAGGAACCAAAGGCACACAAAGGGTAAAATAAGGTGGTCTGGGGAGAAACACTAGGAGAGAAAACAGAGGGATAAGGTGATAAACCAGCCAAACAAGCACATATACAGGCTGCTGGTTAATACTCATGTCTGGCCATGCCCTGCATCTCACCTGCACAGTCTGTCCTATCTTCTCTTTAAACTCAATTTCTAAATATTTTCATGAATGAGGCTACTCTCTATTCTTTGAGCATGTGTGTGTGAGTTGAAGTGCCAGCAGTTGGTGTGGGGAGCATGGATCCTAAGCACTGTGTGCCCAGGGTGCCAGAAACTGGAGAGGCCACAGCTTGTGCAGCTTGTGTGGGTGTGTATGTCGATATGCCAGCACTAGGAGGGTTTAAGCTGGACTAGCTGGTGAGTAGGATAGAAGTTTGGTAGTCAGATGTTAGAGCAGCTGTAAGGTTGGGCAAGATATCGGAGAGAATAGAGAGCCTGTGCTCTGACTACTGAAGGGACCAGAAGGTCCAGTTCAGCACCTGGGGAGAATGTAAGGTCTGGCAGTTGGCTACTGGTAAGGTCATAATTCTGGACAAGCTACAAGAAAGACCCATTTGCATATGTGTGTCTGTACACGAAGCAGCTGGGATACCAGAGGATCCAGTGGCCAGCTACTTGTTAGACTGGGAGCGTAAGGCCAGCTACTGGGGGGACCCACAGTGCATGTGTCTGCATCTGTGTGTAGGTCTAACTAACAACAGCTGAACTGAAGCTGTGGGTCTTGGGGATTCAAGTATCCACATGCCAGCAGCTGGGGTGAGAGACCAGGGATCCAGGGCCAGCTACTGTATAGACTTGTGTGTTTAAGCCCAGCAAATGGCCACATACTGTATACGGATATATATATCCCACTAACAGACCTTCATCTGGAACAGCCATAAAGGGAGACAGCATCAGTCCATTTGAATTTAGATCTCCAGTTGTTGCTGGAACAATGATTTTTTTTCTTGATCTCAGTAGGTGCTGTTCAGAGTTGAAATTCACTGTGTCCTTTCAGCAAAAGCCATTTTCTTTCCTTAGGAATAGCAAACTCACCTTCTGTTGACCAAATGAGTTTCTGCATCATTAGAGGAGTCTGCGTGCATAATGCCCTTGATGTCTTCATAGCCATGGATGTTTCCTAGCTTAATTATGTTCTTCTACAGCTCTCTTCCCCATATCTTAGACAATTTCTTAGATGAAAGCTTTCAATACACCTGCAGAAATGCCCCTTCCACCCTAAACAGCAGAGTTCACACAGCTTCCAAATAAAAGACATTACTTTAGGCATCCTCAGATGGCCCCTGCAACTGCAGGTAAAAGATCAGGAATCTGACTTTCTGTTTATGCTTTGTGTACTACCATGCTCAGCTGCATGTTAACCCCACAGTTAATATACTTTCCTCAAACTTCTCCTTGGAAATTCCTATTTGTACCACCCTGCTCTCATACTACTTTTACAAAAGCTTCTTCATTTAAGCAGTTCCAAATAACTTAGTTGGAGTAGGAAAGAGAGACACTAGTCATGGACCCAGATAGAGACCCTCTTCCCTACAAGCAGACACCAGTGTGATACACTGTCTACCTTAAGCAGCCAGCCCCTAGCTTCCAAAAATATGCCCTTTTCTCTTAAATTCCTTAAGTTAAGGGACTTAAATTTTCTTTACTTCTAAACGTGGCCAAAAAAATAATTGAAAACTTGCTTGGTAACTTTAATTATTCACATAAATATAAGAGAGAATAGACAGATGACACTATGGAAGAGTTTCTTTACACTTTTGAGTCGTTTAATTTTCCTATATCCTACCTGAAGCAAAGGCTACAGCACTTATCTCATGGGCCCTCAGAAATCAGTTCACAGGTACTGTCTGACTGTTCAGGCTTTACCATTCAACAGTATGGTACCAGATACATAGAATTTCACATAGGGTAATAGAGGAAATTAAACTTCCTCCCTGTAGAAACACACTATCTTTCATCTCCTACAGCAAGCTTTCTTACTGAAACATTTCAGTCACATGATCAGCTTTTTAGTTAATCTGGAGCAAGATTTCAAAAAATAGAAGTCTAAAGGTAGCCACCTAAATCTGTATTTAGGTCTCCACCTAATTAAAAGCTGAGCTCCTGTTCATATCTCTCATATTGTTTCAGAATCAAAGCCTGCATCAGCAGGAGTGCCAGAGAGCACACAACACTACTGAAAGCCAGGCAAGTGTTTGAACAGGACCTTATATTTATCTATTCCTGAATTTTTCCTTTTGAAGGGTTTGGACCAGCATTCAAGTTGTTTCTTTGCAGGGAAAGAAATAGGGGGAGATTATAATAAAAAACAAACAGAAGAAGGTCTCTTCAATTCTATAAGTCTCTGAGTACCCTTTCTGATGTGCATCTCATTTCTGGTTGAAGAGAGAATGAGCTTGCATAATGAATAATAAAACTCTGACAAAGCTCAGATCTGTTACGCAAATAAACATACTAAATTAATGCATTTTCCATGAAGCATAACTTCTGCCAGGAAATTTGTTGAAAACATCATTTTGCCATTGACAAAGGCAATGTGCCAAATTCAAACCTGGTGTGAGTGGGCGCTAATCAACTGGTTTCAGTGGCATTGTGCCCATTCACACCAGGTCTGTAATTGGCCTATTGTGCTTCAAAGGCTTTCATAATCCAAGATGTGCCAAAGTGCAGATAAACAAATTCTCCAACTACAGAAGAGCTTTTTTGGGGTCAACACTAATTTTCAGTTTGCTTAGCAGGCATAAACTCCTTCTGGCTGAGTTCAGTCTGTGACTGTACCAACTTTCTAACCTACAAATGGGAATGCTTGGATACTCTCAACTCCCGCTCATCTGCAGAACTGCTAAAATCAGCCAGCCTAGAAGGCAGCAGCTTCAGAAATCGTATCTCAGTAAAGGATGGGAAGCTGGACTGATTCAATAAAAATTGACCTGACCTTCCTGTTCTGCCTTTATCCCAGGCAAAATCTCTTTCAAGTTTCAGAAATGTTTTATTTACTCTTTCTCTCCACAAGTTATCACAAAGGTCAAACCAAAAGGCTAAGCATACAGAAAAGTGTAAGATGGACTGTTTCTATGAGATCCATAACATTGATTTATATTTCCAAATTATGTAAATAAACATCTTAATTCTGAGTGTTGTGCACAGAGATTAAGTCATCCCCCAGAATCTTTTGAAGTATACCCTTGCAATTTCAGAGAAAAGATGTAATTCTTCTGAACTCAGCATTTCCTTTTTCTCAGATACACCAAACACTGAGGACTATCCTGATAACTGTCATATGTTCGCATGTCATAGATGTGTCATGAACATGCTAACAAATGTCAAATTTGGCAAACGGTTACTAAGGTTAGCAGTACAACATTTGCCCTCAGATAGATCTTGCAACTCTATCACATCCTATAATCATTAGAGTAGTATGGGTATCTAAGTGTTTAAATAAGAGTGACTATAAGATTTAGATCCTAAGGAGAGAGAATCAAAGATTAATGTGAGACTAAATGAGAACTAACAGAGCTATATGCAATATAGGAATAGTAAATCTGGTATAACATAATTTCTCATTCAAACTGACTTCTTTAACTTTATTGGAATATAAACATGAAGCTGGCTGCATAAGATCAGGTCACCTATTGCCTGGGGAAAGCAGACTGAATTCTATTTTCTTGATTTTGGGAGGTTTACGTCCCGATCTGTCTTCATCCAGGCATAAGAAATCCTGGTGCAATTTGTCTGAAACACAAATTACTGACTTTCATAACATTTTCAGCATAATTTGAGTTTGTTTTTCTATTTCACCTACCTTTTTTTACATTATAGGTGCAGCTGTCACATATATGGGCAGCTTCTATGGCATAAAGCTTAAAAAACAGGTTCCTCACTATGTAAGTATGGCATAACAGCAAATAGTGCAATGAAATCAAAGATGAAAAGTTCCACTGGCAGATATCTGCACATAACTTCAATGTGACTTATGTGCAAAGATAATGAATTCTATAATGCAAATTTACACATGGGGGTCAAATAAGGAACTTCTTTGTATTTGACAGTACATTGAGTATTAGGTATTTGTCACAAAATAAATAATTCATCTTGCATAGCCACTTGCTATGTAAATGATAGTCTACGTATATTAAAGCATTTAGCACTTAGAATAAAAAGGACAGCTGGGTCCAAATGAATATCTCTCAGGACACATTACCACTACAGTTCCCCTGTGAGTTTTTAACTCTTTTCACTTCTGAGGGCTGTCATGAGGACAGTAATTGAATAAGGCACAGAGTTTGTTCTAATGCAGGAAGACCTACAAAAAAGAGGAAAATAATGTAAAGCAGTACATTAATTTAAGATTCTACTTTCCCCCTTTTTTAATGTTTCTCAAATCCCTGGTGTAATTTGGATCTGATTCAATTTAGGAAAAAATAAAGGTTAAATATTTTCAAAATATCAAGCAGATGACAATCAAAATATAATTTAATAATGTTTAACACAATCTGGGATTTGGGCAAAATTTGAGGCCCAGATCTGCCCCTAAACTCCACATGAATTTAGGACTCTCATTGAACACATCCTCTCATTCCAGCCCTCTGACAGATTTCTCTCCTAGTCACTCGGACCCTAAGTGAACTTTAAACAGAGCATGAGGATTCACACACCAAAGAGTGGCCACACAAGTGGATGGGTTAAGAGTATCTCTCCAGACCCTATGGAGAGGGTAAATTTGAGTCCATGCTTTCAGTCCTGCACAGCATTGCAGAAAATTCCTGTAAAGATAAAAGAGAGAGAAGCTGTTTTATCTTTCTCTGCCCTGCTACTGCAGTCAGAAGAACCACAAGAAGCAAATTGTCTCTCACACTTGTAGCTCACACTTGAATCCAAGGAAACTCTGCTAAACTCAGTAGAGTTGCTTGAGACTTACACTCTGGTTGATACTCAGCACCTTCTCTCCACTGGAACAGCACTGGTACAAAAGGCATTTCTGGCACTCAATAGTTACTTTGAGCATGGTATAAACCAGACTGGACCTGATCTACTCATCTAGCTGTTTCATGTATTTCAATTATCTCTTCACCAATGGTTTCAGGATGCTTACATGCTAACCCTGATGACAACCTAGGCTTCTCTAGGGCTTATTTAACAGCCATAGATTAGGTTATACAGAAATATGGTATAATATACAGAGCAGTCATTTTAAAAATAGTCTTAACATCTGTGATCATCACTGCTGTATCAGTGGAAAATCTAAGCTATGATAAAACAGATTATACAGCTGAATAGTGAAGAAAGACAGAGAAAAGACTCCGATGTTTTAATCATTCACAAAATGTGTCTGTTCTCAGGTTAACCTCCGAAACTCCAAGCCAGCATGAACTATTTTTAATACTGCATACCAACATTTGTTTCGACCTCAGTTTATGTTATAAAGATACTAGTTATTGTAAAATGAGATTCCTGCTGATTTCAGCTTTGACTTAAGGCAATGAAACTGTAAGAGTTACACCTATAACTGTCCTGGATTTTCAGTATGCTGGTTCAGCAGAAAAATTATTAGCATAAGCAACATTTGACACCAACACATTCTCATCCAATTCTGTAAAACAAAAGAAAGTGGAAGATCATGTTAGATTATCAAAGATATCTAAATATTTTTGTGTTTCTCTAAAGTACTTCAGTGGTTAAGTTAGAGGTTCAGCTACAAATGCAAAGACAGACATTTGTCCTTCTAACCCCTGGCAATTTGAGCTTTTAAGCACAGATCAGACACCTGAGGCAGCATTACTCTGGTTGACAAATCCATCTAATATAGTGCAACCTTTGGCAAACTGGGGTCTGGACTTCAGGTAACAGCTTTGAGATAGTAATGGGCAGCACTGGGCTCTGCCCAAGAATCTAGACATTGCTTTTCAGGTCCGGCGGAAACCAAGCAAGCTGTTTCTGGGGTGTTCTTTATTCTACAGCTAACACAAGTGGATGCACTCCTCTACTGCACTGTCAATATTCCCTGGGCTACCTGGCTGGTTTGCTTTATTCAGGGCTGTATACAAGTTGCCACATTTGAAGTCAGAAAGGAAACTTCTCAGTGTCTGTGAGGGTGGAGAGTAAAGAGGAAGGGGATTCTCTTTGGGCTTAGTTAGCGTCATCTAAACAAAATTTACTTGACCGTTTCAATATTATTGCCTTCCTCACTGCTTTAAAAATGTGTGTCTACAATCTGATAATGCCTCCACAGTCAGCAATGTAGAAAGAGGACCTTAGACCTTTTCTGCAATAACTCTAGTCCTGGTGGATTCAAACTCTCATTGGTTTTGCTCTTAAACTCCCATTTGTAATGTGGTGACAGCTGGCTCAGTGCTTTTTTATGTCATTAAAATCCAATGTCTTAAAAGAGTACGTTTTGTGAAGCCAAGACAGCATTTCAAACACAGAAAATAAAAAGTGTACTAAAATCTTAGTTGGAACGTTTTTCTCTGTGAGATAACCTTTCCTTCACGGCAATAGTTGAAGGATACTAACATGTGGCACCAAGCAGGCATGCTGCTGCCATGTGCAAGATAGTTTGGACCTCCAGCTGTGGAATTTGGTAAAGAAGGCCAGGAATTTTTCAATGTGACTGGTCCCACCTGGAGCTGGTGGTTTGTTAAAACGGAACACAAAGGGGATCAGCGATCCCACTTTGAGACCACCAGCTGTGGCATACAAATGCAGCACCCATTCCAGTAGCATGTGGATGCCATGCAATGCCTCTCCTTGCAGATAAGAGCTGTTACTGACTCTCCTGGTTGCATGGGAAGATACAAGGAACAGATCAAACGTGTGAATTGAAACAGCTATCAAGAGTGCCCTGACCACTGGGTTAGTGCGAGATTGGTCAAATGCTGATATTTCTCATTCTTTCTCTCCTGTGGTTCTTCAGTAGCAGAATGAACAACTTCTTTCCAGATGGAAAGCGACATCATCACACTCACGAGCTGCTGTCTCCCTTGCCTGTCTCCCTCTGAGATTGCCCTTTTCATGTGCTCTTGTCATCTCCTCAAGGTCAAAAAGTGTAGAAGAAACATAATGTTTTTCCAGGTGTTTTTCCTAAAATGTTTATTCTCTGAAGATGCCATTGTTAAATACCACTCAATAATAGGAGTAGTGACATGCAGAGGAAGAGTATTTCATGCAGCATACAGAGTTTTCAAATTTATCTTTATTTCAACTTGGGGATGAGATATTGGTTGGTGAAAGAAAATACTGAAATTAATAAGCGTAAATTGATTTTCATCAATAAAAACATTTCATTTTTATTACATTAGTCTTGCAATATGATTTTGAATTATCTCAAAATACAGTGGAATAATAATACATGTAATAATAGAATAGAAGCCTAGTCATTTCAAAGGAGAAATTAGACCTTCTTGTTCCGAGAATGTCAAAAAACAGTTTTTGGTTTTGCTAAAATAAAGTATCAATTGGATTGTGCATACCCCTACAAACTATTTCATTATCAGAGAAACTGTATTTGCTAATGGAAAGTTCTTCCATCTTTTTTTTTCTGACCAATGCTAAACAGACATCGCTTTCACAGGAAAATGCAAGGAACCCAACATGCACAAAAAGTAAATACCTGGTTTCCATTTTTCATTCGTGTGTACATTTTGTCTCTCCCTGATCCAAACACCATCAAAGTTAATGGACAGGTTCACTTGAACACTTACCACGCCTTTAACTTTTCAGCAAATTTTGAGACAAGCACAAAGCAGCCTACATGCTTCCCCCTATCGTGCTCCTTCCATGAACCTGCATGTTAATCCACAGGTTAGCAATTCTGAGGTCTCTCTTGATGAACAATTTTGCAGCAAACTGTGAGGTGTTTATCGTGATGTGCAAAACTTCGGCAAAAATATTCCCTAATCCATTTTACCTATGAAAGGAACTGAATTGTTGATCCCAAGAACACACAGCACTAATCTGCTTCTTGTATAATAGTCTTTTTCTTTCTTTCTCACTTTCATCACTTCTGGTCTAGTTTGTTGTTGTTCATTATTTGTTATTGTTTTATTATTTGTTATTCATTTCTTAGTTTGCTCTTGTTATTTGTCTTTCTTCTTTGCTATTACTCTATATGTTTGCATTCGGTTTCTTCAATATTTTTCCTTTTGCTATTACATTTCTTCATTAGTTGCAGTGAAATTTCATCTCTGAATACCACTGTAGCTTGTTTTTATTTCATTATTTCCTGTGTTTGTGTCACACAGTCACCACTGCTCAACCTCACAAAGTCTTCTAAAGGCAATTCTTATAGATACAGCACCACTGAACTCCACAGATAATGCTTTACTAAATGTTACATTGAAACTGAAATCTTACACAGCAGGTAGCATAAAATCATTACCAGCTTGAATATTTTAGAATATGGGTTAGAATTAAGGGACAGGCTCACACGGGTGACATTACGGTGGGTGTATACTACAGGCCACCTGACCAGGAGCTGGAGGTTGATGAGGCCTTCTACAGGCAGCTGCAAGCAGCCTCACAGTCACAGGCCCTGGTTCTCCTGGGGGACTTCAACCACCCTGACATCAGCTGGGAAGACCATACAGCTAGGCAGGCGCAA
>Ga0065711_1007691_pt1 | contig 14870 bp, 6 predicted proteins | sample Hoacrofraction12_FD_59098 | JGI IMG/M metagenome (GOLD analysis project Ga0065711, IMG submission 59098) | Hoatzin crop microbial communities from Cojedes, Venezuela - Epithelial fraction 12 v2 (version 2) | ecosystem: Host-associated > Birds > Digestive system > Esophagus > Crop | place... | reverse complement strand
TGATCATTTAAAATGGAGTAGAAAGCTTCTTCCTATGGAGGCTGTCTGACAACAGAGACTTTTGGGAAGGCTGAGTGTTTCATACACTCCGTGTATCCAGGTATCTTTGGTGGTCGCTGATTCTCTGGTGTTTTTAAGAATTTCCTCGTCTGTGTTACTCGTTGCCTGAACCTTCTTTCCAAAACTCCACTTCTGGGGGAATGTGGGATACCTCAGACAGAAGTTCAATATGAGAACGAACAGTCATCATCTAAGCTCTTGACAACCAAAGTACAGAACCAGGTTGTATTTTGATGACTTGAGGATATTGTACTGTATTATGTAGCATTTTTCCTACCATTCTCAGAGGATATCCTGAGTTTTTTAATTTTATGGCTTATGAAGAATTCCCAAATAAGATTTTCTCCCACTTCCCGGTTTGGAGTTGCCTCTGTAGCATTGTTAGGGTAGATTGAAATCTAGAAACTTACTGAGTAGCGAGTCAGAAAAACAAACAAAAGCTGAGTAGTGGAAGAGATTTTTGGTTTAAGTATAGTTTAAATCCTTGCAGCTCTAATCGAGAGGCATAGTTTCCCTCACCTGCGTGCTCACCTTTTGCTTCCTTTTTCCTTGTCCCTTCCCTTCTCTTGCACCCCCAAAAAACTCATGGAGGACAGTTCTCTTATGCCTTCCTCAACCAGCTTTGTGGGATGTGCCTAGATGTGCTTCTTTAAAAGAGCCTGAAGGGAAACCTTTCAACTATAACAAATCTGTTGTGTAAAATATGGAAATGTATAGCCATAAACCCTAACAATTCCACAGCAGTCCTTTACATACTTCTTACTCAGAGAATTATCTATGTTGTTTCTCAATTTGGGATTTCAAGTTTTTTGACATGGTAACTGAGCAGTGGTTAAAAGGTGCGAAGAAATGGACCATAAAATAGATGTTTAGAGAAACATAAATAAAAGCATACTTAATAAGATTAGTGGAATATATTTGAGATGTGTTATGTTACTGGCATACCCATGACTGCTTCAACACTGAAATAGTCTGGTGCTGTTTAATCCAAATCAATTCCATTTGCTAGGTCATCTGGAAGTTACTTTTGCTGAATAAAAGTTCTTAGTTGCTTAGCCAAAAGGCAGGGGAAGAAAATGTGAAACTACCAAAGAAATATGCCTCAACGGTAAAGAGCATAATAAAATGCTAAAGATCTTGGTTCTGAAAGAAATAAGTGGTTGGCTGGAAAGAATTGCTTTGAATATTTTGAATTCATTATGGTGAATTTTGCCAGATGCTCTGGAAGAATATTTGTGTGTGTTATTTACTGTGGTTTTTCTTGTGCTTGCTGCAAGGCATGCGTACTTCTGGGTAATTTGATCCTGTTTGTTTATGGTCTAAATCCATTTTTCCCCCCTACAGACAGCAGTATTCAGTTGTGTATTATGTTCAGCTGCTTTTTAGAAGGCACGATACAAATGCAAGTCTCAGGCGCTGTTTGTGAAAGGTAGAAGGAAGTGTGTTTCTCCTTAGCTGGCAAACTTTTGAATCTTGACCTATCTTGACAGATTTCTGAAACTTGCATTTCACTGTGTACGTAAGAACGCTTTACAAGGTAAGATCTTTAAAGAGATGTTGCAGCTCAAAGACGTAACATGTCTGGAGAAGGCGACTTAGTAACTGTACTCTAAGCCTCTGACACTGTGGAGGGGTGCACAGTGGAGAAAGCGAGTTCCCTGCTCTGTCCTGTCTTGTCACTTACCTGGAAACGTGTCAATTATTCATTTGTGTCGGCCCTGGCGTGTGGATGTTGGGAAAACCTGTGGGTACACATGGCAAAGTATTGGCTAGTGCAGCAGCTGGTATGTGGAAAAACTGCATTGTGCATGACTGCAGTTATATGCTTTCTAGTTCTGTTTTGTTACAGGTGTGTGAGTTCTGCTCGTGTCTTTTCTTTGATTTCTCAGAGTATGCTTGGTTTGGACGTTCACATCATAGTTCTCTAAGTGGTTTGAGACAGCAACAGTGCTGCTGAGATGGTGGTTGGAGCCTTTCTCAATCCTTTGCCACCCTTTTCCTGCCCAATGCGCCTTTCTTTGGGTACTGGCTCAGGTATTTATGTTGTGGCATTGGGAACTGGATTATGTAGGACCAAGAGCTGGGAAGTGGGAGGAGTAGGTCCATTTCTACATGTTCAGTCTGATTGTGGAGCAGCAATGTAAGATGCAAGAAAGGTGCTTTTTGAAGTAGGTATAACTTGTATTATGTGCTGCGCTGTAAGCCTTGGTTCAGTGTATGCAGGTTTTTTCACTGCTTGCAGCGTAGCTCGTCACTGAACTGACCAGAACAGATTCATCCATAGGTAGTCTCTATCTGGCCTTCATTGATGTAGTTTTATACACATCAAGGCACAACCACTTTAACAAGTGGGGATAAACAGTGCGGTACTGTGGAAAAAACATGAAGCTTGTTGTTACTATATCCAGTTTATTTAGCTTTGTCATAAATTCAGGTTCCTAGGCGTGTGTATTGGGGAGGTTTGTTTTGTTTTCCTGCTGAGTTCTGTCAGAAAAAACACAAAAGCTTTATTTTCTTGGCTCTTAGCTTTCTTTAAAAATGGAGAATGCATTGACTTCTGAATGCAACAGAGCACTTTTTCTTTTATTATCTATTGGATAAAATGAGAAATTGAGAGTCCTTTTAACTTGTTTTGTGTTTCGATTTCTTGTTCTTTTTTTTAAATGCAGACTTCCTGGATTGGACCAGGTAACCCCTTAAAGAAGTGAGGTGGTTGGTTTTCTTTCCATATTTTTGTTACTAACAGAATACTCTTTTATCACTTACAGAAAGTAAGTATTGTGTATTCAGTGCTCTTTCTGTGGCAAATAACTAAGAATGTCTTAATGTAACCTTTATGGTGTTGCACATTGCATCATGTTAACCATCAGGCTGACTGTCGTGTAGATTGAATTTCATGGCAAAAAAAGCATATTTCTGTGGCACTGCAATTACAGGTGTAGTGTTAGTTTCCTCCTCTGTGTGCTTATGCCTGTCCTTGTTCGTCAGAACTACTTGGGAGTGTCTAAAATTAATATGCAGAAGTTTGGTCCCAGATTTCATGTATTTATAAGGGATTAAGAACGTTTTTTATTGAAGACTACTGTTGCATGCTATTGAATTGGAATTAGGTGAGTACTGATCTCTGTAGAGCAGGGGTTAATATTCTTATTGTCACTGTTTAATAGATCAGTTGAGGGTGAATATTATTATGTAGACTACTACCGTGTAGACTAGCTTCGTAGACTGTACACTAGCTTCATATACTGATAGCTTTTCAGACCAGAGAAAACAATGTGGTGGTTCTGGCTTGTCCTGTGACTCTTGTGGTGGCTCCCCCACTCACCCCCAACTAAAATGTGTTACAGCTAAAGATGCAATTTTGACTTTGAATCTCCACTATTTTAAGTGTTATCATAATGTCAAACAGAACATGCCGGTACTTAATTGCCTTTTGGAGCATCTTTTTACAGTTGATGGTGGTGTTGCTGCTTGAGGAGAGAAGGATTCTGCTGCTTAAGGGACTGGTTGGTGTTGAAAATGAAGGCAGACCATTTAAGCTGTATTATTTTCAAACTAGTCTCAAGTGTAATTGGGCTACAGCAGAGTAATCCCTATTTTTCCTTTTGTCCTCTCTCCCTGACAGTGATTTTGGAAGTTGTTGGCCTGCCCCAATAAAATTTTTATGCATTTCACAAAATCTGATGAATGGTTGGGGGGTTGGACTAGATGACCCACAGAGGGTCCCTTGCAACCCCGAACGTTCTGTGTGATTCTGTTAGAAGAGAGTTTGACGTTAGTGTCCATGTAGAAGACGTGTAGCTGACTGGAGAATGATGTGGCAGAAACAATGGATTCTTGCTCATCACCTGAAGTCTGCTGATTTTTAGTGACAGCTACCTGTAATAAAACTCCTGATGAAAAGATTTTTTTTTTTTTTCCCTTAAAAATATATCCATTAAGCCCTGTCATAACAGATGGAACCCTTCTAGCACTTTATTTTGGAGTGGCCTTACAGGTGCACAACATTGTGAAATTTAATGTCGTTCTTTATCATGCTCATGCAGTTCAGTCAGTCATCTCTTATTTATTATTTCTTTCTATTTTTATCACATTTTATCACATTCCATTTTCGTGAAACTTTCATTTTAGCCCTCTTCACTATGCTTTTTCAGTAGACACAGTCCTTCATTCATAGTTAATAGTGCTTTAGCAGGATTGCATGACACATCCAATATATGTACAGTACATATGAATTTCCTTTTTTTGCCAAAGTCTCTTCAGCATGCCAATGGCATCCAGGCTTGTATCAGGAACAGTGTGGCCAGCGGGAGTAGGGCAGTGATCGTGCCACTGTACTTCGCACTGGTGAGGCCACACCTCAGACACTGTGTTCAGTTTTGGGCCTCTCACTACAAGAAGGACGTTGCGGTGCTGGAGAGTGTCCAGAGAAGGGCAACGAGGCTGGTGAGTGTTCTGGAGAACAAGTCTTGTGAGGAATGGCTGAGGGAACTGGGGTGGTTTAGTCTGGAGAAGAGAAGGCTGAGGGGAGACATTACTGCTCTCTACAGCTACCTGAAAGGTTGGAGTGTGGTGGGTTTTGGTCTCTTCTCCCAGGTAACAGGCAATAGGACAAGAGGCAATGGCCTCAAGTTGCATCAGGGGAGGTTTAGACTGGATATTAGGAAAAATTTCTTTACTGAAAGACTTGTGAAGCATTTGAACAGGCTGCCCAGGGCAGTGGTGGAGGCACCATCCTGGAGGTGTTCAAAAAAAGTATAGACGTGGCACTTCAGCACATGGTTTAGCAGGCATGGTGGTGTTGGGTTGATGGTTGGACTTGATGATCTTACAGGTCTTTTCCAACCTTAATGATGCTATGAATCCAGATTTTTTGGGGTGTGGTGTAAATCGAATAGCTTGCCCTTTTTTCTGTGGGAATTCTCCATTTGTTGTAGATGGCTTCTGCTGGCTTGAAGAACATCTACACATTCCATATGCCCCCTGATTTGCAGTTAATTTTTTATTTTTTTCTTGCAAATTCCTGCAGAAGTCTGGGTGGCTTTAAAACTGGATAGAATGCTTGGTTGTGTTCTGTGTATTTTTTTGATTTTTATTTTTTTTTTAAGGAAAAGCTTAAGATTCCAGTTGGGCTTGTTATTTTTCAGATGTCATTTACATGTTCTTTGTTCAGCAGTGTCCTAAATGACCCTTTTCTCTGTGTGCACAAGATTCAGACTTGTCAGGTTTTTTTTCTTGTATTTACTTTTGTGGTTTTTTATAGCTTGGTATGCTTTAGCGCTCTCTATAAATTAAAAGAAAAATGAAGGGAGTTGGAAATCTTGTGCACTGTTTCTGCTGTCTGTTCTCCCCTTGCAAGCAGCTATGTAGTAATGTCTTGTCTAGAGGCTTTGAAGGTTGTTATTATATCAAAGAATTTTAGGGTTTTCCATCTTTTACTGGGAAGCTTCATCAACTGTGCTTGTTCAATTGGTAGCTTTTCTTTAAATTACTTCTGTTGCTTATTGTTTGCTGCTTGTTAATTTTTTGTCTATGCTGGGAGGGATTTTTTTCCTTCCTGGAATTATTTTTAATTGGATAAAATTTTAAAGCATTACATTTTGTTTTCATATGATTTCTTCAGTTGCCTGTTTCAGTTGCTGATAGTAATTTTATTTTATATTCTCTATGATTCCCTCTATACCTCTATTTCTCCCACATTTTTGTTAACCTTACAAATGAAGGACTTGGTCACTGATTCCTATTTGCCAATTTCTACAGCTTAATAGCATGTTAGTGGTTTTTTTCTTGTGTTGAAACTGTATGCATATGTCTTTCTGCATCTCCCAGTTCAGTTACAGAAGTAATAACTTAGTTGATGAAAGCAAGAATTCGAAATTTGAAGGAATATCAGTCACATTTGGTCATTGTGCCAGATCTCTATTTGTGATTCCTCAAGAGTAAACAAGGAATAGGTGTGACTCATAAACACTGGATTACTTTCATGTCTCTCTGGTTTATGGCTTTTTTGATAGAAATGTCACTGTGTTGCCATTGCAGGTCTGACTGCAATTTTAACCAAGGATGCAATTTCGATATCTACTGTGTTTCATAAATACTCTTGGCCCGTGACCGCTCTATGACTCTCCACATCCCCAGATAGCTAAACTTGTTTTCAAGATAATATTGCAGACTGTAGATGATAAAAATAAAAATGTGCCAAAACCTCTTTGGTTAACTATGATCTGGTGCTCTCCTCTGGATCAAAAGATGAATCCTGTTCAAAGTTGTTTTCCCTTCATCTGCTGCATTGCAATGATGCAATGATGTCGTGTTATAGGACATTGTTAACCTCCTGTGATTTTTTTAATACTTAATAGGTTTTACAAAGGAGGCTTTTCCTATTATTGTTCTCTTGTATTCTGTGATGAGAAAGACAAATGTCCTGAAGGAAACACTGTGTATCATTTTCATTGGAATATGCGGCTGATCTAAATAATGAGTGGGACTCTAAGATGCAAGTGTGATAATATCACAAGTTTCAGCAAGCCTTTCTGGAAATTCATGGTAACTATTAGGGCCAATATGCTTAAAGTATGTTTTTTCTGTTTTTCAAGTTCAAGGGAAAACCATTCAAGTAAAAATAAATTGTGGTATAGCAGTAATCCTAGGGTTTTTTTGTAAAGTGGATGCAATACATTAATTCTGATGTCCTGGACTTTGAAATAATAGTGTCATACTGCTAATGTCACAACAGAGAGAGTGCATTTTCCAGTCTTAAAATATGCACTGAGTGTGGTAATGTCTGTGAAAGGAGAATACATGGGATTCTACAGAGCTCTGAGTTGAAAATGTGAAGAACGTCTTGAAAGCTCTTCTTGTGGTGCAAGGAGGATTTAAAAACAACACCTGGCTTAAACTGCACTACTGAACAAATTAGACGTTTTGATGTAGCAAACTGGGAAGTTGGTGGCAGAGAAATAAAGGTTTTTCCTTTAAGATTCCTGCACCTGCATCCGTTTAGTCCATAGGGTAAGCTGTTGACAAAGCCTGAGAAACAGAAGGTATTTTGCTTGGAAACAGAAAATATTTAAGTCTGTCTGCATGTTATATCCTATATGGGCAGATGATACAAGTTAGTGATTACCATTAATATAAACCCAGGGCTGTTTTTTTTTTTTTTTTCAAAATTCCAGGATTATGTTTGCTTTCAGAAGACAGACTTGCCTCTTTCTCTGCGTAGGATCAAATCTGTGTAGCACCTCAGGGACACTTGCCATGAAACAGGACTACTGTGTTTTACTATAGCACATCATCTCCGCACCTCCTCAGTGTAATGACACGTGTTTGGGCTCTGCTGGTGTTTCACCTCTCACTCTTCACTCGTTAACAAGCTTAAATGAAGGGTTCTAGATGCCTTTTATCAGTACGACTAACTAAACTGTGTATTGCTGTCAAAAACATGTCAATTAAAATGTAGATACCTTTGAAGTTATGCCAAGTGTCTATTCTTACTTACATTTCAATATTTCTACTTGATATTGACTTAATACTTGAGCACCTTGATCCTGTCTACTTGTAAAAACTATGGTTAGTTATGACAAATAGTCTGTTTCAGTCACTTAATCTGAACCAGCCCAAAGGAGCTTGAGTCCAAAGAACAGAGAACCTCTCTCACTGAATGTTAGACACGTTAATTTTGGTACAGACCTGAAGTGGCTTGTCATATTTGTAAGCGCCAGTAAAAAACATTCAGTCCTCAAAAAGGAGACGACTTGGTTTTTATAAGTCCAGAATTTGCAGTTCTATTCTGTATAATCCAGGAGCAGAAGTATCTTTCTATGCTAGCTAGCAAGTACATTATTGTTTACAGTCCACAATAATGAACAGGCTAACAGAATTCATAAATGCTTGTGATTAATTTAAGGAGTTGCTTTTGTTAAGATGAATCTCAGTGGTTTACCGTTTCATAAGGGTAGGTGGCTGTGTGTGGGGTGTAGCTTAGGAAGATTTTGATTTACAAAGCAGCAATGCCAATATAATTTTGTTTTGTCTTTTTTTTACTGCTTCTTGAATTGTTTGTTCATGGCCATAGACCTAACGTTTGTTGTAGAATGTATAGTTACACTGTGCAAGATACTTTTGCTGAAATTAATGTCTTTAAATTTCTGCAAGAGTTTTTAATGGTGCATGTGGTGCTTTGTTTTATGTGTCTGTTTTTAGTTCTATTTGTTGAACCCTGACACTCATTGCAGTAGCATAACATAGATAGCAGGGGCTTAAAAGGAGTAAAAAAGTAGGAAAAAGTTAGAAATACATATAATGACAATTTTTTATGATTCTGTTAAGAGTCTTCTCAATTAAGAAAAACTGTATAGTCCTGTGCTTGAGGTTATGACCTTGCTTGTGGATCATACGCACAGATGGGAGCAGACAAATCGGAGTACATCAGCTTCTGGTTTGAGCAGTCCAGATGGGAGACAGCTCCGTTCCAGAAATGCTGTGTCTATACCTCCATAGTCATCTCGTCATGCACTCTAAGGCAATTCAGTAGTGGGAGAATGTTTGCCATAAGGTGGTTGTAAACAGTGTGAAGTTTCAGAGGCCACATGGATTGGTTAGGATTCAGTGATTCCTGGCGTCAGCCCCAAATGGGATGTTGAAAGGTAACCCATGGAAATATCTCTAGTTTCCATGTTGTGCCTGTTTATTACTGTGCCCCTCTGTTCTTTCGATTTACATTTCTGTGTTTCTTGGTGCAATGCCTGGCTGTCTCTACATCACCTATTCCTAGTACATGAGGGTGGTCAGGATCTTTTTGTAGCTTCTTGGCAGGTATTACTGTTAGATTTGTGTTAGATTTTCTAGTGCTTTTGTCGTAAGGTATTTAGAGTAACTTTGGTCATAAGCTATTTGGAGTAACATTTTAAGAGAAGCATTTAACTTCATTTTTATATTAGCTAGTAGGTTCTAATTTTAATGAGAAAAAAGAGTTTGTATGTTAGGCTGAGGAAAGCTGTGGGTTCGGGTAAAGACTTCTGTGCGTATTGCTTCATGCTTGCTTTGGACTCCCTCTGTCTAAATAGTAGCCTAAGGATTTGCTGCGACTTCTCTGTGGGGTCGTATTTTTTTTAAAAGTCTGTGTGCATGTGTAAGTAAACCTGCTCCCAGACTGTTTGAATTAAATAGCTGAATTGAACTGAATAGTTTGAAGTTGCAGTGGGTGCCAAATGGAAGGAAAATGTTGACTTGGGAGATGGGAGAGCGGAGGAGTGAGGGAGGTCTAGCCGTGAGCACTGGTGTATTTCAGGTGGTGGGTTGTGATTTGCAGACAAACACAGCTGTACTGTTTTTAAGAATGGATGCTTCTACAAAGCACAAATATACTGTCCTTCAAATATGTGAAAATGCGTAAGAGAAAATATTTACTTAAATTATTTACTTTGTAGCAGAAAGCAAACAATGTGTTTTTTTAACTACCTCAAAATAAACATTGAAAAAAACACTTGTAAACTGTGCATGTTGGCATCTTGTTTACCTTGGGAAATTGGCCAAACTACTGCACTACACTTTTGTATTTTTAATATTTTTAAAAAGTTGGAGAAGAATATGGCTATAAAAACATTGTAATTGGTGTACCTAAAGGGTCAACTAATAACCTATGGTGAGGGAAGGTAGTGACAGGAGTGCCAAGCTTTTAAATCAGATCCCTTGCTCATGGAACAGTAATGTTTGATTGCAGCATTGGTGGTCTCATGCTATGGCTTCTCAAAAATGAATTTTCATTCTCTATTGCTTCGTTTGCGGCTTTCAGAAACTGCATTTTCATTGAACTGTATGACTGGTTTTTGTGATTGAATATATACTTGTTATTCTAGAAGCATCCTACAGTGAATCATAGCTGGTCTACAAAATAGACTGAGACTAGATAATAATTTTAATTATGAATCCTCCCTCCTAGAGAAGTGGTATGCATGTTCATATCATCAATGCAGATGATAGAATTTTATTTACTAAGATTGACAAACACTTTCCAGTATAGGGTGCTACTTTCAACATGAGCTTTTACTAAACTCTTAACTTTTCTGGTCTGTTACTTGAGTTATATTACTAAAAGAAGGAAAAAAAAAACTATTCAGAAAAGTAAAAAATGTAGAACTTTGTAAAACTTTATTTTAAAGTGGTTTGGTCCTATTTGTAAAATCTTAGAAATGTCTTATCTGAAAACTTGTAATGAATTAGTGACATGTAGTACAGTTTTTCTCTCAGCAGTTCTTTATGGGAGATGTGCTTTCTACTGCTTTTGATTTTAGGAAATTTGCAGAATTCATCTGTATAATAACAATGTCTTCAGTTTCATATCTGGAGTAATTCTACCCTGTGAGTTGGAAGGGGCTGCTCGAGGTCACCCGTTTGTGCCTCTCTTCAATACCAACATGGAGGAACTGGGCCTGTAGTCAGAAAGAGATCAAATGGTTCAACTCGATGATCTTAAAGGTCTACTCCAACCTAAGTTATTCTATGAAAACTTGGATTAAGATCTTAAGGCAGGGAGGCTGGAGCTGGTAGGAAAAGAGAACTTCAGCTAGGAGCCAGTACTAGATCAGATAGTGATTTTGAGGGGAAACAGAAAAGCGAGGTCCACTGGGAAGAAAGAGTATCTGTTCAGAGGAGGTAGATATCCTGTGAGGAGCTGGTAGTTAAGGTAAAATTTAGACTTCTTGGATAAAATGTCAGGGGCCATGAAATGAGATGATAGTGAAAACAGCCAAGGAGCCTTTGTGTGGATTTTCTGTAACTGAGGAGGGACTGGGAATTAGGATAATCATGGGGCAGAAGAGGGAAGGAATTTATGCAGCCAGGCTGGAGAAGAAGTGCTAAAGATGCTGAAAGGGATTTGAATGGAAAGAGCTAGTCTTACATATGAAGGGAAGACGGAACTTTGTGCTTATGAACTTACTGCCCTCTCCGGAGCCTGAAATGGAGCTTAACCAACCAAATATTATTCTGGAGAACGTGATTCTTTTTCTCCCCGTGTTTCCTACTTGATACTGTTCAAGATGCTGTAGTAAGCTTTTTGCTGATGGTAGGAATGCTTGACTTTAGCTCTTGGCTCTGATTTGAGGAAGTGCTGACTCCCATACCCGAAATCAAGGGCAGCTTGCTTTGAACATAAAGTACGCCACATTTTATAGCTCTTTAGGAAATAACACCTGAGGACCTAGACACACGTTTCCTTGGCAGATAGTTTCTGTAGTTTCTGCCAGGGTTTACTGCACCCGCAGAAAATCAGTTGAATGGCGTGTTTGAGTGTAGCCGAGTTGAAACTACCTCTCACTAGAGTAGGTGGCTAAATGCTTGATGATGATGATAATTTCAGACTGGGACCTCCAATTCTTTGATAATGTTGAACAGCCACAGTGACTAAATGTAAGATGAGGCCAGTGCTATTTTTGAAGTTGAGTTGTGAAATACTTTGTAGTTTGTGGGCCATAAAGTGCTCTGGTGAGAGCTGCCATAGAGCTTTGTCTTGTGAGCGTCGCGTGTCTTCAGACTCTGCTTGGAGGAGTCTGCGGTAAATAATGCACCGGGCTTTGCAGTGGACCATCCAACAAGTTGTCCATTCGGTGAACAGAACTTTCATTGTGCAATCATGTACTCTCATTATTCCTACGTGGAAGGAATCCCAATTAGGAAGGAATCCCAATTAGGATCACATAGACAACATTATTCTGCCATTTTACAATTTTTGAGTGTTTTACATTGCTTACACTTCGCATGCAGTACTTCATCTGCAGTGTGGGAGACCAGCGTAACCAGTCATTCATATTTTTAAGAGGCTAGGGCCTGTGACTGGATCAGTGTGATAGAGTACTTTGGAGTCAGTTGTCAGAAATAGTGAAAGTCCTTCTCTTCCCCTGGGCTGTGCTGACGGCCAGGTTTGCCTCGGTGGAAGAGGGAATTGTTGACTGAAGCATTCACTTCTGAGCGCTGTGTTTTCTGCTCTTTAAGGAAGAGGCAACTTCACTGTCTTGTGGAGGAATTACTTCTGTCTTCCTGTCGTTCAGTTCCTGCAGACTTATCTTATATTTGATGAACAACATAGCTTCTGCCAAAGGGAATATTGGTAAAAACTGGACATATAAGAACTATGCAGAAGCCTGTCTTGCTTGGAATACTTGATACGTTGTTGTTCATAAATTGTTAATATTGTTGAAGGCTTTGACAGTCAGAGACATAATTCTTACTGGAAAGCTAGGGTTATTGCACTTATTTGTGATTTTTCTTTTTTTTAGATAGTCTATAGGGATTAAATTATTAATGGGATTTGACAGGAAACATTTTTTGCAGAATCATTGCTTCTGGATCATCTGTTTCTTGTTCAACATCCATGACTAATTAGCTTATAAAAAAAACCCCAATCATTGAGCTAGTATCTTATAGAGAAACCTTTGATGTTAGATTTCATCCCCTAATTGCTTTTATAATCGGCGTTCATTAGAGCTCTTTCACAAGTCAGGGCAATAGACCTCTGTTGTTTTATTTAGAATGTTGTAAAAAACAATTGAACTGGCAGCTGACGCCAGTTTTCTGTTCACTAAGCAATTTCAAAAGACTGTGGGCTATACAATTGTCTGATTTGCCTAGGTTGTTAAAGTTTAACGTAAAGAGAGATGAAATTTCAGCATATGGCTCTGTATTAGCAATTACATGCATTAGTGGTTAAGCCAGGGTATTGTCTGCTTTATAAATGTTTATGTTGCAGTTTTCTACTGATAGATGTTGATGACAGCCAGTGTTATGGAGATACAAAGTACAGTGTATGGCAGTGATCATTAGTTATGGCCCAGTAAAAAACCGGCTACATGTGTTTGGTAGCATATCCAGTCCCACCCATGCTGACAGGAGCATCAGCTATGCCATTGTTCCTTAATAACTTAGCACAAGGTCATTGTCAACTGAGATGTAAATGTTTTAACTTTTTATGTTCAGCATATTCAAGTTTTAGAACTCTTTAAACATAAGCAAGCCTGGAAATAAAATGATACTGATGCTTGCATAAAACTTGTCTTATTCATTCTGAAATAATTTGGAATGTTTTCTAATTGCCTGAATGAAAGTATAAATGAAGTATACAGTCTCTGAAAATACAAATGACGTATATTATGTGTATATAAATGATGTTATGTACATGTGTAAACAAAATACACAGTCTGTTCTGAAAATACAGGCAGCTCTATGGTGAAAGGCAGCTTTGAAATGTCATGCGATTGTAAAAAAAAAAAAAAATGAATTCACTGATCATTGTCCATAAAAATCAGTGGAAAAAGTCTACAGTTACGAATGGTCTCAGGCTCTGTCTTCTCTAAAATGGGAAGAATGTGAGAAGTCTGTATTAAACGATAATGGGTATTTAGACACCAAAATATTTAACTTCAGCCATCTGGCTTCTCTCAAATTCAGAATTTCTTTCTCATTTGCAGACCAGCTCTGAATAGCATGGTGATCCTGTTTAAGTTGCTGATACAAAATGGAGCTTCTTTTAAAGTTTTTGCCAGTTAGAGACAGTCTTCTGGAATTGTCTGCATTATTTTTTTATAATTGTAACAATGAATGTTTAATGTGAATTAAAAGAATAAATGACGTATTCCTGGTGCTATTCATCCTGAAACCAAGGCATGATTCGCAAATAATTAATTGTCAGTATTATGGCTTTGCATGATTTCACTGGCTGGATCCCAGAAATACTGATTTTTCACAGTGGTGAAAAAGATGAAAGGCTTGTCTTGGATGTCGAGTTCAGGTGGCAGAGTCTACAAATTCCTGTGACAAGTCTGAAAAATGACTTGTGGACCTTATCCCAGGTGTGTAAGCCTGTAGGGCAAGGACTGCTGAGCTGTTCAGTGCCCACAGAGGTCTGTGGCGAGCAAGACACTTTTTGCATTGGAAAACATTTAGCTTCACACATGTCTGTGGGTGCTGGTACATTTTTTTCAATATGGACCTCTTCAGGCCACTGAAAATCGTCTTTTCTATTTTATTTATCCCAGTGTGATATCTCCAGAGGAAATGCCTCTGCTTATTGAAACCTACTTTTTGATGTGTAATATTTGGGAAAANAGATTGTTAATGCATTTGATGAGATTGTTCAATNCAGTGTTCCGATGGTAGANGTATGCAAAGCCCCAATACCAGACNTGTTTAAGTNGCCCAAAGAAGGCATTTCGGTGAGTTCTAATAAGAGCCCTTAAGAGCCTGTTAAATTCTTGGGAGGGTTGTAGTGGATTTGTGTCCCAGTGAGCATGTACCTCAATACAGTTCTTGCATGCATCCAACCCTTGGGAGTTAATTAGTCCTTGGCACCAGAACATTTTTCCTCTGGAGGTTTACATGCAAAGGACCAGCTGTCCTATAAATCATCTCCTGGTTCATGTCTGACCAAGTAGTATGCTAGATAAATCCGATGTCCAAAGTATTAGTAGTACATGCAAGCATGGACTGAATGTTTTGAAGTCGTTTTACAAGTGATGAAGAGTTTGATCCACTGATTGTGATTTCTGAGCTTTTTGGCAGATACCTTGGAGTAGAGATATGAGAGAGGTGGAGAGGAGGGAACCACTGGACCAGGTGCAGTAATAACCCTTTTTTGGTGTCATCTATATTTGGTTTACTGAATAGCTACACCTGGTCATATAAATGTACTTATTGACACTAACAGCTAATCAGTTCTGTTTGTTACCTGATGTAGATGGAGTCAATTTGTATTTGTTGCTGGATCTGAAATATGACGTGAGGTTTTAGCGTGCTATTTGCATAGGAGAAAGTCCATA
>Ga0065711_1007443_pt1 | contig 14870 bp, 9 predicted proteins | sample Hoacrofraction12_FD_59098 | JGI IMG/M metagenome (GOLD analysis project Ga0065711, IMG submission 59098) | Hoatzin crop microbial communities from Cojedes, Venezuela - Epithelial fraction 12 v2 (version 2) | ecosystem: Host-associated > Birds > Digestive system > Esophagus > Crop | place... | reverse complement strand
CTGGAGATATTCAAGACCCGCCTGGACAAGGTCCTCTGCAGCCTGCTGTAGGTGACCCTGCTTTGACAGGAGGGTTGGACTAGATGACCCACAGAGGTCCCTTCCAACCCTGAACATTCTGTGATTCTGTGTGATTTTCACAGTGCTATCCAAATACTTATTTTAATAGGTGAAAGGTAAGCGTTCTACCTATTTGTTACTTTAAAAATCTTTACTCGTTGCAAGAACGAATAAAAATTAATTACGAAGGAGTGTGAGGAAGGTGGTGCATGTTTAATTGCAGCTTTTCTGGCCAACTGTGCGTAGTTTATTTGAGTTTGCCAGTAGAGACTGCTCTGACTGTTTGCCTACATTCTGGCAATCACTTCTCGTCAGTTATAACAGAGGAAAATTTCATTTCAGGTTTACTCTTCCTTCAGTGAGACTATTGCCTGTGTGGCTGGCAGGAAGAAAGCAGTGTCAGCGGAATACACCGATCTTTTTGCTCAAGTCCAGCCTTTCACAGAATACGTGATACATGTCACGCATAAATTCTGATGCTCTGCTGGATTACCTGTTCGTCTGAATGTCTTTCTTTAGAAGTCCTTCACAGCTACTCACAAACGTGCTAGCACTCTGCCTGGAAATGTATGGGCTTGCCTACTGTGAAGCAAGCTATTTGGCTAATTGGCTGTGCACTAGCTACTCTGCACTAATTCCTCATGCAGATACGCTTACCCCAAAGCAAGGGTGAAGTAGCTGAATATACATTGGACGTGTAGGACAGCCAGCGTGGTACCTTTGCCTGCACCGCGATACATTCCCAGTGCAGGCAGGCCTTGGACTTGGAAAGGCTTTGCTGCCCTGAAACAATCACATCTTTCGATTCACTGTGAGTTTCAGCAGCTTCGTTTTCTTTGGCTGCGTTCTATGTGACTGCCCAGATGAGGCCAGGAGATGGGGTTGAAGAATTGGTTTTGCCTCTGCTCGTTTCTGACTACCAGCTAGCAGTACGCGAGACACTCGGCAAGTTTGAGCCTGGCAGCTAATAAACCGGCTGGATTTTAGGCACAAAATGAATTTGGCTCGTACTGACTTGTCTCGGAAATCTAATGCGGCTTTGTCAGAGCGACAGGCCTTTGCTTGTTGCAGGCTTTGCCTTGTTCCCTCTGCGGAGCAGCTCCCTCGGAGTGTGGGTGTAAAAGGAGCAGCCCACGCATGAAAGCAAGTAGTGTGCAATTGCTTGTGGCTCTTTTGGAGAAAAAAAACAGTTAAAGCTCAGAAACATTTATGCGTTATGCAGAAATGGGGGCTAAGAAGCTAACGTTCCCAGTTCTCCCTTCACAGTGCGTTTAGTTAACAGTAAATGCTGCCACGCAGTAATATATAACCACAAGGACTCGTCAAGGCTGTATGGGAGGGTGTAATTAGCACTAAAAAAAGATGATTTGAGAAAACCAAAGCAAGCCAAGTAGATGCTTCGCTAATGAGGCTGTGAGGGCAGTGCTCACAGATGGTAAGTGGATTTTTTTTTATGAAATACCATAAATAGGCTAATGAAACTCTGTTTAGGAATACCCTGACAATACCACTTCCAAGTTGTGGTTGTGGAGTGATGTTTTTTTCCTGCCTTAGAAAAATGCAAACCTGGAATTTAGTTCTGCCAGGAGATGGACAGCAAAGACTCACTGTATTAAAAAAATTAGAATTCATAATAGTCAGATCTGCTTTATAATACACAATATGGCATATTTTGAAAACGACATCTCATTAATGTGAGCTAATATCATTTTTTTAAGAAGTGGAGAAAGATCAGTCTCTGCCCCTGCTTATTTGCTTAATGCTGTTGTGTCTGGATTTAGAGTAACATGCTGATAAAACTCAGATTGGAACATGCAGGTGGATGCTTGAGGTGCAGAAAGAGCTAGGCTTGGTCAGAAACGGATATAGAGAGCTGAAACTTTGTTATTGCCTCTTTGTGCGGTTAGCCTCAAGGTGCAGACCTTTCAGACCCTTGCTGTCCTGAGGCCACTCTGCCTGTGCTGGGGGTTGGAGGGATGGGGGAAGGCTCCGGTCGAGGGGAGCTGTGCGGCTGCGTCAGCCCAGTGCTGCGGCTCAGCTAGGGTACCTTGCCTGTCAGCTGGGATGATCAGTCCATGCCTGGTATCGTGTTAACACTTCTGGTCAGCCTGAGCAGAGGGAGTCTGCTTCTTTGGGCCATGTGCTGCCCGAGCCCCGGGAGCCAGGGCCGTGGTGCTCCGGCCCTTGGGCGGGCTGGCCTCGGAGACCCTTGCCCGGTGGAGCCGGGAGGACGCAGTTGCGGCAGAGTGGAGGTCCGATCTCCATTAGGTCTCCAGACAAGAAACTGAACCCAAAGGCCAAACCGCCAACAGTACCTGTTCTCTAGGAAACTAAAATCCTGTCTAGACAGTTAGATACCATTCTTAGTGCGGTTAATGCAATACTTTTAATGTGGATAGTCGTATTCTAGTGCAACATAAGAGAATATGAATTAACTTTCTCTCACCTGTTACCCTCTTCTCACTACTGCCTTATTCACAGCTCATCCCAAATGCATGCAAGCTGAGCTTCTCTTTTGTCTCCATTTGCCTTTCAGAGCTTAGTCATATGCAGTTTCTTCATTTTTTTTTCTCTCCTAGCCTTAGTTTTTAATCTGAACCATAGTTGCCTGATAGCTTTACTTCACCTTAGCACACTTGTCTGCTCTAGGACAGAGTGAATTCAGTGCTCATGAAGGATGCTAAACGAGCAACCCAGAAGAATACATTTCAGCTGGTATCTGTCCATGGGTAGGAAGGTCTCAGTGCTGCTTCAGTACAGTCTTCCAGAGAGGCCTCCAATTATTCAAGCATCTGATTTGTGTATGTTTGAAAAATCTCATCCTGTCTCTTGCAGGGAGCGAATCCAGTCCCAACAGGCAATTTATCCTTTGGCTTCCTCCTGCTGTGTCTACCACAAGTAGTTTTTTTGTGGATTGTGGGACTACTCCCTAGAAACTGAAATCACTCATTTGACATATATCACAAAACTGCCATTAGTGGTTGTGCCTTTCAGTCACAGCCCAGCCAGGCTGGACTGGGTCCAGGGAAGAGCCCAGCTCCCCTCCCGTAGGCATCCAGTTCCACTTGCAACACCAACACCTTCCGCTATGTAAAATTCACTCTGCCTCTCCCAGAATAAAAGTCCTCATGATATTACACCATGCTGTTGCTACATCCATCATAGAGGAGTGGCCCTGTTAGAGAAGCAAGGCTGACTACACGTGTGCAGCTCATGCAGTACTGAGTTACATGTTGTTAATAACAATTACTTCAAGCTGATAAAAATGGCCTGAGCTACAAGATGCTCCTTCTGAAATCCTGGGCAGTACCACAAAGCATCCCGTGCATCCATCGCCACTCCTCCTGACTTACTTTCATGCTCCAGGGAACTGAAGGAGCTGTGCAAAGATGTGACACAGGCTTTTATGGCCACAGGACACAGACCGGAGCCGTTCCAACTCCACATTGAGGGTGGTTGTACACATGCATGTGTGCCCACACGTGACTGGTGATGCTGTTAGAACGTGAACATGAAACCCAGCAACTATTTTCCGGGAAGTGCAGTGAGAAAGAAAATGGAAACAAAGAGTATTTGTTGTTACTTTCCTTCAGCCAGGAGAACTTGCAGATAGTGAGGTGTATTTTCTGCTCGTGTTCACTTGTCATCACTCTGCTGACTTCAGTGCAGTTCTGTCAGTTTAAATCAGCAGAGATGTGACCTTCTGCTTGCCTGAAATTTATACAGACAATCCATCATTCAGTCAGTTGCAGACTGTGTGTTTTATAGGGCAACCTCAGCTTTAGTGTATACACATTTACCCTTTGTCAAGACATGTACTGTTCATGTTGAAAGCAGCCCAAGTACATTTTTATGAATAGAGAGCTCAGACATCGCTATGGCAACCTAATACTGTCAGTCAGGAGTAACTTATTAATGGTTTTCAGCAGCAGAAAATGCAAAATCCTGTTCCTGATGGCTGTGCACTGTGGTGTCATGTGTTTTATTGAGAAAATAGTGCAAAATTTTTGTAGCACTGGTATTTCATAGTATACTATGTAAGCTATAAGATCTTTTCTATTTTCTTTATATATTTTTCCTGGAGCTTTGTCATCTACTCTTAAGCTTTAGGCTGCTCTAGCAGTTTATCTAACCATTTACAGACAGACAGAATGGGTTGTATTTAAGAGGGATTTTCTTCCTCTGAGCTTCAAAATTCCAATGCAAAACTCACTTGTTTTAAATTTTGTATAGAAAATGCCTCCTGACATTTAACAAATTACTATTTTAAATTAGAATCTGGGTGGTAACTATACAAATCAAAATTTAGGGAAATAAAAGTGTCTGATGCCTGCTGGTTTTTGATACAGCTTTTCTGTGCAGAAATAGCATGGGTATAAAAGCATTACAGAAGATTTTAAGGGTTTTTTTTAATACCTTTAGTAATCCATAAACCTTTTTCTGACCAATACATGTGTAGGGAAAGACTGTAGTGTTTAATTTTCTAAGAAAATGGAAGATAAATTCATGAGATCTGAAGTTCTGGTTTTGCACTATTTGTTAAGAATTTCTGTAGTGGGTTTTCCTGCTCAGATCCACCCCCTGACCCAAACATATTTTGAACATTTTCTTTTATGAAATATCCTGGAAATTCTTTCTAGTGTTTAGTACAAAAAGCATCATGAGGATAAGAGGGCAATTCACTTGGAAATGAAACATGCCAGTGGCGTGATTTGAGCGCAGAATATTTTCCATCTTTGATATCAAGATCAACGTATACTTCTGTGTTCTGGTATTGGCAAAGACAGCAATGTTCACCAAAGGGTCAGACAACTCCTTTAAGCTTACAAAACTGGCTGACAGTGGAAACTACTGTCAAAAGGCTCTGAATAACTGCTGTTGTGGGACTTTACATTGCTGCTTTACAACTGCTTAAAGATGTGATCCTGCTTATCATTTTTTCTCATGTAGGTATAATCACTTTTCTTTGGTTATTCAGATTGCCTTTATTCTTTCTCTTTTCTCACTAAGGGATTTGATTGGTGACTCCAGATAAGAATTACATTTCTGGTAGTGTTGAATATTTGTTACAAAAATGGTAGAAAGTCTTTAAAATGTGATTTAAGAAACACAGAGGTATTAACCTCCACTATTCCTGGTCTGTGCGTGTGTTCTAGGAAAATACAGGTGTTTAACGTATACGCCAATGAGGAAAGTTGCTAGATGTAGTTATGCTCAAAAATCCTGGGGATGTGATCCTAAATTTGTTGAAACAACTATATAATTGAGTAAATGTCAATCACATCATAAATTTTCCCACCTAGGACTAATATGCCCCCCAAATGGTCTGTCCCAGATAGGTGAATTTTCCTGTTAGATCTGGAAGGGTTGTGTGGGGGTCTTTTGCTAGGCTTCTGCTTCTGGCTGGAGGGACCTTTCTTTCCCAAGTGGGTAGCTGAGGTTAGGGTGCTGTGCATAGCTCTGACCTTACACCTTGTGAGCAGGGACTTGCATCTTTGGGCTAATTTCAGAGCTTGCTGTAGGGTTATGCAGCTTCATCAAAGTCTACAGATGTCTTCTGCTTCTAACTCCAACTTTTCCCGTTGTGGTGGCTTGTGCAGTCAGACGTCACCGTGGGCTGAGTGTAGTAATCTTTATTAGAGCAGATTTTTCCACAGCTCTTCTTCTCCTCTCTTCGCACTCCAGCTAGGCTTTGATATGCAGGAATGAGACCAAAGACAGGTTTTATGTGTGGGGTTTGAAATATAAAGCTGGTGGTCTAGCACAGGTATTATAACCTCATCAGCCGAAAAGACAAGAGCTGTATCTGCCTGGCTGTCCGTCACAGCCCTTAATGAGTCCTTTAGGAAAAAAGGTAAAACCAGGAAATCAGAACTGTAGGATGCCTCACTTTGCGGAGACAACTGGCAGGTGGCATTGATCGCTTCTAGGAAAAGCAATCACCTGGAGAGTAGGCAGGTTTTCTGCCAACTGTTCCAGTCAGATCATGCTTCACTGCAACTTTATAGAGGTAGATGTGTGATCCCATTTCAGAGGGAATGGGAGACCTCAGCTGTTCTGCAAACCTGGGAGCAGATCGGGCCAAACAACTTGCCTGGAGTGAGTGGCAGCACAGTAGGCTTTGTGGAGAAACTCAAAAGTTCAAAGCACAGACTCTTGCTTTTTGTCAGGCTTTTGTTAGAAGTAAGTTTTCTGAACTGGGACGCTGAAATGAGGTGGAGAAGCAGAGCTAGCCTTTACTGTTATTGCCATGGGAAAGAGAAACAGTGATTTTAGTGGAAGTTTTAAGTTGCCTGTGCTTATCTGAGGATGTTCTTCTGCTGGGGTCTGACCTGAGATGTAGTGCTGCAAGTTGAGACAAGTATTTGTACCATCAAGGAAGGAAGGAAATTAATTTGCTTGCTCCCCATGAGATCCAATTAGGAATATTCAGATGGAAAAAAAAAAAAAGTGAAAAATGAGCTTGAATTTACTGAAAAAAGTCCAAATATATGTATGTATTTCTGTATTAATGACAAGATTCATTTAGACGGTTTTGGAGGTTCTCAGGGGAAGTAGTGGAAGATAAATTCCTTAAAACTTTAATGAGCAGGCTGGACAAATCACTCGAATTAGGTACACCACCTGAATTGCCTAGCATGTGTCCAGATGAACTACTAGGTGCCTGGTTTAGAGCTTTAGTTGAGAGCAGAAAGGTCCAAAGGCACTAATAGAAATTTTAAAAAATCAGCCCTCCTTTTTCTGCAGTGGGACCCTGTTGTCCTCTGGGGTGTTGAGACCTTCTACCAGATTCTTTCTGGGCATAATCACCGTGCAAAATAGGAAGGAGCGCACTTGTTTATCTCCAGTTTCTTCATCACTGCAGCATCTGCACCACTGTCCAAAAGCCACCTTTTAAGAGGAAAGAAAATACTCCTTCCCCATGTAGAGTGCAGTCTGCGTAGGAAATTTTCTATTTTCTAAGGCCAAGGAGTGATCCTGAAGTGTAATCCACTGAAAACTAGACAGTGGGAGGAAGAGAGGTGGCCTGTGGGGAGTGTGTGGAGCCATAACATTAGCAGTGGGGTTGTCCTTCGCTGGTATTTTAGCTATTCGGTAAACCCAGACAGAATCATGATTCAGGAATATTCAAGGCAACTCCCTCTTGCTTGTGACTGAAAAAGGAAACATTACAGATCAGATGGCAAAAAGCAAAGAAAGAAGAAGAAAAAGTGAAAAGAAAAAGGCAAAAGAGAAAGAAAAAGAAAGAAAAAGAGAAAGCAGAAGAAATATAAAAAATAAAAATCAGTAAATCTTCATGGAAATCCACAAGGCTTGGGGATAATGCGTATTTTTTGCCTGCTCTGTGTTGATTACCGGCAGGGGCTGACTGTAACAGACCTCCCAAGGGAAGGCTGGTGTGCAGCAGCAGGCGGGGGAATGGGAAAGGCCTGAGGCTCTGATGAGCTTAACCTACTGGTCTGGACACAGTCATTGCTTCATGACCGAGATAAAAATAGAGAATTACCAGAAACCCCAGAAGTTCTGGTTATAACAAGAGCTATGCTGCTTTTTGCTGTTTCCCACCCACCGCTAATATTCGTCTCTGTTCCTCCATCCTGTAGCCATCCCTTGCAGGCACCTGGTGGCCACGGGCTCTCTGCAGCTGGCTGCCCCACTCAGCTGCTTTCCCTGCAGAGGTGTTAGGGGGATTGGCCAGGAGATTCAAGAGCTGAAATTCATGCCCCAGGAAGGGCAAAATACTACGGCTAGAGTCTCATTTATAAGATTTAGTTAAATATTTTTAGAGACATTGGCTTGCACTGATGAGGTGTTGCACTGCCTAGAGTTCCATAAACATCCCAAGCTGAATAGGACATCTAGGTGTCATTTCACCAAAAAATGTGAATTATGCAGTGTTTTCTTGTATCTTCTTAGTTCCCTCAATGAAATGGAAAGGAAAGGAGAATTACTTAAGCACGGGGCGGAAGAGTTCAAGCCTGGTTTTGCAATGCCTGCTCTCATAAGCAGTCCCTGTGAGGTTACTTGGAAAAATAAAGGCTGTATTCTTCCTGTCTGCAGAGCACATCAGGAAGCTAAAGCCAAGGTTTTTTTTCTTGTGGAGAAGGTCTGTTGCCTGAGGCGTGGTGAAATGGGGAGGTGCCTGCCAGAGCTCCCCCTATTTCCATGTGGCCATTACTCCAGCACAGATGAGAAAAAAACTTACTTCATTCTTTGCCTCTACCGAGCTGGGAGTAGTCCAAGGTCTAGGTTGTCACTTCAGGACAGATGGAGTTGGCTGTTTGTCCACCTCACAACCCTTCCGTGTGTGAAATGGCCCCATATGCCCGCTGTGAACATGTGTGTGGATTTCTGCCTCTGGGACCTCCCTCGCACTGGAGAAATTCCTTCTAGTTATTGCATGATGGCCAAGTGACCCTTACCTTTGTGCCACCTGCAGTAATCATATCACCGTGTTTCCCCGTACAATGGAAGGGGGCACTCAGAATTAGCAGCTGCAAGGCTGTGAACAGAAAAGAGGTCTCTGTGTCCGTCTGTCTCTTTCTCTCTGTGTCTCTCAGGTTCACGCTGTGGAATTGCCAATCACAGGCTCCAGTAGAAAGGCTTCAAAGACTCTTGATGGCTTTGGCACTGTTTTTATTATGTGTTAAAATTTAACAGTAATATGTATCTAAAAATGCACCATTCTGTAAACTGCAATACGTTTCTCCCTCTGCCCTTCTTTTTTCCCAACATCCCAGTTAGAGAGGCTAAGATGAAAGTAAGAAAATCTGAGCAAGCAAATCTGATGTGTGTTTTCCTGTCTCTTTGAGATGCAGTGAATAATTGCAGGCAGAGCAGACAAATTCATGCATTGTAGAGCTGCTAAAAAGGCCACCGTAAGAAACGACAACTAAATGCATGTGGCTCCCCCACCTTTTCCAGGCTGCTCTAGTATCCCAGGGAAGCATTGCATGCCTTCTGGCTCTTTTTTCTGTGCCTTCCTTACCCTCTTCTAAGGGTAGATATAAAAGAGGCTTAATTGAAAAAGCATTTGGTGTCTTCTTGAAGCTCACCACCAATCTAAGCTAAGATTTATCGAGAGATCAGCCTAGTCTGTGGTGCAGCAAAGATTAGTAAGGCTTTAAAATAAAACTCTTTGGAAAAAAAGTTCACTAAAAATAAACTGTCATGCTTTTATCCGTGAATAGGTACAGGGACTACAAATAGACAGCAGTGCTTGAAACGACATGGAATCACAATGCAAGAATGAATAAACACCTGTCTTGTTTTGAGATGTGTAAAATACGAATTTTAATACCTCTGCACTAGATGGCATGTAGTGGTACCCTGAATTTTTTAAGGAAACAGAAATTCTGCATTATTTTTAATGGTTGAATGGCATCATGTTATTAAGCATGCATATAGACATGTCAGTGGGAATCTTCCCACTAATGAACACTACTGAAATCTTTATGCATAAAAATGCCTTGATATTTGGAAAGTGGCAGGGTGCTTTACATCCCAAACAGCCCTGACACCACTTAGGATTAGGGATTTAGCACATCCAACCTGGTTCACAGAGAGCAGCGTGACTGCTTTGCCCAGCACAAACTGTAAAACACCTTCACTGTCTCAGGCAGACTGATAATTAGTAAGAGATTAAATACAATCAAGCAACCAAAGCCCTTTGCTGTTTCTTTGTATTAATGCTTATTGCACATGAGTGGAAACCAAACCAACACAGTAACACAACCATTATAGTGTCAGGGAATAATGCTGCAAGGGACCTAAGGAGGTTTTCCATCCTTCATCTGAGACAGGATCAACCGCTCTGGTCTCATCTCTTGACAGGTTTTTGTTTAAACTAGAGTAGAAGTGAAGGACATCCCCAGCCTCTGCAGGCTGCTTCTGCAGAGTAGAAGAGGTTTTTGTAACATCTGACTTTAGCCTCCTTGCTAAACATTAAGTTTTTTTCCTTCTACAGCCACAGATAGAAAATAGATTCTGCCCCACAGAGCAGTGTGTTTCATAATGAAATGCTTTTCTGATCCCCACTTGGTGCTACATCTTAAATAGCTAACTTTTTATGGGAAGAGTTACATTTGTTGTATTAAAGCTTACAAGAGATGCAGTCCAGTACTCAATTCCCACTGTACAACCACAGAATAAAATTCCCCTTTTGTTCTGACCATAATAAAGCTATCAGTTACTTGGTTTTAGAATGTGGTATTTTAATGATGGTTTGCTTATTCAGCATAACCTGTTTCCACTTCACCAGCAGGGAAGATTCAGGGCCTCTTGTATACACCTTGCGAAAAGAGCCCCTGTTTTGTGAAAACTTGACCTTTTTACATCTGTTCAGAGACCCTACTTTAACTTTCAGATCATAAATGGAAGTTATTTTCCTTCTTATTGAAGAATGTCAGGAAGATGTCTCTGGTTGGAGACTAGCCTCATCTTGCTGTGTTATGGTGTGTGTGTGTCTGGCGCTTTGGGGCAAACGCAGTGACAATCGATGCTCTGCACCTTGGTGCGCTTTCTCAGCATCACAGAATGGAGGCAGAAAAATGAAAAGTGAAGAACTTTGCAAGACGGAATTGATTGCACTCTTCAGGGAGTCACGACGTGTTCTGCATGCTTACGTGGGGGAGCGTTGGCGTTAGGACAGTAAGGCCAGTGATGTGTGTGTTATTTTTCAATATTTGTCTTCTTTCTAGAGAATCTTACTTTATTTGTTGTTCTACATTATAATACTGGCTGCATTTTAAGAAGAGTCTTGTGATGAAACCTGATGATCCTCACTGTGAGTAAGGGTGATAGTGTCTAGCTCAATATAAGCTTGTTGCAAATTCAGGTGGCATATTCCACTGTTCTAATAACGTGTTTCATTTTCTTTATTCTGCTTAGATACAAATGGGATTTAATTTGCTAGGCTATCTTCGCTTCCTCTTTGTTCTCCCTCTGTAAAGACACCATTTGGGAAGTGTAATTAGAACAAAATAAGACTTCAGTACATTGTTTGGATAAAAGCACCCTGCTTTTTGATGAAATTTGTCCTAGAATCTGACAATAAAAGCACAATGGTTTATTAAGTCAGCGGTAAAGCATGAGAATAAAGTGTTTAGATAATTATCCATTGGAAGCTCAGTAAACTAATTGAGCAGACAGCAAAATGCTGCATTGTTTTCCAGTTTAGTTTTATGCTGGTATAACTCTCTTAAGCTGAGTTGTATACCAAAATTAAAAAGGAGGAATAAAGCCTATGTTGAGTGTGGCCTAAGAGTGCTCCTGGACTTGACTCGATTTGCGTTTCATATACATTGCTGCAATGCCAAGGGTGAATCCAATGAACTGATCATCCGTGTTCTCGCTGCAGTTCTGATTGACTCCAGAACGAATTGTCTGACGCCGGCGTAAGGAGAATGAGACTCAGCAAAATGAGACTTCTCGAAGACTGGTGTAATAAACCTGAGGGTCAGGTCATTTATGTACTTTTTCTGAGGACAATATTTTAAAATGTCATTGTATAAGTGAGATTTAGATGTCTGTTCTATGGAAAATGTCCATAGGGGAGGGTGAAAAACCACACTGGCTTTTAGTTTATACAGCTAGGATCATTGAGGGATGCTGTGCAAGAACCTCGAACACCGTAACGGTCCATGTTTTCTTTCTTTGGAAAACAGTCTGCAGAAAGCTCTGGGCTGCGTAAGGACTACCAAAACAGGTTCCTTGTCTGCTCCCGCCAGCCTGAGGAGCAGGCTGTGCTGCTGAGCTGTGAGGCCTTCTCCTAGGCGGCCGTTCTGAGGCTGTTTGTTATTTGTGTGGTTTCCAGGCTCAGGAGATTGCCTGCGAGCCCGAAGTGGCGGCAGCCCCAGGGCTCTGCTACCAGTCTCGCCGTGCTCGGTGCCGCATCAGCCAGTTGGAGTGACTGCGTCGATGGGTCTCCGGTGTCATCCCCCGGCACCTGGGCTGCTGCCCGCTGCCAGGGAGCTGCTGCCCCTGTGCCCCGTCCATCGGATTTCCGCACTGAAGCTGGAATAAAACAGCAGTAAAACTGCTGCGCTTCTGTAGCGGCCTTCAAACATGTTTCTGTGTCTTAACAACGCTGTTGTGGGCAGCGTCACGCTTGCTGTGCTGGCAGGTGAACGGAGGGACAGAGAAATTCAGCAGATCACCAAAGTAACAGTGAACCCATGGCAGGGTCAAGGACAAGTCTGAAGGAGTTATAACTCTAATAAATGCTAGTGAACTAATTCATCATTAACTAGCTTATCTCCACTAGTGTCAGTAAAGCTGAGATGGCTTACTCCACTGTAAGTCTTCCCTTAGAAGTGCCAAATTGCCCTAATAGTTGCCATTATAATTCATATCCCGATATAAATTCACAGTAGAAGAAAAACACTGATAAAAGACCTGGAGTGCGTATCTTTGTCTTTCAGCAGCTGACTTGTCTCCTACAGAGCATTTACTGGTGTCTACAATGAACTGCCTTCAGCGAGGCCTTTGAAATAGTTGCCAGGGATCATAAAATTCCTGTGTATGTTTCTGGTCCAAGATCTGTCTTTCTCTCAAGTCTGCTGCACAACTTCTTTCTGGCTGGTTGACACTTTTTCCCAGGGTTCATCAGTTGTGGTTTTCTGCTGGTTTTTTTTTATTGGCTAGACTTAAGAAGTCTAGGCCTATGGGCGAAGCTTCCACTAACCTTAAAGAAAAAAGGAGATGATCAGGAATGTAACTCTTCTGCGTTTTCCTACAGCCATTGTAGTTCTGCCTTTAAAATATGTCTGTGCAAGACACAGAACTTAGCTTTTTCTTGAACTTATTGTTTTTATGTCTCTTTCAAACTGACAACTATATATATTTTTAATAATAACTTTTTTCAGATTCTCATGAACTTTGTATTTTTTCAGTGAAAAAGAAATAAACAAATGCAGAGATCCTGTTTGTTTTGCAAACCCAGACTGGGAAGTCTAGAAAGAAAGAACATACCAGCAAAAAGCTGTGATGAAAAACATTTCTAAAGGCAAATGTTTTGGATAAGCTGCACACTGCATGTGTAAAACTGAATAGTCAGTGTAAATGGCCTGGTATTAAATCATGCGGGCACCTCCTCTCGTTCTTTTCGCAAGAGCGCTCCCTGAAACAAGGGGACTGATTGTTCTTCTGAGTTTATTTCAGCTCACGCTAATATTGCATGTCTTAAAAATAAATCTTTTTTCTTCCGGAGCTAAGCTGTGCACTCCCAAAAAGTCAGAGGGTGAGCTACTTAAGGAGGTAATTAGGTGTTTGTCTGACAGCATCGTATGGAACCTTTTTTCCCCCAAGACATTGCACATCTACGCTTAGTGTTCCCAAAAGGAACTTGCATAGCCAATTATTTCCATGCTTCAGCAACAAAAGTTTGGAGATGGGAGTGTTCTTTGATGGCATTGCAGACCCTAATTGCTGACAAAAACGTTTGAAGCTCCACTGTACCGTATATCAATACAGAATGATTTTTTTTTTTTAATTACTTGAAAGCTTGATACCTGACCTAGACAAAACTGAGCTGGGGAGGACAGTGTAAGTCTTTGGAAGAGGTGTTGCAGGGAGGGAAAGAATGGATTAGCATCCGTGAGATTGTAGGGAACAACTTCAATATTGGGCAGAAACAGAACTGCTGCGCTTAACAATTTAGTTAGTCTGCCTTTTTGAACAGAGCTGTGTGTAATGAAGCCAATAACATGTGAAGGGGATGAAGAAATTGGATTTTTTTCCATTCTTAATCTTTCTTCTGTATAAGGGAGTGCTAAGGCACAGATGTACATTGAATGCAATTGTTGCACAGTATTTGAGTGCAAGAAATGAGGTGGAGGGTTCTCTGTTCTGTGTGCCCTCAGCTTTGACTGTTGTATTTTTCATTACATATGCCAGGATATTAGAGTTGCCATCCTATACAGCTTACTGAGAAAGAGCCCAATTGCTGAATGTAACAAAATGTACTGTGGGGCACAGCCAAGCCTCTGAGCAGTCTTTCCACCATCATTGTTCTTTTATGTGTAGAGCGAGGATGGCAGGCTCTCCAGATGTGCTTGCATCTGTTTTTTTTTTTCCCAAGCAAGAGATAAACCAAAATCTATTGCCAGCTGCATTGTTCTCCTTGAGCAACTGAGGAGAGATTGTGCATAAAACCAGCAATGAGTGAATGAGATTTATATCTACAAAAGCAAGAATGGGATAGCTCCTTCTTCCTGCTCAGGTAAATCTCTTTCCTGGCATGCAGCTCAAGATTTTCAGAGAGCAAGGAGCCCACATCCTTCTGTCAGGCAGCCCTGAAGTTTCAGTACTTTCTCTGGAAATCACTAAAAGAAATAGGAATCCTCCATTAACTTCAGTAAGTAGATTTGTTCAAAAACATGGAGTCTTAGAAGAAGAGAGGAAGGTTCTCTCTCAACTTGTCTAACCATTAGCAGGTCACTCACATTAGAGGCCTGCGGCTCTTAGGTGACTGTGCAGTGCTGGAGAACTGTACCCAAGGGTTTGCTGATGACACAAAACTGGAAGGAGTGGTAGATACATCAGGAGGCTGTGCTGCCATTCAGCGTGACCTGGACAGGCTGGAAAGTTGGGCAGAGAGGAACCTGATGAGGTTCAACAAGGGCAAACGCAGGGTCCTGCACCTGGGGAGGAACAACCCCATGCATCAGTACAGGATTGGGGCAGACCTGCTGGAGAGCAGCTCTGTGGAGAGGGACCTGGGTGTGCTGGTGGACGACAGGTTAACCATGAGCCAGCAGTGTGCCCTGGCTGCCAAGAAGGCCAATGGGATCCTGGGGTGCATTAGGAGG
>Ga0065711_1043202_pt1 | contig 14871 bp, 12 predicted proteins | sample Hoacrofraction12_FD_59098 | JGI IMG/M metagenome (GOLD analysis project Ga0065711, IMG submission 59098) | Hoatzin crop microbial communities from Cojedes, Venezuela - Epithelial fraction 12 v2 (version 2) | ecosystem: Host-associated > Birds > Digestive system > Esophagus > Crop | place... | reverse complement strand
CTCCTCCGCACGCCGGCGGGGGGAGGGGCGGCCGCGTGGCGCTTTTGTTGCCGGCAGCAGCCGAAACCAAGACAATGATCTTGAGGGATCTTTTCCAACCTTATCTATTCTGTTTCTGTAACAGTCATTGAGATTTTATATACATGCACACAGGCATTATCAAATAGCCTGTTTCAGAAACAATTCCAATTTTCTGTGACAAAAATAAAACCTCTGAAGCAATGCCCCTAACACAAGTCTTCAGAGATATTTTGGCCTGACTCACGTTAGATTTCACAAAAACCACCTTGCAAATGTGACCTACCACATACATGCATGTGCATAGGTACATACACATACAGACGTATAAACTCTCCTGAAATTCAAAAATTTATGTAAACAGACTAGTCTGTCGAAAAGCCATTAAGTATTTAAAATGTTTCTCTCTTCCTGGATGTATTAAAGGTGTAACACAGTAAGTTACTGTGCATCAACAGCATAGAAGGGCAGTTAAAATAAGCCACTTACTTTTGTACAGCAACACCTTTGTCTTTAACACCAAGTGCTCTTGAATTTAGAAAGTGTACTGGATGACACTTCTGAAATACTTCCTAAACAAAAAGAGCAAGATATATCTGTTGTTAGATGTAGCAGTTCTTCTAAAATGCTTGGCAATAAAAAATGACAGAGGTTCCTTCCCCCTGCCTTCAGCAAATTTATCAGAGGGATCACAGCTTCGGAACAGACTGAGCCATTCTAAATTTTACTGTAGAGATTTGAAGAGGAAAAAAAGATTATTTTAATTCAAAGTCTTACAAAATAGTAGGAAATAAGCTTGAAACAAGGTTGGGAAATGGTAGAGAAAGGAGGCCGAGTATAAAGTAAGAAGACAGATATTTGTACTTCCAAGTAAACCTACACCTTTGTACCTGTTGCAGCAATGTCAGCTGATAACAAAGCTGTTGTGCACTGTATTCTATCAAGAGATATGGTCCCACTTCATCTGCTTTAGCAAAGGCGACTGGGAATTCTGCAAAACCATTGTAGCATGGCTTTGGCAAAACTGATGAAACAGTGTGCAGTTGCGCTCTCTGATACTGTGCAGTTGGTCCCACACTTTTAGAAAGTTTCCAGTTAAAGTTCTGTAGGGAAAAAAAAAAAAGTAAAGCTACAACTTCTCTAAAGCAAACATTATGTCTCCCCATGATTTAACTTCCTGGAATGTGTTGTTAGAGAACACCTTCGTGGATGCAAAACTCTTCAGCTAATCTTCAAGGCTAGCCCAGACACTAAAGGGTTTATTCAACATTGCTACTTTAAGCTAATATAACATGCACAGTTGACGAGTCTCAGCAGGAGGTTACCAGATCTCAATCACCAATTGAAGCTTCTGTGTATTCAAGCTTGCTGCCATAAAATAGTTTATATTCTATAGTTTTATATGTTTTACTTTGTATTGTTTCTTACTATTTCTTGTACTCTCTTTGCTTAGAATCAAACAGCTCTTTCCAAACAAATATTTGTTGTTCCATTCTTTTCCCTTCTTCCACCTTCCAGTATCATTACGATGCAGTGACAATAAAAGAAGTCTACGTTTTCTTTATTCTGCTTCCCCTTCATCAGTTGAATCCCTATTATATCCCATGGAATTTAGCACCTTTATCCAGAATTTGATTCTAAATTCAGCTTGCACATTATTGACAGATTTGACTTCCCCACGTCATGTTGGTCACTCTGTAGAGACAGCTTTTTTCAGGAAAAGCCTACAGCTTCTGGGGTTGCTTTTCACTAACATACTATATGAACCAGTAAATACAGATTAAAGTTCAGACAAGATTTTGCTACAAGCTTTGAAGTTCTAGCAGGAAACTTCTCACCCCCCACTAGTTTCCTTTATTTATAGACTTACAAAGATATATGCCTAATAAAAAGTGTTAATGTTTGATAAGGGGGAAAGTGTTTCCTAGTAACTATGAGTCGCATGCTAGGATCAAAGATGAAGAATTCAAGTACTCTCAAAATTTTGATTATCTGATTTATTATTACTGAAACAGTTGACAGGGTGCAATTAAGGCTTAAGATGATTTCCACAGTTTTAGAACTGTTTAGGCCTTATATACTTTCAAATGCAGGTACATAAATTTTACTAAATTAGGGTGTAGACTCTAAGCTAGATACTACAGTTTTTGTCAGAAAATAATATATGGAAATATGTTCCGTATACTGAAGTCTGAAGAAAAGACATGCCTTTCTGGAAACATCTTCTGAGAGCTTTTTACATAGAGAACGTAGTGTTTTTTTGCCCTCCTCGGCCTCCTCTTCACATCTGTCCATGCTGGAGCACTGATTTGCACTGCCACTTTTCCTGACAGAAGCATCCGCGAGTAACGACAACAAGCGCTCACCATAGCCATTTAATGGAGCAACCTGTAAATGCAAAAGAAGTTAACAAAATATTGAACTTAATTTCCCCTATATTATAAGCAAGACACAATATAGTTGTAATATTCCTGTGTGTCCAAATCCAGACATACTGAACATAGCTGTCAAGGATAGCAGTAGTTTTCTTTTATATTAATTGTAATCAGGACAGTTTTTTATAATAACAATCTTACAAATACCATAACTGACTTCAACTGCTTGTTTATTTTTTTTTTTTTTTAAAGCTTCTACTGAAATTCTGACTTACCTTGGAAGAAATAAATTCTTTCAGGGTAGACAAAAGATCAGTGTTTGTTGCAAAGTCTACACTGTAGCAGTCTTCAATCCAAGCCTGCAGAATGTGGAAACTGCGGTTACGTATTTTAGTAACTGATGTGGGAGGATCCAGGCTTGCGCTGGTGAGAAGAAAAAGGCACTTATTTCACCAAAACTGATATCCAATTTAAAAATAAGTGTTGAAAAAACAACAAGTATTATTTAGTATTGACTGTACTATCTTAAATTCTTATGTTTCACACCTCTAGAATCCATGGCTCTATAGAAACAAAGCTGTGGTTGTACTTACAATCCATCACTGAACAACTGGAAAAAGTAAGACTCAATACAGAAGAAAAAAGAAGTAAGCACATTGTCAAATACAGCACTTGCTCTAGTTTCACTCTCACTTGTCAAGAAAGTCTTACAAAAACAAACATAAAAATTCAATTTAATTATGCAGTTCTTTTCAGAAACAGCTATTTGCCATTTGGGGGAAAAGTCAAATGTGCTTTGATAATATTTTTCACAGGAAATTACTGTACCTGGATAAAGCGCTGCTGATTCTATCAAGAAGAAACTGCAAAAATTCTTCTTGTGTGCAGAAATAGCGAAACGTGTAGAAAAACTGCTGTACATAACCTTCTAAAAACGCATTTCTGTGAAGCACAAGAAAAACTTCAGACAAGCAAGATTTCTTCCTGCATTAGCGTACAGCAAAAAAATCCTCAAAATACCAAGAATTGGTAGGGATTTTAAATTCTCAAGCTCTACATAAAACCTTGATTCCTTTTTATCTTATTTTTAGACATCAAATATTGTGATTGGCAGCACTGAAAGTGTAAGTAGTTTTTAAAAAAGTTTCTCTACTTGCAATTTTGTGAAGAACCACTTTGACATTTCTATTATTAATGAAAGTTACATTCTAAATAGTAAGGAAGAACACATTTTTTCTATCATCTCACTTGATGTTGTTTTAAACAACTTTTATTACAATACAGCATAAAAAGTAGTTACTTTAAGCAAGAAAGTATTCCCTGTAGCTCTAATTAGAGTCATAGTTGCTTTAATAACAGAATATACTTATTATAGACACATTAAAAATTAGTGCATTTTATTTTTTTATCTATACACAGACACCCACACTCTCTCAAGGTCTTAACACAGGTTAATTGTCATGTCTCCCTGATGGCTTACAGCTAACCATGAAAGTTTGGGTTTGATAAATACAGAAGCTCTGATTCGAAACCAATTTGTTCACTTTGTGCAAGACACTAACTAGCAGGAAAAGCAGCACTCAGGACAAGTAACTGGGTCGCAGAGTCAGGATAAGCTGGGAGGAAGCTGCTCCCTCTACAGTGGCACAAGTCTGATGGAGTCTCTCAGGCAGTTTCCATCCTTCATACTGTTATGGCTCAGGTACCTTAAAACAACACTGCCTTCACCCTAGTCGAAGGTTAAAGGACATCTTTGCCCCCATTTAAGCCCTGAGATAAGCCTGCATCTTGCTCAGTCCCAAGGACTGGGGCAATAATCTGTAAAACATCCTGTAAGTTTTCACATGCAGATTCTATTAATAAGAATTGTCAAATTATACGTTCTCAAGAATTGTTATACTGTTGGCAGTAACGTAAGGCCTTGATTCCATGGCAACTATCACAGCAAAACCTCAAATAAGTAAAGGATAAAAAAGTCTAAAGGTATTAGGTTTCGATTTATTATCAAATGCTTCAAGTTTTAATCAAATCCAAACTTTGCAATTTGGCTTTTTTCTTATCAGACTGTCTTTTGCCATTTCCATGCCCATTTCTGTAAATAGGCATTCACACAAATAATATTAAACCTGATACAAGAGAGGAGAATTTATGCAATGTTGAATAACTAGGATTTATCACGGAGACTATTTTTTTGTGAATTAGCAACTATGCCTCAACCCACTCACAATTAAGGATGTCAAAATATACCATACCTAGAATACAAATAAGCCATCAAACCAAGTGGTGTACCAGCCTGCAGAACTCTTACTCCATTTTGATTATCACATTGGTGTTTCTCTGTGTTATAGTAAAGAAGCAATGACGACTTATCTGCAGGTGCCACATCCATGGTGTCAGTTCTCCTGTTGTGAATGACTGTAGGCAGCACACAAGATTCCACACCCCACTGCTCTGCATGCATGATCTGCTCAAAGACGTAAAGCCATGAAAAAATAAAACGTAGGAAAACAACAAGGAAAATCCACAGAAAACACAGTTTACTCAAAGCCAAACCACATTTGATGCAATTGCTTTTTTTCCTTTTTAAACAACACTAGCAGCTATTACTTTTATTTTAATAATTCTTATGGTTCCTACTTCATTTGGCAATTGACATAAAACATTTCACATTTCATATACTGGCTTGAGCAGCCAACTACATGATTGCAGTAATGAAATGACAAATGAAACACAAGCAAAATAAAGTCTAACTTGCCTGCACATATTTCTTTACCAGTTCAAGAAACTGCACTTTTGATTTCATCTCTTGTAGCTGTCCTCTCAATTTGGGCAACATCGATTTAGTTTCAGGACCTTTAGATTTAAACACACAGCATAAGAACATCAATGATTCTGATTCACAGAAAAAAATCCTTCCAAGTACTATGAACCCATTTCATTACTGGCAAGTTACTGTAATTTTACCTTTGCTTCTTCTTTCTTTCTGCAATAGTTTCTGGTAGAACTTTATGGTCTTTCTGTAATTTTTTGTCTCCATCATTAGCAATTGTTCTAGTTCCTTTTTAAAGAGACAAAGGATTCTGATCAGAATGGTAAACCCAAGGTTCTAGTAGGAAATTGAAGTTTTGGAAGATAATAATTTTGTATGACAAAAAGAACATCCAAACAGACAAGGATATGATATTAACCAGGAAAAAAAACCTTTCACACCTGTGCTTACAGGCAAGTTGCAGCAGGCATCACCTGTCCCCCAGCATTAGCTATGCCACAGTTCTACAGCTTAACAACTGGAGATGGTTTGTGTATGATGAGACCACACTGAAGTTTGTCTGAATCCGTTGATATAAATACGCCTTTAATTATAATTGCACTTATCTGGTTGTTTGCAAGAGCATTTTTAAAAGTTACACTCAGAAGCCATCCAGAATTAAAAGTGATGAGTTCTGAAATCAGTGCAGACCCCACAAATGCTCTGTTAAGCGGCTGATCTATATTTGCAGCAAGAACTCAATGTTTTGACTGACAGCACTGGTTTCCAAACAAGTATAATTACATCATATTATACAATCAGGTCAGAAGGCAGACAGGAGAACTGCTCTATAAATAAAGGATATACCAATTTTGAAGTTCAGCTTACATATTTTGTATTTATATGTTTTACATAATTGAAAAACAAACTAAATTTCTATAGAAATATATAACTTAAGCAATGGATAGAAACAAAACTCCAGCAGGCTTCTCATAATAATATCAAATTTAATGTAAACATATTCATTTGCATATCAAAGGTTTCATTATTTTACAAACCTATGAAAATGGGACATCCACTTTGGGTTCAGCTTCTGAATTATTACGAACAACAAATGTGATGTGTGTTGTGTTTTATAAAAATGGTGGCCTTTGTGCTTCAGTCCTAAGCTAACTACCAGTGACCCAGTTACATGAAACAGCATTTTATATGGAGTAAGTTCACTGAATGCAGCAGACAGAACTCCCACAAGCAGAGTGATCAGAAAACACATAGCTCAGAGCGAACATACCAAACAACAGATTGGTAAATAGGTTAGCTTTAATGGGATGGACTTACTAGAAATTAACTTGAGTTTGAGAAAAACCTGTCACTGTTTTTCAGGAAAGCTCAAAAGGTTTAGCAACACAGTTCATTAGCAGCAAGAGTCACAAAAGCCGTGTGGATTTTTAAAAGACTTACCACTACACTGGCATCCCATAGAGAACAGTGAAAGCACAGAAAAGCTATCATCCACATTCTGAATTGGAAACTGCTTGCTTTTACTTAAAGGTTTGTTTTTGTTTTATTAATTAAAGTGAAACCAAGTTGATTAAGAGACTATGAACACAGAAAGAGTGGCCATTTTGCAACGTTTGCAATCTGATGGGCAGAAGTGGTTTGACCCCTAAATGACTTCAGGTGAGTAGCAAGGCAGTCAGTAGCAAATTTCCAGTCTACTCCACATCTTCCATTTTAGGTAGGTCTAGAATATAAACACTCTGATGAAGCTATACAGCCAGTTGTTCTGCTCCCTCTGAAGTACATTTAAGTTGTCAGGACACTTTTCTATAGAGCGTCCCTTAGTCTAGGGAACAAAGTAATGACAGGGTGACTTTGTTTACTTGGGAAAAATGCAAATCCTGATCTTGTCCTTGAAATGTATGTTTTTGTACATGCTGAAGGCGGCTTCATGAAAGGATGCAGAATATTGGCAGAAGGGAAGAATATGTAAAACTTGTGCTAGAAATCTCCTAGTTGCAGCTTGGGTGTACTGAAGTTTGGTGGAGACTCTTACAAGTAGCTTATGATATGTGGGGGATAACTGAAACCTAGTGCAGGCAAAGAGGAAAAGGGTAAGGGCTAAGGGTGAAGCCTTGGGGCTGCAAAAGAACTGAAGCCAGCTTATCAGACTACAGAAAAAAAGCTCTTCTCGTTGTGAGCGCAGGCTTGGACATCGCCTCTGAGAAACAGCACCCCCTTCACCCAGCTGCCTTCTCTTCTTGCTCTGCTGCATGACTTGGTTTGGTTTGCCTGGATGAGCTTTGTACGAGGGTGCAAAATCAGCAGCTCCTGGACTAGAGGTGATGTGAGGCAGGGGACATACAATTGCTTGCCTAAGGACTAGTTTTTCTAAATGTAAATTAACTTTGCTGATCTTAAGAACTGCAATGAACTATCTCATAAGCACCTACACAGTAAAGCATTAATTATTTTTACATTTGAAAGTGTCACCTTGATCCATAAATATTTTATTTTTTATGCTATTTCACATTCCTTACAAACATAAAGAGTACATATTACAATTTTAAAAATCATAATAGCTTGATTAATCCTATTGTTAATAATATAACATGTGTTTTACTTTGCAGCTTATTAAATCACAACCTATCTAAGGTGCAGACAATACCCAATAGGTTCCAGTAGAAAAATATAAAAGTCAATTATTTTTATGGCACAATATTTAATTCTGTCAAATATAATTATACATTCTGGCACTCAGAGTTTCTCAGAACGTGCATGTTCTCAAACCTACTGACAGGTATACAAAACTAAAAAAACTAAATAAATTTAATTGCATTTAGTTTTAGGAGGTGAATAAAGAAATATTTGAATCCCATGAATATTTCCACTGCAGAGCTAAGTGCATTAAGATGCATACGTCGCCAAAACTGTAATTTGTTGTGTGGTTAGACTCATTCAGTACTCAGTTCCAGCGCCAGACTAGACTTGAATTGACCAAGCAGACCTATCCCCATGAAAGGGTAGTGCCACTACGTCAGGACAAATGTAGTCAAGCTCAAATGTCTAATTATCTTTAAACACTCACTCTTCGAAATAGCAACTCCTAAACACTGCTTTAGCACACTTTACACCAAAGCTGTATAATCAGCTCAACTTTACTGCTAATTTCTTAAAAGTCTGTCAGAGACCTGGGGCAAAAGGTAGGTTGATATAATCCTTGCCAGACAATGAAAACTAGACTACAGCTAATCAAGGAACTGGTTTCTGAAATAAAACTGGTTAGCAGATGATTTAAACAAGGAAGGACAGGGTGGAGACAAACAGCTCTACCTTGCAAGAGAGGCAGAACTTTCCTCCAAGCAACTCAAACCACCTTCCTGCTCGAAGTAGCCACTTACAAGCCTTCCTTTGGACTTTGTAGTCCTTCTGGACTGGACACGGGACACGCTCTTCCTCCACTAGATTTTACAGTGAGAAGTTGGCAACCAGAATAATTGACTTTTCTGAGCTTCTACTGTGGCAGAAAACGCATCCTAATTTTCACATTGAGTCTATTTTATTTTCTCAGTATTTTGGTTCAGACAGTGCATCATTCCCCTGAAATCTGCACAGCTCTTATTCATTGTTTAAAAATTCACAGTGTCAATATTTCATAAATGCCAATGATTAACAACCACATTTATATTCTAAATAATGTGTACCCCAAGTATAACACACATAAATGTCCATATTATCAAATAAAACTAGCTGAAAACACTTTGCTGTATAAATACAGCTGTTGGCTACATCCAAGTTCAACAATACACAAGGACTTATAAGTGTTAAATCCTACCTCTATCAACAGTACCAGCAACGTCTATATTGTTCAAAATGAGATATGACTGGTCTTTGTCACCTGCTGGTATGGAGATTAAAATGATGCTATACATTGTCACAGTTGATTTGTAGTGTTTGGTTTGATGAATCAGGCAGCACAGACAGCAGAAAGGGGCTGGGTAGAGCTGCTTATCACCTACATGTTCATAACTGATTGTCTTACAGCTAAGAATTATCGTCTCCTGACTGCTGCAATAGCAGAAAAATAAATTTCAGTTTCATATTTTTCGCTGTCTTTCTTACATGTATTGCCAGTTGAAACTTGTAACAGTTCATCTCGTTTCAACGACACTGCTAATAACTTATTTCCGAAATTGTCATGACTGATGGAGTTTGGAAAAACTGGATTTTATGAAGGTTAGATGTTCAAGATTACTGCAACTGGAGCATTATGACTCTAAGTTTTTATTTTAAACACATTTGGAAGAAGCTGCATTTCACAGAAACTCAGCATTGTAGAAATACCAGTGGAAAGATTAAAGTTGTTGATGCTATGGTAGCGAAACGAAAAAAAATAGTCACGAGACCAAAAAGTAAATGGTATTTTAAACTACCTTCTGCTGAATTTGATCAGTATGATCTTTTTATCATATTTTTAAGATTATATACCTGAATATTCTAGTATACCAAGACTTTATTATATAAGCTGTACAACAGATAATATGTGTCTGCACGCACATGCTTTTTTGTGAAAACTAGCTTTTCTTTTGCAATGCATTCAAAACATCTCTATGCTGCACAAGAGTATTTCATCTTCCATTAACCTTTTTCTCTCAAGAAAATGGTGGAATATAAACTGAATTTGACTTCATAATTGAAGATGACAGTTTATAATTGTATTCCTTGTAACCTGGACACAAGGGGATCTCACAGAATCAGAAGACTAGTTATGTAAGATACCAAGCTTCTATTGTCTGCAAATAATTATTTTACTCTTCTTTGTCCACCTGGCCTCCCACGCAGTCCAGATCACATACTTTATTTCTGGATTACTGAGACAGAATAATATTAGAAACTAATTTTTGTCCAGCTATTAAGATTTCACAACAATTTTAGATAACACAAAGAAGATTAGTTCATCGATCCTCAGAGTAGTATGCATATTTTTCAGCTATTGGAATGTGCCTTCTCTTGCTCTCTAAGTGAATTGTTTACTAATTGCTAAAATGAGCAATTTGCACTTTTTATCAATAGTAATCTTCCCCCACTGGAATGTACTGGGCCCAAACACAACACAATTTTCTACAGAGATACATTACGACTATTTTCCCCCCAGACTCCTGTATGACTGTCGGGTTAGCCACGTTCTTATGCATTAATGCATATGGTAGCAATGTATAATAGTATGCACTAATTTCATCAGTAAATTCCAAACCATATTGTAAGCACCACAAATTTTGCTTCATTTTTGTTGCATGTGTGTTAAATAGGGAAGACAACTGCCAAGAACTCAAAATAATACATCCTTTTGAATGAAACTAAATTGCTGAGCAGTCTGTAAAATATCAAAATAAAAAAAGACTGCGTGTTGAAACAGAAAAATCTGTTTAGATGTTTATGAAAACTCCTTACTCGTGAAAATCAGTTCTTCAGTCAAGAATTAGTCCTTCAACTAAGGGAGATTATGCAAGCCCATTTTTCTCTAGCTGGAATGCTTATACAGGATTAAACAGCCCAACAGGATTAGAAATATGAATTTCTGAGTAGATGGAAATTTTTGAGACAGTCCTGAAAACATTTTTTTAAAAATTTTGTGTATTTATGTTTACACAAACCAATATTAGGTCAAGTTTCTCATGCTATTTTCTCCTATAGACTTACACCTGAGTATTAAGGCGCGGAAAAAAAACAGTCTACTTATCCTCAGTGATTCAGGTTTTAACTTGCCTAATAACAGCAAAATAGCTACATCTTTTTTACTGAAAACTGAAGTGAGGTCACAGTGCTTAAAAAAAAAAAAAGAATGTAAATAGATCCATTGAGATTTTAACCGGCTATCTGGAAACAAAGAAGTCTAGATCGTGTTCTCAGCTGTTCAGTTCTCCTTTGTGAAACTCACTTAAAAAAGAGAGCAATAAATTCAAGTAACAGCCCCATAGTAAGGAAATCCACAAGAGCAGAGCAACTCCTGCTTCATCTTTATTAAACATGTATCTGGCAGAAACAATAAGGATACACAAACTAGACAACCAACCATCCTGAGGGACACAAAAAGATTCCAGGTGTCCCTATACTAATAGGTCTTGCAGTATTAATAACAAATTTTCCTAATTTTTTCCTTTTTCTTCCCATAAGCCCACTCCTACTATATAGATCTCTACAGTTTCACACATTATCCTTACCCTGTGGCTTTCGACTTGAAATATTTACAAAAATATTTACAAACTGAAGCTTGTTATAGATGCATGCACAAATGTAAAAAATAAGTACATGTGATCAATATGATCTTCCAGGGAATGGAAGACCTTGCTAATCCGATACAACCCACCCCACCAGCCATGCTGCCCTATGTCCCCCAAGCTGCTTCGAAGGCACAAGGCTGCAGTCATCACGATGATCAGCCATCCCCAAGAGAACATGCGAGCAAACAACTGTCATTCTGCTGGCAAATGGTGAGAAGCTGTTGGGGAATTCACCATGACCAAGGAAAAGGGCTGAAAACACATGACAAGGAAGACCTCTTGAGAGCCTGTGATACACACCAGTCATAGCCATTCTTAGCTCTTTTCTATAAAATTACCACCATGAGGTTGGTGCATACAGCAGATGGTACTTCTGCAGTCAACTTCAGGAAAAGATGGCGGGTTGTAGGTCAGTGACTATCAATTTCATGTCAGTGCTCTTTATTTTGGAACACTACCCTTTACCCTGCTTTATTGGTGAGACACTACAATTTTTGAGGATTTTACAACACTTAAGAGTCAGTATTTGAAAGAAGAAAGGGGGGTTCAACTCACTATTAACACAATAAATATTATCATAACCAGCAAGTAAAGAGATATCTTAATGATTATAAAACCATGTACTCACCACTTTTTTAGCATCTATATTTTGTGACTCACTTGATTTGTGCTTTCCAAGGTTTTTCATGTAATTATGAACTTCTGAATCAAAACATTCAGCTCCATAAAATGCACTGCTCCAACCAGGACTACAGCTATGAAATTCAGGTAGATTGGGAGATTCAAGGTAGCTGTTTCCAGCTATCTTTATTATGGTCTCTTCTTCTGGCTCTGTATTTTCTTCTGCAAAGCCTGGACCAGTACAACAGCTGCTGCTTTGCAAACACTGCTCCTTTGTTTCTGTAGGGATACCATTCTGCAGACTCAGTTCTTTTTTGAAATTATCCGAGGATGACTCATCAAAATCCATTTCAGCTAATGATGTATTTACCATAGGCTCAGCCTTTACATCAAAGGTTGCTTCCCCTTCTCCTAAAGAGGTGTGGGGGGGGAGAAATAATGGTCATGTGCTGTGATGCATGCTTTATTGAACTTACACACTACACATATAAAATACATTTACGAGACTACCTATGCCCTCTAACAGTAGTGTTAGATGCTTATTTTGGCTCTGTACTTTCTTTTTCTCAAATACATATCGTAAAATGACAAAGGTTAAAGACATTTCAGAACTATTAAGCTTTTGTCAATACATTTCTGAAAATTACAAAATACATTCCATACATATACAACAAGCATTTAAACAAAGCATAGTACAAAAGTTTTAAAACAAAAGTTCAATGTCAGACCTGTGCATGTATTAGTAAAAAGCTTGAGGTTTTTTCCATCCATAAGTCTTGAAGCTTTTATTCCATACACAGAGGGCAAGAATATTCAATACAGCCAAAGGGGACACAGATGTTAAACTTTCTGCTCCTACAGGACTCACTCCTTTGAGCTATGATAGGACTTCTTTGCAGTTATAACAGCTACTACCAACCTCGAGGGACTGAGGTGACAGTCAAAGGTTGGTATGATGCTGACAGGAGCTTTTACGCCTGCCAGAAGTCTCCCTTTTCACTTGAGCAACCCTCCAGGGCTTAGATGTGCCACCTTGCAGTCAAATGGACCTAAATATTGGTGCAAAGAAATCACATACCCCATGGGAAAGTCTGGCTCTACATTTGCAATCATTCTGAGCCAAAATGGAAAATTGTAACATAGAATGACAGCACTCCAGTGCAAACTTACAAATTTATGTTTTGCAACGAAAATTAACAATGTAGGGGTGTAATCTGTTCTGTAAAGTACACACAGTTTAACTTTGCTCAAAACAGAGAAGTAACCAAGTTTAAATGCTGAAATTTGGCTATCTTGAAAAAAAATGAAATACTGATACAACAGGAACCAAATACAACCTGTCCATGAATACACCAAGCCTAGAAAGCGTAATGGTTTAGCTGTAATAATGGGACTTACCAGTCCCAGCTCAGTTTTGAGTTCAGTTACCGAAAGACGGAGTATCTTGTAAACCTTCATTCACAAAGTATGGCAGAAAAAAATGCAAAATCCACACTAAAAGTACAGATAAACCACTAATATAACCTCAATGACTGCCCTGAAATGGTGTCCTGTAACCAAATTAGTGATCAAGAGGCAAAACTGTCTTAACAAATCATTTGACTTACTGTTCCTTTTGCTATCTATCTTTAAAAACGCAATTCCGTGGATAAAATAGGGAAGTGGAGGAATTCCTAGGAGAGAGGTAAAGACTATTCCTTTTCATCTGTTTATTAAAACCCTCTTGATGAAGAGTTAAAAATGCCAATTTAAATCCAAAAGCAATTCAGTTTCTAGATGTCCATACAGTTCCCTTCCCCAGAATTTGTAATTTTATTGACAATACGGGTTTTGAAATTTAATACATTTTACTTATTTTACGGCTAGTTTTGTTTTAATTCTGATAAGTGAACAAAGAAGGACCAGATGTGTTGCACAGTCATCCTTCAATCAACCCTCAACTTCTTCAGTAACTCCTACGGAGTCATAAGCATTTTCTAAAGCTCTCCTCTGTGCCTAGCTAAGTTTGTTATGTTGCATGGAGCTGACTCAGCATGACTGCCCCCCTTCCCTCTCCCTACTTTAAAGCATGCTACTAGAACATCTGCTGGATGAACACAAGAAAACCATACATAGCAGTTAGAATTTGGGGAATTTCTCGAACACATCTGTGTAAATAAAAGTAAATGAAACTGGCATCCCACTCAGTGACATCTGGTCATACGTGAGCTTCATATAAAAGAGAACAGGTTCCCATGGCACTGATAATGTTCAGATTCACCGATAATGTTCCTAAGTGCTAAGGTGAGTGATTTCCTGAAGACACACTCAAAGTGCTAATCTCTCAAAACTCGTGTCATTGATAGATTCCTAGCACACACAAACATCTAGAAACACGAAGTCCCTTCTCACCCTCTGTCTGACCACTGCTTGCCAAAAAGCTATCACATTTCTTCAGATCTTGGAATACCGTGTCACACTTTGAATCGTCTGCCTCAGTTATGCTGAAAATACAAGAAGATTAGGAAAAATTAATGTTTCATACACTTTTAGACTTATATCAGTAAAATGAGATCTTACAAATGACTCTGCCATGTATGTGAAGGGTTTCATAGCATTTATCTACCTCCTGAAGCTTGCATGTTCAGCTTCAGTTGTTATTTTACAAGGAAAAAAAAAGTTGAAATGGACATTACAGCACACTGAGTAAGATACAGAGATTTTTGATGGAGCACTGGAACAGGCTGCCCAGGGAGGTTGTGGAGTCTGCTTCTCTGGAAATATTCAAGACCTGCCTGGACAAGGTCCTGTGCAGCCTGCTGTAGGTGACCCTGCTTCGGCAGGAGGG
>Ga0065711_1043182_pt1 | contig 14872 bp, 9 predicted proteins | sample Hoacrofraction12_FD_59098 | JGI IMG/M metagenome (GOLD analysis project Ga0065711, IMG submission 59098) | Hoatzin crop microbial communities from Cojedes, Venezuela - Epithelial fraction 12 v2 (version 2) | ecosystem: Host-associated > Birds > Digestive system > Esophagus > Crop | place... | reverse complement strand
GTTTTCTTGCAGTGTTAAATTTCCTCATTTTTCTTTTCCATTTAATATTGAGATAATACAGTAGAATTTCAACAGTGTAGTCTACTAACAAAAATAATCAAAGTGAAGGAATCAGTTAACAGAGAACATTTCCACTTTTTTGTAACTTGCATATGAATTTCCTGAGTATTCAAGAAATCTTTAGAAGATTCAGGAAAAGAATAATGTTTGGTTTACTTCAAGATATAATATAATATAGAGAGTTAGAGAGACATGAACACGTTGCATGCATACTACAGTGGTTTGTGGTGATTTGTTTTGTACGATGTGCTTCCCAAATGCGTGTTTGGACCAGTTGTTTACTCTCGACAGTAGCTTTTTATAACTAGAGGTTGTGAATTACTTGTGTATATAATTATTTTTAATTTTATTTACTTATTGATATTTCAGAGCTACCGGATATTTCTGTAATATTGATTTTTCAGGAATTTGGTAGATAATTTATTCATATGAAAGACTAAAAACCCCATGAAGCCACGGAAATAAGAGACACTTAAATAATGCCAACGACCTGTGCACCCTCCTAATTTTGCCACTCTTATTTTGTTTTTTAGAACAAAATTATTTTAGACCCAATGACTTTCAGTGAGGCCCGCTTCAGACCGTCTCTGGAAGAAAGGCTGGAGAGTATCATCAGTGGCGCAGCGCTGATGGCGGACTCTTCGTGCACGCGAGACGACCGCCGGGAGCGAATCGTAGCTGAGTGCAACGCCGTGCGGCAGGCCCTGCAGGATCTGCTCAGCGAGTATATGAATAACGTAAGTCATGCGCTCTTACTGCTGGCTTCTTTTTCAGTAGATGATTAAACCTTGCTGAGGCTAATGCTACAACTTTAATAATTAACAAAAACAATAATGCGTCTTTATACCAGGAGGAAAGGTAGTGCCACTTGAATTATTTAAATTTTTAGTGGTAATGCTATATGAATTATTTAACATATTGCAGGCTTTTCACAGAAGTTTGGTACAATGAGAAGCTCAGAGGAATTTAGTGTGGCCTGCAAAGGATCTTCGTGCTCCCCATAGCTATAGCATTAAAGTTTCTGCTTACATAATGAATAGCCAACAAGTATTCGTTTGGAGGTAAAATACTTTTTCGATGACTACTAATGAGAAGCAATGTAAGTGGGAAATGGCCTTAGAGTGATTTTCTTAGTGACAGTGAATGCAGTTAATTTTCAACGTGATTCCCACGGTGCGATGGTGGTCATCGGGTTTGTTGATTAGGTTGTTACCTGCAGATGCTTACGTGAGGTTGTCCGTTTGCTGTGTGCGTTACACCGCTGCCGGTCTGTGCTTGCTGTTGGAGCTACTGAATATTCAGTTGCCATGTAAGTAGTGAGTTTAGCACTAGGACTGTTCACACAAAGAACAGTATCTTAAACACAGCTGTCTGTAGGGTTTCAAGAGGTGCTGAATTGTTGAACGTGGCGTTAACCTGTAGCGCATAATCTTTGTTCTGTATAACTTATCCCAGAAATTTCTCTCCACCTAAAACTGTATATTCAAACTCCTAAGTACTATCGCTGTGTCCTTTGGAGGACGTGTGGAAAAGTCCCAAGTGACACCAACGGCCTTTTTTTAAAACAGAAATGCTTGCAAACAGGTATCAAACTGTGCATCCTATACTTTGCTGCTTCTTGTCTGTCATTGCTCCCAGAGTATCAGCTAGCACATTTTGATCCTATTGATAAAATCATCAAAATAATGTTGAAATCACTATTCAAGGACAAGTCTTTGACATTGTTATTGTCAATGGTACTGTTATAGTTGGTAGAGTAATACAATGCAGGATCAACAGCACAAACTTCAGTCCTTTGTCATTTTATTGTACAGTTAATTAAATATGACATTTTTAAAGGTATTATTCCATATAATAGACTCACCTCAAGGAATATCTGTTTCTGACAGTGCAGAATTTAAAAGCATATATTATTTCCTTTTTGGTTCTTATGAAGTGACAGCTGAAAGGTTCTTGCACTGTGAATGAAAACAAAACCTATGCTGTTGTGTTATGGATTAGAAATTATAAAGAAAGCATTAGATAATAGCTGATGAGACTGTGGTGGAGTAGGACTTGGTGGATTGTTTCCTACAGAATCTTGCTCTGTAGAACTGTTACTGTTAGGTGAAATCTATAAAGGACTTTCAAAAACACTTTGAGAACTGATGGACTGTGGTGCTGCTTCTTAAGTACCGGGTTTCTGGTAACGATGCAATTTGCCCATGGACCAGAAACATGCTTATTTTGTTTCTGACCACACTTACAGAGGAAGGAGAGTTTTAAATGACTGTAGGCATTTATGACCACACTGAAGGCAGTTAACATAGTTTCATCGGTTTTACTTCAAAACGTAATGGTGTAAGCATCCCTTTCTGTGGTTACTGCGGTATGGTTTTTGAATTTGTCGTCCCCCCCCCATTAGTCTGAGTAGTCTCAGCTGCACAATTTTTTTTATTTTATTTTATTTTGGATTGTCATCAATTTAAGCTATTTTTTAGAGCTATTGAGTAAATATTGTAAGAACTGAATGTATACTTCAGTTATTGAAAAGTGAAATGCTACTAATTTAAACGCATCTGGGATGGTAGATTTTTAGAATGATACTGTATTAAACATTGTCTTCCAAGCTGAGCTAAGGAGATACAAGGGATGGAGTTCAGTTTACAGATTAATACACCAAAATTTAGGTTTCTGTGCATAGGTACAAACAGATGAACTGGGAGCCTCAATTGAGTTGTTAAAAGACAGATGCCTAACGCCATTTTATATTGCAGTTTAAATAGTCAGGTGCTTATTTTCAGCACAGGCTCCTCAACCTACCACTCAGAAGCACTTGGATCTACCACAGGTCCTGTGTTGCATCTGCCAGCCCAACCTCCATGCCCCGCGTGCTCTCGGGAAGAACAAATGGCCACACTCCTACCTTTATCAAATCATTTGAGCCTCAGTTGCTTAAGCTCCTGTTATAATTGGTGGAGATCAGATCAATCATAGAGTCATAGAGTGGTTTGGGTTGGAAGGGACCTTAAAGATTGTCTAGTTCCGACCCTCCTGCCATGATCTCCGATACTGGAGATCAGGTCAGTACTGCCAAGGAAACCTGAAGAGCCATTCAGATGTGTTATAATCTAATATGCGATGAGCTAAATAAGACTCCTCTTAAATACGTGGTTGGCTATGCGATGCTGCATGCTTTCTGGCAGTTCAGATGATGAATGCTGAAGGCAATGCAAGGAGAGAAAAAAGGGTTTTCCCCGATTTTGTGTGCAAGGAAAGGAAATAGCTTCCAACTGAACAGTGTAGGAACTTCTGCCTTATAAGTAGTATAATATGTATAAGAAAACCTTCACATGCAGAACCCTCCCTGTGCCCAGCTCTGTCATGGAAAGTTCCCTGTAGAGAGGCATGGGTCTTCTCTTCTGCGCTCCTGCTGGGCTTTTGAAGTACATCCATCATCTCTCCTGCTATATTCCCTGCACCCGAGATCTGCTTTGTCACTAGCTGCTTTACCAGACTCCAGTGGATCAATATGCTCTGCTACATAGGAAGGGAAAATTTAATACACAGAACAATGTTGTTTTCCCCATTTGTCTGCCCAGTTTCTATGGCTCCATCACAGACTAACAGGTAGATAATGATGTTCTCAGAGTTATATGACAGGGGTAAAATCGATCTATGTAACATCCAGAGTTTTACCAAAGCAAGTTAAAGCTGTTTGGCACTTCAGAAAACTGGGCAGACAGATGCCACAGGTCGTCTTATCATTTGGTGAGGAGGACACAAGACTGGTGAAACAAAACTTCAAGAGGTGAGGTGCAGGGGTATAACTTTAAAAAGAAAATGCAGATACTAAAGAAAAATACGAAAATAAATCCTGTAAAGACAAGAATAGGGCAGAGTTCACAGCAGATGAGTAAAAATAATGCTAGTTTTCCAGTTGTATTATTTTCTGTTGTAAAGGTTTTAGGAAAAGTAACTGAAATGTATTTAGAGGACTGTGAAAAGCCATGGTTGGAGAGGTGTGTTTTGGTTTCTGCTTGCTTCTCCTCAGATAACAATTGACTTGTTTCATTTCCTATGTGTCATATAAGATTTTTTAATTGTTTTTTTTCAAGCTGTCTTTACAAATATTCAGATGTTCTGCTCCCAGTTAAGAGATTCTTTAAGCAATTATTGTTGTAGGAGATTTCTGAATTATTATTGCTGCAAGAAAATTAGTCCCTAGGATCTGTGAATAATTAGGCATTTGTGTACTATATTACATTGTCTGGAGTCTCACAGTACACAAGCCCTCTGCAACAACTTCTATGGAGATGAGATATAAACAGTTTCATTATTATTTGTGAATCTGGTGGTATATATATTAGTTTCATTTGTCTTATCGGTAATTCTGTCAAAATATTTTCCCAGCATGGTATCTGTTATTTCTATGGTATCTGTTATTTCTATGGTATCTGTTATTTCTATGCTGAACTCAGCTGAACTTAAAAATCTTTTATTTCTGGGAAGCGGGGGGCAGGAGGAATCTCCGTCTGCTGGGTCGTATGACTTAATTTTCCACCTTTGACAGAAAATTGGTAGGGTGGTTTTCAGATTCTTTTGTGTGTGTGATAAATCTGTGATTCTGTGATATATTTCAAAATAAAATTTTATTTCTAGACTTCTGTCCTACAGAGAAGAACTAAATACAGCTGCACGGAAGCTCTTAATACAATTGTATTCCATTTGTCTAAATGAAGAAATTATTTAACGGATGGTTTGTTCTGATTGTGGTCTAGTTTCCTGCTGGTTGACTCTCCTGGATCCTTCATGATTTGTATTGCAGGCTGACAGGGAGCAAAAATCCTAGAAACCTGGCGGTTTCAGCTCTTAAACTGACTTCTGGATTAGAAGTACACTGCCAAACTCGTAGAACCCAACGCTGGGCACCCGTTCTAGCAAGCATCAGGGTGCTGCTGTGTTGATGTCTGATTAGGATAAGAAAGGAAGAAAACTATACTTTTAGAACAATATGCTTAAAAAAGGGTGCTATGAATTCCATCGGAAATCATGGATTTCTGTGCGAAGCGGAGAAATGCTGAATTTTGGGTTGCTGGGGTGTGTCAAAGAGAAGTTTGGAAAGCAGCTGATGAGTAATCCATGACCATTGAAGACGCTTGTAATCAGTTGAGTACTGGCTTGACATGAATTCAAGTCCACATCTGAAAAGGCATTTCCTGTTTGGTGAAACGATGAGGTTATCTGCTCAAACCTTTGGCCTCATTATTAAGCCAGCCTTCATTCTCCTGTCTTCCTCTCACCCAATGCTCCTGCTCCCAGCCACTGCCAACATTTCGGAAGAGCTTGGGGTTTGTTTTTATTGTGATTGGGTTTTGGGACAAGGAATATTTCTGTGTCCAAGTGGAATGAGCAGCCCTTTATGAAATCCTCGTGTTACTACTGACGATTTAATGTATAGATGTGAGGACCAGAGCACTGCAGGCTAGGCTTTTGATTTGTTGATATTTGACTGATATTGTCATAGAAATAATGTTGCTCAGTGTTTTCTCTTTGTAATCTTTTTCTCTAAAGTTACTACCCATTCCTGATGTTGGTTCACTGTAACCCAGATGCTATAGGCTTGAATTCCTGTTTCCTACAGAGAACAAATTGCCATATCTTGAAAATGCAAAATATAAGAGGAATGAACGAGAAAATGTGAGTCTACAGGCAGTTTTTCTTCACAAATATATCAGTGAAAAATTTGAATCACTCAAAGTAAAATTATAGTGCTGCAGTACACGAAAATGAAATGTTCTTAATGGACAGCTGAAGTTATTGTGCTTGATTGGAGAACAAAAAACGTGATAGCAAATGGAAGTCTATAAACTCTCAAGATACTGTCAGCTTCCATATTTAACAGCTCCATCTGAATTCGAATTTTAGAGAAAAGTAATAGTTCTTGTGTACATTTCAGTTGTGGTGCTGACTTGCATAAGGTTAATCTGGGTGACAGTGAGCGGTAAATTCCAGTTATGAGGCAGAGAAATGTCCGTAGCTGTCCTGAGATGAGTGATCAGGGGTGAGTGACAAGAGATTGACTGCTGGGTCACCGACTTTGACTGATTTAGGCATAACCAGCTCCACAGGACAATTTTTTCCATTGGTACTGTTGTTGAGTTCCTAACTTTCTGAACAATTTTTAGAGGACAACGGCTTGTTTAAAGTTTCCTACTCTATTTCAAGCTGGAGAGAATCTATTTCACTATTCACTTTGCTCGTTTAGAGGCTAGATGAGCAGTTTTGTCTTTGCTGACTTGGAAGAAACAGGTAGAAACACGGTACTTAGGATGTGTTCCCAAATGGGCAAATGTTTTATCATGTGTCACAGCATTGCTTCACAGTCAGCTTGGGTTTCTTTGCATTTCTGTGTCCCTCCTGAGTGCCTGGACTTCTGATGACTGTACATAAATGTCTGTCTAAGTGTGCTACCTACACTGTAACTTGAGCCACCTTTTAAAGGACCTTCTCTCTCTTCTTTTTTGATGGTAACATCAGAGCCTCGTAGGGGATGCCCAGTATTTTTTGCTAGTTTTACTGAAATGCTGCACTGCTTACAATGGCACGGGTGAGTTTTGATTTATTTGTTCATTCCTGCATTTTCTGGTTTTGCAAGTCCACGTTTAGAGTTGGTTTTGGCTTTCCTAGCAGATCCAGAGAACCATGCTGATGTTTTCCATCAGAAACAAATAGAAGAACTCTTTGAGACAGTAGGTCTTTATGACTTGGAAGGGACAAATATGCTAAAAATTTGTCTCGACTTCAGAATCTGGCAGTTGTAAATTTACACAGCCCTGTGGTGTTTCATCTATTTGGACCAGTAGATTTTCAAATGTACTGAATTTATGGGAAGAAATGCTGTTTCTGAACCACAGTGCTGATAGCTTTTCCCCAGTGGTGTCCACTGCAGAACATTGTATAATTGCCTCCTGTATGCTCTGATTGCCTCCTATATGCTCTTTGTCTTTAAAGGCAGACCATAATATGTCATGAGAGAAGCTACTATGTTAAGTTGAGTGATACTTCTGACAAGATATTTCCCTCCAAATTAGCATGGAAATTTTCTAGGCTGCCAGTAAAATCCAACCGTGTGCATGTGAGGACTGATTTCCTCGCTTTCTTTTATAACTCTGTACAATTAATGCAGCCCAGTGATTGACCTGAAGGGTTGGGGGGGGAAAAAAGGTCTAAATCAATGTTACATTCCAGTGCCTCACTGAACTCTCTTCCTTATTATCACTTTATTGTTATTGCATCATTAAGTAAACTGCATTTTTAAGGACCTGTTTAAATCTAGAGATGCTTGTTACTGGAATCAATGCATTTACTATTTCCATAACTCGCGGAGGGAAGGTGGACTTCCCTGCAAACGTTGCAGCCGGCTGATGCATGTAGGCTTGTCCAATGCTTTTTCCTCTCCAGACAGCTTGGTCATGAAACTAACAGGCTTTCCAATTTAACTTTCCAAATCAGATTAGAAGAAGAGGGCAGGAGAGGCAGGTATGTTATTCCATTTATGTGGGGGGAAAACTCTATACACCTCAATGTCTCAGAATAGTTTCTGAGTAATATTTTGCAGAGGAAACCACCTCATGTAGATCTGCTAAGATATGAAGGAATTCCTTCTTGCTACTTCCATGTTTATTCCTTCTATTCCACTTAATATTCCTGTTGGTGTTACTTTGGATCCTATGATTGGAACTCTGCACTGAACCATTTGCTTCTCAGCTGCTGCTGACAGTTTGTTCAGATTTTTCCGCAGTTTATATCCCACAACCTCTTATTGTAAATTAGTAGAGAAGCAAAATGGAAAGCAAACCAAGGATCAGTACATTTTTTCAGCAAAAGTACACTCTGCCCACAAAAATTGAGCTTTAAAAAGCAGTACATTGTGTGGCATTCTGCAGATAACACTTCTAATTCAGGTAATATTATGTGAATAAATTGCCCAAGAAGATAATGTATTCCCTGTCACTAGATGTTTTTAAAGGCTAGGTAAGAGGAATGATAAAAGTACATCTGATACAGTTTTGGAGAAGGAGGTTAAGCTAAGTGACAAAAGCCCTATAATATATGATTTTTTTTTATGATTTTAAATCTAAATTGCACACATGCAGAGTTGATTCAGGCGACAGAATGGTTTACCTTTTCAAAGGCTTTCTCACTCTTTTATTTTTTTTCCTCTGAAACACCTTTCCAAGGACAATATTTTTAGGGGTTGTGTTTTTTATGTATTGGTCACTAACATAGACATGGGAAAGACAACTCCTGCTTCCCTTCTCAAAATTCTGCGAATTGAAAAGCAACAAAAAATATTCCGAATCCCAGGTGAAAGAGAAAAATATAAAAGGCTTGCATTTTTTTCAAAGTGTATGTAGGTGTATGCCAATATGACTGTGCTCATAAAATGTTTACGAGACTATGAGAAATTAAGTACAAGGCAAATGGAGATGGAATAAGGTTAATGAAAGATGTCGATGGAATTGGCATACAGTTGTGTTTATACATGCGCAATCACAGAATCACAGAATAGTAGGGGTTGGAAGGGACCTCTGTGGGTCATCTAGTCCAACCCTCCTGCCAAAGCAGGGTCACCTACAGCAATATCAAAGTTTTTTCTATTGTCTTGTCAAGATTCTACTACAATGTATCCGAACTGTTGTTTTACATTTTACATAATGTCTGGCTTTTCAAGAAGTATTAAAGATAATTTTATGCATTTACTTTCAGCTGCTATGAAGCAGTTTAGAAGAAAGATTGAAAACAATATATGACAAGAAAATAATGATACCTGTATATAGTAGTTAATATATCTTCGTTTCTGTTAGTAAATTGCCACAGGACCTAATTTGGGGGAAATTTTAAAATAGAGAATGACCAGATTTACAATTAAAAGAGAAAAAATTGTCTTAGCAACTGTGGTTTTGTAGGTGGAGGTGGTGCAGTCCTAGACACATTTAAACTTAAGAGTGTTTAGCTGCAATGGAATTTAGTCACAGCTTTAAATGTTTTGCTCAATATTATTGTATCAGCAGTCCCGTTTCCTTTGGGTCACAAGGGCTGACAACTTCCAAACCGCCAGGTCAGCCAGAGGTATTTTATCTTTCACATCCCTCTTGACATCCTTGTCAGTACACATAAGGAAAGAAAAGTTCATCCAGCATTAGCTACCTCAACTTCTAAGAATTATATTAAATAATAACTATTTTCTTGGTGCCTTACATTGTCTTTTTTAATCATTAATATTTCTAGTATATTCCACATTTCTATCAGATCTTTTTTTTCTCTGTATTTTCCGCTTTTTTCCTGCCTTTGCCTTTAAAAGTACTGGGTGCCTACTCAGGAAACACTGGGTATTTTCACATGTAAATTAAAGTGTTTTAGTCTCATAAAGAATTTGAATATGCAGGAGAATTCTATAAATTATATTTCCTGCTTTCTTTGCTATTTATCTTAGTGGAAAGGAACAGCAGTGGTTAAGTCACAGGCCTGGAAGTAAAGTTATTTGCCCTATATCACTGATTCTGTATGTTCGTATAACGCTTAGTGTTTCTGGACCTCTGCTACTCCAACATTAAAACTGAGGCTATGTCAGTCTTAATTCATTAAAGTTTAAGTGCCTTGAAGTTTCCATGTAAAAAAAGACTGTAGTAATATTTCAGTATTTGTACAGGTGCAGTGTGTGACTGTTGGAGGGTGTGCATAACATCTGTCTCTTCAGAGACATAGGATTTCTCTTCATTTCAGTGCTTCCTCGTTAAAGCCTACCTGCATCTCCTTAGCATGTGCGCTGGGTCTGTGCTGTAACTGGGCAAGTAACGGATTGCTGTGGTTTTTCTGTTGTACTGAAAACTGGGAGAAGAACGCCACGGGACAGAAAGCAGCGGGCACAAGTCATGGGGAAGATCGAGTGGGGTTTCGTTTTGATGATTTTGTTTGTTTCTGACCAACTACCCAACTCGCTTTGCTGTAAACTGTGATATTGATATCCTGCGTGCCATAGTTTGGAATAAATGATTTATTAAGCGTACCCAAGCTCATCAATACTTTGCCTCCAGAAAACGTGCCTTTTTTGACAAAGGTATTTATTATTCCTCTCTGTTCTACCTCATATAGGTATGTACGCATGCAAAATGTATGGCTATACTTCTGATACCTTATCAGGGTACCTGCTCCTTTTAAAGTCAGAGTATGCATACAAAAAATGCTTCTTTAAGAAAAAAAAAATCTTCCAGTGATTTTCACATTTTAGCTCATTTTATTTTGCATTAATTAGTTTTGTTTTTTCTAAAATGTGTTCTTACAGAAGTAATGACTTCTGCATCAGTGCTTTTAATGTGCTGGAAAGCATTGCCTTAATGTCTGCAAGGCTTAGGCTAGCTGAAAATAACGTGAAAGCTGTTTGTTCACCTGTAGAAAAGTCCTTTATCAATCTTCTGTATATAGTGTGATTCACAACTTCTGTAATATTTCTTTGCACTGAAGTTAGCATTTATGGGTCATTAATTTGTTGTTTTTCCGTGTCGGCAAGTCAATATCAGTACGAGAGAAGTTTTTCATGCATTATATAGTACACCAATAGCAATATGTTTATTAGCTCTATGTACACCTGCTTTTGGTGTGTGGATCTTGCTTTCAATATTTGGACAGTCCAGATTAATATTGTTGTGCTTTGTGTTATTTTGGATGCAAAGCAAATTATTCCCAATGCTTGTTGGGAATACATCAAAATGAAATAAGCATGGACCTACAGAAATTAATGAGCTTTAAAAAAAACACATCAGAAATCTTGTCTCCTGGAGGCTACAGATTATTTTCTGTTCACTTAAAGTTGGGGGATTTTTTCTGGTATGCAGATCGTGTCCGAATTCTGGTAATCATGTGGAAAACCTGAAGGCAGCAATGAAAACAGAGAGGGTAAATTAGCTATGCACGTTTGTTTCTCTGAGATATTATTATTCTGCAGGTGAGCAGAGGAGGGAGCAGCTGTACACAGGAGTGGGCTCTGTAAGGGTGCAAGCGCCTGTCAGCAACTTATGGTGAAGGGCATATTTGCCCTTGCTTAGCAAGTAAGTCTATATAGCTCCTCTTGAGTGTTGTCAAAATCTGACGTAGCGAATTGTATTAACGTCACGGTACACATTCGGTCAGCTTTGAGCGTGGTGTAGTAGTCTGTCTTACTTCTCATTAAACACTGTAGGAAGTCACGTCGAAATAGGGGAAGGATAGAGGAGGCGAAGCGAAATTTGTCCCGTTTAGTACATGAGATCATCATTTTGATAGTCAAGGATACACTTTCCTACAGGCAAAGGTCAAAACTCTTTGCATATTAGTAATGCTGTTACAGCAGCTACACTTCGATTAGCAAGCAGACCTCCAGAACTAGACAGTGACGTTCGTGTGTGTAAAGCTCTGGTTGATGTATCCTGCGCTGGTTTGCGTTATCTGGGTTTTCTTTACACAAGGAGTGTTTTTCCGAAGGAGAAGGTGGCACTTGCGGGTTAGGGATGGGGAGATTCCGCGCCGTTTAGAGGGCTGTCGCCTGACAGGACAGCAGCGGGTGTCCGGAAGAGGGCACACTTGCACACCAGATATTTCATTGTGCATCACGAAAGGTCTGCGTGAGAATGTGGTATCGCTGTAATCAAAGAGAATGTAAGCATACAGAAAATGAAGAGGTTACCTTGTTCGTAATTAGGGGATCTTGAGAAAAATATAGATTCAAAAGTTTATTAGGGAGAAAAAAATGGATCTATTTAAATCAAATTAAGTGCATGAACTATCAAATAGAAATCGGGTGTTAATTTCTGCTTGCATTTTTGAACAGCGTCAAAGTTTTGATTTCAGTAAGGAATTTGGCAGGCAAGGGGTAAAAGCCTCTCCTGCTCTTCTGAAATTATTTCAGATGCACATGCGTGATGCAGAGCTCAAGAACATAGGCATAGTAATCCAAGCTAGTTAACAGTCAAATATACAGTAACATGAATTGAGTTGTATCAGTGCTCGGTGGGATTTGATATTTGACCTGGAAAATATCCTTCTTAAATACTGTAGAAATGCAAGGACATCCTGTCTTGTGACACCGTAACTTGTCACTTTTTCCAGAACTGTGTATTAGCCAGACTTTGGAAGCACGTATGATTCATTTTTATATTTTTGTTTGAGAAATGGAAGACAGAAAAAGCATTTCTGCTATAATCAGTTCCCTTAAACTTCCTCAGTGAAGCAGTAGAAGGGAAGGAGGATTGTTTCATTTCTTATAAGTTGATTGAACTGGAGGAATAAGTACTTTCCTTTTTGTTTGGATTCTTTTTGGAATTTTCAGTATTGATCCAGTTTTCATAACATTTAATAACATAACATGAATAGCATTTGGAAACTTCATTGGAACCCTTTCTTTTGACAGATAGTGCAATTGTTCCAAAATATTTTAGCGTGCATTTGGCTTCAACAGAAAGAAATGAAACATTTTGTGAAATTCATTTATCTATAATAAAGCTTTTATCAGCTTTATAAAAGTCATCTACCATTAAGTTTAGGCTAACTTGTTGACCATGCATTTTCACAATACATACATTATAGAGGTTTTTTATATGCTTGTCAGGTTACTTGACTGCTACCTTGACCAATTCTTTCATTTGTTAAGCGATTATTTAAAAAGGGAAAAAACAAATCAATGCTAGGAGAGTGTTAACACAGATGGAGACATTTTAATTGTTATTACGCATTAGCATTGCGATTCAGTTTATACATTTCAATGTAAAATCGGAGATCCCCCAACATATAATTCTGCAGCTTTAAGTGGACAATGACTGAGCTCTTTCTGACATGATCTGAAGTACCTCGAGGCATGATGTGTAGTAATGTAGTTAGTAGAAGGCTGTCAAATGCATTGCCAGATAGTATTTGAATCCTGGGATCAGATAAATTAGATTTTAATTGGATTTTAAGGGAAAGCTGAATAAGTAGATAAGGCAGAATTAACCAGAGGCACATTAACGTAATGAAACCTTTGGTTCTCTTCGAGCTATTGTATTGAACACCACGACAATCTCTTGCTGAAAAGAGACGTCATGGTGGAGTGGGAAGAAATTGGCAGTGATAGGTAAGACGAATGGGGGTATCTAAAGTAATCACATAAATATATAACAACGTAACCACGTTATCTGGAGCTCCGTAAACCCAAGAAACTGGAGAAAACTGCATTAGTTGTATTTTATTACAGCCTTTTGAAGGGAAAGAAAACAAATAAGCAAGAAGTCCGAAAGAGAGCTTTCCCAGGCTGGTGGGACCATTCACCCGGGGAATTCACGGAGACTGGTGAATGGTGGAGTGTTTTGTTTCTTACAGACCAGAACAGAAGCTGCTGTGATGTGAAATGGCCAGAACACTTGCTTGTGTATTTCTTCTCTCTGTGAACTACCTTAGCATGGTTTTGCTCAGTAGAATTTTGGTTTTTTTGGATGCATGACCTTTTTTCTGGTAACTTCCTTTTGTCTTCTATATAGGCACATTCGGATGATTAAAATTTTAAAAAGTTACGAAATTCAAGCACTTGAACTCATTTGATATTCCCATATTTTATCCTTAAACACATTTTTTTTATCATTTAAAGGTGAACAATATGTTTAATAACTAAAGGCCTTGTAATGCAATCTGAATGATTTATTAAATAAATAAAACCAGGGGTCTATGCCATGGATAAGACTACATAATTGCAGTAAGTACCCAAAGAGTAAGATGTTGGGTTTGGTTTTGTGTTTTTAATTTCTTGCATAAATAATGAAAAAAAAAAAAGAGGAAATAATAAGAGAAGAAAAAGAGCAAGGAAGTGAGAGGAGGAATTTTTTGTTGTTGATGTCAGTCATGGATACATTAATTCATTACAAAATGATGCCTTATTCTTCTAATGGGGTAGGTGAGCGCAAACCCTGATGCCTTGTGCAGTACTTTTAATTTCTGCATGAGGGGTGAGGACCATAGAGCCAAATGCCACAGATGGCAGTGAAGAGTCGTTCATCGTTAGACAAATGCCTAAGGGATTAGGTCGGGAAATTCAAATGCCTGCCTTGCAGTACAGAGATAACCCCAGGGAAGGCAGTAAGGCTAGCTCTCAAGATTTAAAACTTCGTTTTGTATGTTCTTAGGTTTGGGTCTTGGGTTTTATGGGAGGCGGTTTGGCCTGATGTGTGCTACATGGATAGCCAGCACATGGTTAATCCACGTGTTCAGCTGTAAGTGTTTTGTCAGTGTAAAAGTAAATTGAAGTTATGAAATCAAATGTTTAAAAAAACAAAGCATAAAGTTGTTAAAGTTTTGTGATTTCATATCATGGTTTAACTAATGAAATACAGTTTGAAGCAGAAATGCAGCAAAAAAAAAAAAAAAGAAATCTGCCCACACCTTTGATGAACATAATTTTTTTTTTCTCAAGCAATTTTTTTCTGTTTTTTTTTCCTCCTATCCATGTAAATAAATAAAGAACTGAAAGAATAAATAAAATGTACGTCTGGTTACAAGTGTGTAAGACTACGCTTACAAAGTAGATCTACTTCCAACCATTTGTATGTACCAAACAATAAAACTTGGAGGCTCATTAGCTTGGAATGACCCAACTGTGTTTTATGCAGAGGGGTCATTTCTTTGCTAATGAGCCACGAAGCCAGATGGCTAACCCCGCAGTGGTCTAACTGCATTAGCGTGATTTAGATTTTTAGGAAAATTGCTTTGCTTTTGTTTTTTGGTTTTTTTGGTTTTTTTTTTTTTTTTTTTTTTTTTTTTTTTTTTTGTT
>Ga0065711_1007441_pt1 | contig 14872 bp, 9 predicted proteins | sample Hoacrofraction12_FD_59098 | JGI IMG/M metagenome (GOLD analysis project Ga0065711, IMG submission 59098) | Hoatzin crop microbial communities from Cojedes, Venezuela - Epithelial fraction 12 v2 (version 2) | ecosystem: Host-associated > Birds > Digestive system > Esophagus > Crop | place... | reverse complement strand
CCGTCTGAACATGAGGAAGAACTTCTTCCCTCTGAGGGTGACGGAGCCCTGGAACAGGCTGCCCAGGGAGGTGGTGGAGTCTCCTTCTCTGGAAATATTCAAGACCCGCCTGGACAAGGTCGTCTGCGGCCTGCTGTAGGTGACCCTCCTTCGGCGGGAGGGTTGGACTAGATGACCCACAGAGGTCCCTTCCAACCCCTACCATTCTGTGATTCTGTGATTCTGTGATTCTGTGATTCTGTGATTCTGTGAGGAAGGATCAGTGCTAGTACTGCTGTGAACGGCAGGTGTAGACACATTTGGTTTTTTAAAATACTCCAGTGATGGAAATACTAGAACTTCTTCATGCAAACCATTTCTCTATTCAACCACTGTTACTGCTGGGAAGTTTTAATGAAGCCTAACTAAAACCTCCGGGGGTATAAGCCCATTATTTTTATCTAGAGATGGAGACCACTTATCTCCATTTGTGGTTATGGGGAACAGATTAACCCGAAGAGCTGCAAGAGCATTGCACCAAGCAAATGTGGCTGGGTCACTTCAAGTTCTGGAGCTCTGGTGGTGTATCCATAGCGCATCAACACTCAGAGACACTCCCATTTTCAAGAAAATGATTTTTTAATGAAAAGTTGTTTGGTCAGGAAATCCCCAAGCAGCTTCCCTAGGCACACATGCAACACAAAAAAGAGACGATTGTTTTCTGCTGATGCCTAACACCAGCTTGAAACACACAACATGAAATATGCTGAATTCTGCATTCTTTTTTTGTGACAGAAATAAAACAAAAACAGCAGAAAGGTAGGTAGAGGTCTTAAGCTCAAGATGCTAAATACCCTCCTATCCATGATCCCAATTACAAATTACAAACAAAAAGCATCTTTGAAGCTCCACTCAGTACAATTTGCTCACAAATACAAAAGCTTTGAGAGCTGCATGTTGTGCTGTTGGACATTTATCTCAACTATATGAACATGTGCTTGATACAGATGATTAGAAAATGAACATGTAACAGTGAAGTTGACTCCAAGCTCATATAGCACAAGGCTCTTAAATTATTTATAGCATAGACAGATGGTGCTGGATACATATAGCACATTAAAGATGCTGTTATCTGTCTGATAGAGAAATAACTCAGAGCACAAGGCAAGAAGCTGAAACTGCTGACAATCTGAACTCCTGCCAGCTGTCCTGGCTTTGCTGGGGCTGTGTGAATTTTAAATACGTGTAGTCCCAGGTGTCAGCAGTGCCGAATGAAATTTCTGGCAGCCAGTTCAGTGCTTTTGAAACAATGTTGGCGTCCCATCACTAGCGGTCATTATGGGGAGAAGATAGGCCGTCTCTGGCTGTTGCTGCTGCCCTTTTTGTTGCCTTGGCTGTAGCACTGTAAATGAAACACTCGGCACAATGAGCAGCCTTCTTTCTTGCCAACCCACAAGGCAGACATCTCCAATGCACTAGCACAGAGAAAAGGAAGGGTATGACAAAACGGCGAAATAAACTCATTTATTTATGTTCCCTAGATTCAGTATGTCAAGAAACTCGGCAGAGCTTGGCCCTGAGAGACTGGATAAAAAGGTATCCAAGAAAGAGAAGGTCAAAGAGATGTGGGATTGCAACAGACCCTCTGCTTGGGAGACATTTGGGGAATGGTGGGAAAGCGACACACAGAACCTAAGTAAATGGTGTGGAAGGGTTAGCTGAGGAAAGACAGAGATATGGAAGTTGTTCATGGCACACATCTGGTTTTCCAATGTGAACAGTACTCCCGTTGGTGTGAGCAGGAGCTCCACCCTTGTACGGAAAGCAAAAATATTTGTCTTGAGATGTGTCTGGATAGAGGAGCCTAGCTGTCCTCCAAGTCTGGTGTCTGGTGATGGGCAGGAGTTATCACATCACCAACAAACTGCTGACAACTGGTGAGGAAAAAAAGTGAGGTTTCAAGCTCATTCCAATGCCCTACTGCAACAGGGCTGGCTGAATGACACTGGAAGCCCTCAGACCATGACTGAGATGCGATAGTAGGATACTAAATGAAATAGACTTCAAGAGTTGCTTTAATAGCAGCAGTACGTGGTTTTGCCTAATCACATCAAAATATTTAGCTTTGTTTTGTGACACTGACATTCATTTTAGAGTACTTTAATGATGTTCACTTTGTACAACTATGTGTTTCAGACCCCATTCTTTGTTGGTCATGCTCCCCAGGTAGAACGCATGTATTCTTCTCTGTTCTGCTGATTTACAGACCACTTCCCCAGCCTTACTACTCAGATTTCTGTGATCTACAGAAGCAGCCAGCTGTGTCTCTTGCCTCAGGTGGACACGTTACACTCTTTGTCATTTCTTCCAAAATGCTTTGCAGCAGATCCGTTTTCTGAGTTCCCCTGAGATCTTCCTGTCCTAAAGTTAGACTGTCCAATGATGAACTTAGCAGGGCTGGAATGCTCTAAGGGAGATCACAAATTACTGTCCCTGCATCCTCTGGATGCCAGTTTATCAAAACTACAAGAATCTTAACATAAATCCCCAAAACGTAGGTATCTAGGAAAGTTATAGATATACATATGTGCACTGGATCAGTTGTAGAGCCTCATTAGTACTTTCCAATAATGAACAGTGACATGAAAAATGTTGCAGTCATGACAGGAAGAGCTGATTAGTGGATACAGAGAAAAATAAGTCATATGCAGAAGCCTGTAAAGATGTCTGCCAACAGGAAGGAAGAAGCAGATAAAGCAGACAGCAGCAGACAGATAACATGGACAGAAACTGAAAAGAAGAAAAAAAAGAAAAAGAAATACGATAATATGACAGTAAAGGAATGAATCAGCTCAGGAAAGAAGGCTAAATTCTTATCATCGAAGTCATATAACCAAAACACTACTTTTAATATATCAGATTCAGCTCAGAGAAAATTCAATTTTCAAGCATAAATGATAGTACAGTGCTCTTGAAAGAGAAAAGTTTGATGATGGGAGGAAAACCCTAGGAGGGTAAAGCAGAGCACTGCAAGGAGCAGTCCCGGGGTGTGCCGAGCAGAGGTGCTGGCTCCAGCAGCTGCTCAGCTTTGTGCCAGAGAGGATTCGGGCCAGTCCCCTTGCAGCCTCACCATCAGGCGTGTGAGGGCAGCTGAAATAAAGTGTGGTGGCCTGGAGTAAAACACAAGTGCCATTGGCATGTTACTACAGGTCAATATATTACAGAGTTACCGTTTAGTGACCAAACTAAGTCAGTTTTGCAAAGAAACTATTTCTTTGTTCCTTTAGTTTTAAGCCATTGCTTCATACACGTCCCTGCAATATCGCTCGATAAATTTTCATTTTGTTACTGTTTCATAGCCCATTCTACAACCAGAATAGTATCACAAGGCAGCCTAGCATGATCCGACAATTTTGGTCTCATTCATTTAGAAAGCAGTATAAAAGTGGTGTCACAGAAATATAAATAATGCTGTACCCACAGTTCAATAAAAATTACAACAGATATTGGTGTTTTCAGACATGGGTTTGCATAAAAACTCTCTATGTTCCAACTGAACAGCAAAACTCCATCTGCTTCAAAGAGAGCCAGCACTTCATCTCATGAATCCAGCAGCTGGATTCCTTTCCTGTGTACATATATAGGAATAAACTTTTGTCTATATGATACTCAGGGAAAAAGAATGTGCTCTGAATGCTTGCGTTCAAATATTTTGCATGACTATTCACATCATAAGTGTTCATGTAGTCAGTTTAAACATTAGTGGGTTTAGCAAGAAAGCAGATGGACCTGTATGTGACTTAAGTACCAAAGCACAAATGATGAAAATTTTGAACAAAAGTGTAGTTGAGTAAATTACAGACAGAATAATTTAAATGATTAGCAAGGTATTATTTGCCTTCCTAGGCTTAATTACGTTCTATCCAATTAAGAAACAAGCTGAACATAATCACATCAAGCTTTTCTACTGCAGTTTTTATTAAAATATTATCACTTTTATTAAATTTCAAACTGCACTATGTCCACAAAAAAGAAAACAACCCAGACTACACGTGCAGGTGCAGTAAAATCATGTGAGATGGGAGAGACGCCTAGGGAAAAAAGAACTGATGTTTGCAGCTGTATTCCTAACCAGCCTTGGCAAGGCAGTTGTGTGAGAAAGCCAACACAAGTGTCAAAAGTCTTGAACAATCAGGTGTGGTGAGAGCGAAGGCCATAGAGGAAACAGCTGGGTGGCAATGACCTACTGTATTGACATGTATAACCCAAATTTATCTTGGAATCCTTAGCACTTATAGATAGCAACAGGATATGTCCCAGTGACTACATGTGTTGGTCTAAGTGCCTTCCAGACAGGATGAGAAAGCTGGTGACCCACAGTGCAGTGTATGTAAAATACCAAAGAAAGCAATGCTATAGGCTGCAATGCAGCAGCCAAGGGCAAAAGTTAACCAGATGATTAATTCATATGTTCCTTTGTCTTTTACAAATAGATACCCATCATTTTTCCCTCAAAAATCAGTGTTGCCTTATATCCAATGATATAGCATAAGCATACAAGCAGTATGCTATATAGGCAGATTTTACTCTCAGTTGGAAACTCAGACTAGGTATTCATTATAATTTGATCGAAAGACCTTTTATCAGGTCGCTGTTATAATGAAATATCCCCAATGCACAGCATTGTATACTACAGAGCCACATAGGAATATCATGTTTGATTAATATGTTTGTTAACCAAAGAAATCAACCAAAGGTCTATTGCAAACAGCACTCACAAATGGTCAAGCTTTGGGACACTACTATCTGTAATGCAGACCTTGCATCTGCTCAGCAAACCTGAAGAGACATTAACCCGAACAACTGCCTCAATTTTGGGCTTAGAACTACCGCTTAGATAACCTGGACGTACTGCTGAGGATACCAGACACTGGGAAACAGGGTGGCATGGACCTCCACCACTGATGAAGAAAAATAGCATTCAATACTTCGAGGCTGATACCTTGAAGCTTACTAGTAAGAAAAGCCTAAAAATAATTTCTTCATCATAACCGCCCACCTCATAGCCCAGACGACTTTGGCAAAGAGATTTCACGAAACTCACTTAAAAGGTGAGTAAAAGAGCATCCTTCAAAAAAATGTTCCTGGAAGAAAACTGGGCAAAGGGCTGCCACTAAGCTTGACTGGGAATGTTGGACTTGAGAGGGGAAAATACAGAAAGGCTGCAGAAATTAGTAACTTCTTGAATGCTCGGCAATTCTGCAAATCCAGGTGGCAAGGGGAGGTTTTCAGACCATCACGTGCACAAACTAGCCTTGCTCTTTGAGGACCATCTTTTAAAAGTGCTCAGCTGCCTCCACTGTGAACAGAAAGAGGGAGAGATCTAATGGCTGCTAGGTTGGGTTTTGGAGGTTGGTTCATGATGTGTTTTTTTCTTTAAAAACAGTCTCTAAGATTACAAGTATTGTCAAACCCATGAAACATGAAATGGCAAATCGGGATCACAGTTTGGGTCCATCTAGCCTGTTACTTTACTTGCCAGCACTTCAGCAGTGCTCAGGACCAGATGCCTTGGAAGGATACGACTCCCATTCGGTCTCATGATAAGCACTAACAGTTCCCAAGGCAAGATGCTTTATATCTTTCTCCACACTTTGTTAAAGAATCATGAAATATCTCTCAGTAGGCAATGTAACTCTATTCTTTTTTTTCTGAAAATAGTACTTGCAAATCTAATTTACTTTTCATGCAATATCCATTAAAGAACGACATTAAAGAGGAAACATAAAGAATATTTCCTCTTAAAAATAAGAAAGCAAGCAGGAGTCACACGGCGTTGAAAAGCTGTACTATTATCTTCATGTTGCACTCATGTCACAGAAAAGGGCTGTTCATCACTTCTGGTAATCAAGACATGAACAGTCTGCTCCTTCTTTATATTTGTATATTGCATGTTTGAGACCACCACTGCATCATCTTTGGAAAGCAGGGAGAGGTGATACAAAAAACTCCAAGGGAAAAAATAAGTGACATGACCAAAACCTCATGGGGAAATATGTGGCAGGGAATAAAAAGGAAACCAAATGTTCAGAGTCCCAACCCTATTCTTTACCCACAAAACCAACTTTCTCCACTAATACTGAATTAACCGAGTAACTAAAAACAAAGGAAAACCAAGTACATATATTATGTGTATTTTGCCACTTTAACAACTCTGATGACACTCACATGTCCTCAAACTAAATAAGAAGCAACTACAACTATATGTTTAAACCCAGTGTGGTAATCAATTCCACAAACCAAAAGTACTAGAAAAACAAAGGAAAGTAACCTCACATAACACTGCTCGCTGAAGCTGTTAAACCACACATGCAGCCGTAATGTACTGACTGAAAGATCTACAGGAGTATATACTCCTGACACAGGCATATATACTACTGACAAGAAGAGACTCAATACTCCTGTTCATAGCATGAAAAGTGCTTTCAACTACAGCAGAAAAACTAGTAGAAAGTCAAGCAGAAGTTTTTAAATTGTTAATTAAGACTCAAAAGAACCACTTTACAAAAGAAAAAAACCTAAGCAGTCTAAAAAAAGTCATGGCATCCTACTTCAGACAAACCTTTTTTTTTAAAAATCACGATGAATCAGAGATAGGTAGGGGCTAGGAAGAAGTTATTTGGCAGAAGAGAAAAACACAGGTACTTTTCACTGAGAAGCTGTTTTTCTGGTTCAGCAGTTCTGCAGCAAGAATAGCCAGATGATTTGAAAAGCAAAAAGAAAATCAATTACTTGTTTTTATTTTAAAAGAGCCTCCCTGTGGGAATAGGTGTGGGTGTGAGAGTCCTTTTTAAACTTCATAATACAACATGAAGCAGCCAATATATATTTTTTTTTTAATGTGCTGTCATGTCATTGCTCTGCTTACTGGGTGCCAGAATGATTTTTCTCTACTTATGACTTTACTGATCCTTATCAAAATGCATCTGTGAAGCATGTAACACCAACATTTAAAAACAAAATATTTATTCAAAGAGTAACACTGAGCAAAACAAATTTCCAAGGCTGCTAAGCCAGTTGACAGATGACAGCAAAAGTCTATTTGCCCAGTTACCCCTGAGTTCTGTAAGCAGTGGGTTTGTCTCATATTTTTGTCTGAGCAAACATTTTCTGAGAATTGGGATCCACAGGTAGAGTTTATAACTAACCTTGCTATCTTCGATCTCCTGGGTTTTTCCTTGAAGCGCTCTCCTCTCTCCAAAATCACAGGTTGACTTTAATGTAAGCTGACAAGAAAGCATCGAGCTCTCCGCCCCAGTGAGCTCCAAAGACTTTGGTGAGAACTGCTGCGAGTCGGCGGGGCCAAGGCTGGGTATTGGGAGGGCAGTATGAACAGGCTTTGACCCTACGGCTGGCTGCCTTAGCTTGGAGGCAACCCCAAGTACAGGCATGGCTTCTATAAAAGTATCTTCTTTCTGCCAAAGAAAATGCTCCTGACCTCAGTCTGGTAAACTCCAGCTTCAGCAATTCCAGAACAAATACTTTAAACAAAAGTAGCAGTCATCTTTTCAAAAGCGTCTTAAAACAATAATATTACGAGTTTCACAAGTAAGCAGAACTTTTCCTTCATCTCTCCGCTTCTCCCTCGCAGCCACTCACACGCGCTGCTCAGTGAGTCAGTGGCTCTGGAAGACTAAACACTCCTTTGGGGCGTGAACTTTTCTTGAAGGTAACTGCCACAGAGCTGCCTGTCTGGGATTAAAGAACTCATAAATTCACTTTCTCTTCTTCCTCCAGCATTCCAGGTCTGTGCGTTAAGTGAATGAAGGACAGGAGAAAAGCAGGGAGAGAAGAGATGAAACCTCCCCGTGCTCCAACTGTCAAAACAGCTCTGAGACCACAACACTGGAAGCAGAGACCTCTTCCTGACTACATAAATAACCAGCCCACATCTTAAAAGAAAAACAAACCTCTTTTTTTTTTTCTGATTTAAAAAAAAAAAAACGACCTGAGTAGTGGCCAAAGCAAACAGCTGTTGGAAGCGTTTTTATCCCGGAAATAATCTCAGCAATGAAGCTGTTTGTCTGATTCCTGGCTATTTTTCACTGCTGACAACCATGAGCTACGGTGTTTCATTCCCTGTTCCTCCCGTGAAATTAGGTTAAAATCGGGCAAGAGCGTGGCTAGGAACAGACGCTGAATCACAGTGTGGGTAACGTCTGTCTGAGCTATGAAAAATCCATACAAAAACACAGAGCAGGATATAGGAAAATCACGAGCATTGTTAGGAGATTTAGTCAATACAGCTTTTCAGAGCTCTTTTTTTTTTTTTCTTTCTCTCTTGGTGGTGGTGCTAACGTCATCTATTCGATGTTAACACTTCCCTTTCTAAAAATGTTTAAAGCTCCTTGAAGTCCATGTTCAATGCATCATTTCTGCTTGTTGCTCATAGAAATATTCTTGCTGGCAACCTCAAATCCTTGGACATGGAAATACAAGACAGATAGGCAAGCAGAGCAAGCTACAAAAGGAGTCATGATGGACAATCCAAATCGCTGAGCAGCAAAAATGCTTACTTAAAAGGACAACTGTAAATTCCTTTGAGAGCCTATAGCAGGGGAACCCATTTTTAACTGTGATACGAGGAAAAAAATGCTCAGAAATGCCACACCATTAAGCTCCTATGGGATTTGATCACCCAGCATTACGGACAAAAATGCTCCACATGATTTTCTTGTTATCTCTTCCAAAATAAAACGTAGAAAGATAGGATGACCTGAATCCTATTGTGCCACTAACATCCTACACGGGATTAACTATGTCTTCCCTGAATAGTACGTACTATTAACACTGTAGATGTAAGCCCAAGAGAAAATAAAAGCCTTCTAGACTTCTCAGTTCTCAAATTAAGGATGGAAAATGCTAGAAAAAACATTGAAAATAAAACAAAGTTAATGAGAATCAGACTAAAGGGATCCTCTCAAATCACCCTTTGAAATTATTTTGCAGAATAAAACTGTAATACACAGTATTATCCTGTATCTTTTGTTTACAAAGTTCACACTGACACAGTAGTTAAAACTTCAACACTCTATATTGATTTATAAACTGTCCTATTCTTGTTTGTAGTTTGTAGGAGTGAATCTGACCTGGTTTAGGAATCTCCGGAGTTTTGAAGTATATGTATGGAAGATCAGCAAACCCACTTCAGCACCCTCTGCTTATCGTCTCTTTGGTTTTGTCACCATTAACAGTAGCCACAACAGGCTTTATGCAAGACTGAAGAGAGGTAACTGCTCTGCATTTTAGACAAGTTCAGCCCACAGGATCCACCACTCTGCTCCAACGAGTGGAATATTCTTGTTTGGCCTGACTTTTCAGGTCTTGTGCAGAGCAAAGGGGAAGAAAGCTCCTTGTGCGGTCCGCATTTGTTCTCCAGCATCATAAAGTGCTGTGGCTGTGTAAGGAATTTAGGTTTCTTAGGCACAACTGTTAACAGTTAACGCTTTAGAAAGTGCACATATGCAAAGGCTGAAGCGGACCACAGGAAAAGAGGGATTTATCTCTTGCAAGGTCTGAGGAGATGAAAAATCCTCATGAGGACCGTTAACCAATGATCAAGACAAAGAATAAACTAGAGTCATGAGACAGATACTTTCTTAAAAAGAACTTTACCAAAAAAATGTAATTGAATCTTATTACTTCTCAGGGTTATAATTTTACGAAGTAATGCATTATGGTAATCTTGCTGTTCTTCTTTTGAATACGAATGATGAGGTCATGATACCCACAGTCTCTTATGCAACCCATTTTCCCAGCACAGAAACCCTAAAAGTAATAAGAAAGCAAGCTTACTAAGAGAGAGTCATCTGTAATACATAACCAACAGGGTTTGGAAACAGGGATGTGAAGTTAGTGTTACTCTTTCTAAATAATTATTAATGATATTATGACTTTTAAGCTAGCAGCAGGTCAGGGCCATCAACTTCAGAACCCCATTCAGCTAGAATTTTTACAAAGATAAAATCCAGAAGTGCTTCTGGTCTACTGAAGATACAAAGAAGAACCTACAAGATTATTTGCAGGAACTGGAAAAGATAATGGAGGAAAACAATAATAATACTCCATACGTAAGAATGTGGTTACAAGCCTGGTTGCAAGCCTGGTCTTCCTTTTTTTGTTTTCTCTCATTCCAAGCAAAAGATAAATAAACAAACATCTGCTATGCTTAGAAATCACTTAGCTACATTTTTTGCTTGAAAGTCTTTTCTGTACTTCATGATGAATGTGGGTTTCATGAAGGATATCAAGGGAAATGAATATTTAACAGCTAAGATTCAGTAGTGTTTTCCATGAAAACAGGAAAAAGCATGTGTGGACAACATGCAGGAACTAACTCCAGATGCAGGTGCAGATGGTGGAGCTGGACAGGCAGAGGATGACACCGCAAGCAGCAGGTGCCTGGGCCCAGGAGGGTTCGTAGAGAGAGGAACAGGGCAGAACTGTGGGGAAACGGCAAAGCTGGAAGGCGCAAAGAAGGGTGCCTTGTTAGGCATTGTGCTGGCAACGTCAGTTTGGTGGGAGTGTCCTCAGTAGCTCCGGGGTGAGGAGCTAAGTGACCATCAAGCTGCGCTGCCAGGGAGAATCCAAAGAAGGAATGAGGATGATTTAGATACCCCTGAATAATGTCCAAACCGAAAGAAGGCATGTCTGTGAGAAACCGAGGGTGGAGAATTTGCAAGCAGTGGTTATAACCTGGGGTTACACAAAATCAAAGACAACATCAGACTGTCCGGCACGAGAGACAAAAGTCTTGTGGCAGAATAGAAGAAGTACTGAGTAAAAAGATATGGCTGACAGAAACAAGGGACAGGTATCTTCACTTGGGTACATGAAGCTGATAGAGACATATCTAGAAAGGGACTGCAAAGAAACAGGTCAGAGAGAGAGGATGTGTAGGTTTCTAATTTACCCGCTTAGACATTTAGCAGCTTAGGCGTCCTCAGGCCAGGCAGGTAGGTGACATCATCTGGATTCAGGATGCAGGAAGATGAACACAGATCATGACAGAAGCCCTGACACAAGGGAAATGATGAAGTTGCGCAGGAAAGGTTAGAGAGTTACAAGGAATCTAGAAGACAACTGAGCTGTGGAAAAAAACAGAGGGCAACGTTTCAAGCGGGATGTTAGATAAGGAGATAAAAGTGGAAAGAGAGACCAAAAAAGGGGAAAAGAGAGCAAAGGTCAAAACACAATTCTTAGTAGTCTTGTCAACAGTAGTGGCAGTTCCAGTGAAATGTTGAATGCAGGACCATTTCTTTAGCTAATAACGATTAAAAATGATGACAATCTGGCCTGTAAAGCATGACTTTACAAGTGTCAAGAAATCAATGATTTTACAGAAGTTTGAGTTAGATGAATGATCTGTACCTCAAAGTAAGACAGTATGCATTCATTCAGTATAAGAATCCCCAGATTCCAGAAAAATCTGTAATATTTATTCCATATAACAAGAGTAAACACACCTGAAATCCAAGTCACCTCATAAAAGAAGGTATCCATCAGTTGTAATATTAAGGAGAATTTTTGTTCTCAAGACAACAGGAATAATCACTCACAGCACAACACCCCAACATAAATTTCCTTTCCATCACATCTGATACCGGAACGAGTCCTGTGAAGGCTGCTCCCCTTCTGTACCTCCAGTCCTCTGACAAACGGCTCGCATGAACTGAACAGACAGCTGGCAGTGTGTCCCAGACCACAGGAAACATCAAGAGAGGGGACACCTGCCTCAAAAGTGGAGCCAAGAGATTTGTTTGCTCCTTCTGGTCTATGATCTTCGGCAAGGAAGCTGTTGCATGTGTCCAGGGTCAAACAGGAAATGTCAAGGGTCCAGAGACTGCCGAGGTCTGTTCTGAGCTGTTTCCCTACTTCATCCCACTGGTGTAACAGCTGTGTCTATCGCTTATGTGAGATGGACCAGCTTCTGAAAGAGCCTGAATGTGCTGATACAATCACACGGTCTTGTGAGCACTGATTTCAGGTTGAGCAGAAAGTTTTCTCCGCCTGGGGACAGGCAACTCTTGAAAAAACAACCAACGATATTAAAATACTGAAGGTGCCTGAACCGTCTTTTATGATTTATTTAATAAACTCAGGTAAGCCAGGTTTAAACTTTATAATACAAGTAAGTTACATACCATGTATTTGTTTGGTGTAACAAAACATATTCAGTCTGTCAGATAATGATGAGACAAATTGTTCAGGTCTGACTCATGTTTACAGCATAATTCTAACGACATCTTTTTTGTTATCACAAAAGTCAGGTAAATCCAGTAGTCTCAAGGTAAGACATGTAACAAGTATTTAATCCTATCTGCAAGTATGTAATGCTACTGAGTAAGCTGCTATTGTTTTTCTTAACAGGTTGGAATTCCCAAAGATACATAATCCAAAGTCCAGTTACAGTCACAGAAAAAGGTGCATCCGGCTTCCTAAAGGAAATCCTTCTGCTTTGGATGAATGCTTGGGGAAGTTTTTCAAAGTGGACAACTTTTAAATAAGGATATCATTTTATATTCTGAACAATTTGGCCCTTCAAAGCTCAGCCAGGAGTTTGTGGTTTCGAATGCATTAACTGACAGAAGTGACCAGATCTTTTATAATTTTTATTCCTGCTGTACATTTGCAGCATCTTCCATCAGATGGTTTCAAAACTTTATGCATAATTCAGTACCATACATCCTTGTGTAGTACGGAAAATATTTTAAAATATAGTCAGGCAGAACCATGAGGCTACATGACCTTCCCAAGTCTATATGAGGCCCCAGTACTCCCTTTCTCGAGTAGGGATTTTTTCGGTTTATACATCTGTGTAAGTTAAAAATTATTATTATTTCTCTTTGTTATGCACTGTATTTAATCATGAAGTATTTGGCTTAAAGGCATCAAGCTTAAATACTATAGGATTGGGAAATGTAAACAAAAGTTTCGTAAGGATAACAAAGGACTAATAGCAAGTGAACACACTTTGTAAGTATTTACATACTGACCTACTGACTAGACCATACAGCCAGGTGGTAAAGCTTAATGAAAGCACCAGCTTTCTTCTTTGGGAGGTGGAAGAGGAAAAGAAAAAAAAAAATTGGATAATCCATGTCTTCCTTTCTGAGCAAATGAACCAAATAACAAATGCTGAAGACTCTCAAAGCTTCTGTTAACTGCAGTTAACAAGGAAAGCCCTCCAGTTGTTTCAGTCTGCATAAACTGGTTCTGAAAGACTATTCATCATAGAACCATATAGTCATAAAATCATTAACGTTGGAAGAAAATCTCTGTGATCATCAAGTCCAACCATCCACCCCAACACCACCATGCCTGCTAAACCATATCATGAAGTGCCACATCTACACGTTTTTTGAACACCTCCAAGGATGGGGACTCAACCACTTCCCTGGGCAGCCTGTTCCAATGCCTGACCACTCTTTCAGTAAAGAAATGTTTCCTAATATCTAATCTAAACCTCCTCTAATGCAACTTGAGGCAATTGCCTCTTGTCCTATTGCTAGTTACTTGTGAGAAGAGACCAACACCTGCCTCACTACAACCTCCTTTCAGGCAGCTGTAGAGAGCAATAAGGTCCCGCCTCAGCCTCCTCTTCTCCAGGCTAAACAGCCCCAGCTCCCTCAGCTGCTCCTCATAAGACTTGTTCTCTAGACCCTTCATCAGCCTCATTGCCATTCTCTGGTCACACTCCAGCAACTCATGCTAAGAAATGAAGTGCCAGCTTTTCTTTCTTTTCTTCCTTGTTTCCTCAGTTTCTCACTTACAAACCCTCTCCAGGGCGCAGTGTGCAATAGCAGGGACGATGGCTTCTGCAGCATCCTTCTGGACACTGGCAGGTGCCTTCTCCCTCTTGCATTTCTGCTCTCTTCCCCATCTGGCTTTCTGTCTCTGAAAAGATTTCTGGCTTTCTATCACCTTTAGTGGGCCATGGTGAGTTACTGATTTCAAATCCTGCTTGCTCTATATCTTTCTGTCTTAGAATACTTTACAGGTACATGACTTCAGTGCTGCATTGCCAAAGGAGCATTTCACTCGCTTCCAAGGGCATTTAAGAGTGTTCCAGCTCTCTCTAGAGTCACTGGAGAAATGTCTAAGGTAAACACCACAAAAAACCAGACATTTCTAGAATGCATGATGAAGTTCTTAAGTGATAACATTACTTTCAGCAGAAGTGGTAAGGAACAGAATTCCTGGCCTGTTTTTGTTAATGTTATTAAAGGAATCAGCTTTGCTCCATTTAAAATTTTGATCAAGGTTTAAATTATCTGTTTCCTCCAAAAAATGGTCCTCAAATTCTGTCCAATCACTACTTCTCTCAAGACAGATCCCCCTAGAACAAAATTCTCCCAATGCACATACACCCTAATATTCCATTCTGATGGAATATTTTATGATGCTAAGGAGACATTTATAAGTCCTAATTAGATGAGAAGGAAGTTGGCAATATTTGTGGGTTAATCTAAGCTGTTCTGACTCTTGAAACTAAGTGTGAACTGCTCAGAACTTTCACCCAAAATTCCTTCAGAGAATTAACTTACTATGAATTTCTCTAACAAACTGTAAAAAATAACCCATTAAGATAAAGAAACTAAGACTAAACAGGAATCTGCTGATTATCTGCCATCAGGTAGCTGGCAGAGTGGAAAACCTGTATGTTCATCTGCTGGAAAGGGAAACCTTCCTCTTACAAGCACCGTGGATCTGACAGAGGGTTTCAAAATTATAGCTATGTGGGCATTCACTTCAAGATTGTAGTGCAAAACGGATCCATAAGGTTCCCACTGGTCTATTAAAAAAAAAAAAAAAAAAGCATCTTTAAAAAAAA
>Ga0065711_1043201_pt1 | contig 14873 bp, 5 predicted proteins | sample Hoacrofraction12_FD_59098 | JGI IMG/M metagenome (GOLD analysis project Ga0065711, IMG submission 59098) | Hoatzin crop microbial communities from Cojedes, Venezuela - Epithelial fraction 12 v2 (version 2) | ecosystem: Host-associated > Birds > Digestive system > Esophagus > Crop | place... | reverse complement strand
AAGACCCGCCTGGACAAGGTCCTCTACAACCTACTGTAGGTGACCCTGCTTCGGCAGGAGGGTTGGACTAGATGACCCACAGAGGTCCCTTCCAACCCCTACCATTCCGTGATTCTGTGATTCTGTGAGTTTTTGGATTTGTCTTCCCCTTCCCTCCCTCCCCCAAGACTTTTAAATATACAGTTTGCTTCCCAAAACAACCTTTCTTACCCTTTAAAGACTAGAACAGTTGTATCCAGCATATTCGCCTCTTCCCAGATGTACCTATTAGGTATTTCCTGATCAGCTTCCTCTTACCAGAATATTACACCTGCTGTGAGAGAGAAAAAGAGAGAGTAGTCCGTAGCTAGAAACAAAGCTGGTGGCAGGGGTGGGAATTGAACAAAGGCATTGAGTACTGACTGTGGGACTGACCTTCCTGAATGGTTGTTCTATGTATTTTTCTGTGCTTTTTTAATTTATTTATTTTCAAACATGCCAGATGGGGACAGGATTATAAGTGTAATTAAAAGTCCTTAGGATTTGTGTCCCTAACTGTCTTGAGCACTTCTACAAAAGCTAAGTCTCTATAAGAAAGTAGCTAATGGGCGTTTGAGGTCTGTTTTCTGGTATCCACACAAAAACATTTTGATGCATTTTAATGTTTGGGAATATGATGTAACCAAACTACAAAAATCAAGGTTCTTGAATATTCCGTTTGAGAACTACAAACCAGAATATTTAATATCTATGAGGTCTCTCTGAAATCTTACCTATTGAGTCCATAAATGGCATAAAAGATATTGCTAGGAAGCAAATGAATTCTGTTTCTGGGAAGATGGTTTACAGCATCCTATCAAGAGGATTGTGTGTGATATCTGTTGAATTGTGCTGCCCATTTCCCCCAAATAAAGAAAGTAGGTAGAGAATGCTTTTCATTAGGGATAATTTTTTAAGCTGGACAGTTCAGCAGAATAGTAAGGTTCAGAATTTGGCTATTAGTAGGCCAGTAAAGTTAAATAATGGTTTAATAAGTGCTAGAAGCAAGAACGACTAAATGTAAAGTACAATATGCAATAACTAAAATGAATTGGGACTCTTCACCAACTCTGGGTAGGTTGAGTTCAGATCCTGGCTGTATTTGCACTTAGTTACTGTTTGTTGCAGAGGGGAGGGCTGTGTATGACAACTCTATGCTTTTAACAGCATTGGGAATATTGTTAATATTTATGAGATGCTCCCATTCTGTACCACAGTGATAAATATCTTTCCATGGATGTTGGCATTTTTCTCACCAAAGCCACAAATCCAAGACTATAATCTTTTTCTCAAGGTACTAGAGAGTTTCTTCAGTTGAGACTTCCACTAGATGTTCTGCAATAGTCACTTTTGGGGAGTGCAGAAATATAGGGGCATTTTTGATGTTGCACAGCTGAAATGGTGGTGCTTGCATCCAGGGGAGTGTGGGGACTGCTCCCACCCTGCATTTTCAGAGCTTGAAATCTGCCTGTAGCAGTGGGCAGAAGAGAGAGGATAGTAGGGCTACAAATCCACAGTAGCACATCAGGTCTGGGGGAAATCAGTCCCTCTCCTGGATACTGCTTTCCGTTATTTAGTACAAGGACCCAAGATCAAATTGTTGGTGGGATATTCAGCACAGAGCATCAGATCTGCAGGCTTGGATGAATGCATAAATAGGAGTGAGATTTCTGGTGTTGTATGCCCATTCACAGAAACCAACTCTATATAAACTAGGGAGCACAAATTTGTGGAACTTTATAGCTTTTTTGCCTTTTTTATTAGTTTATAAAACTCCGTTTCTATTACAGCCAGGGAACACTGCAGCAGCCATTCTTAGCCGATATATAGTACCACTGTGAATGCTGTGACTTGCTCTATGCTTTAAGGACATGCTGAGCGTTGTAAAGAAAATATTAATAAGAAGAGAGCATGTAAGAGGCATAAAGTTCAACCATACTCTGCTTTCTTGGTTATAAGAAGATTTGTGTTCTTATTTTTTTGGCATGTCTTTTACTCGCCTGGACAAGGTCCTCTACAGCCTGCTGTAGGTGACCCTGCTTCGGCAGGAGGGTTGGACTGGATGACCCACAGAGGTCCTTTCCAACCCCTACTATTCTGTAATTCTGTGATTCTTTTATTAAAACCTTCATCATTTTATTCTGTCACTTCAATTACATGCTACTTAAGCCCAAGCACCATTAAAATCTATCTCCAAGAGAAATAACGTAAGATCCAAAATAACACATACTATATCCCTCTAATACAGAAGAAGGTTTCATTCATTCAGTGATATGTTTCTGAGACCGTTAAAAGTTCTGTAGTTTTGGAAATTCATATAGTTCCAAACATATTTAAGGCCAGGAGCAGTTTTCATTTTAAATGTGAATAATAGCTATGAAAGTTCTTAATGGATACAGGTCCTCATCTTGTGAACAGTTGTTCATTTCTAACAATATTCTCCTTAAAAGACACAAATGCTAGCAATGGGGTCAGATATAAGTGTTATGTATGGTATTGATGTGTACCTTTAGATATAAGGTACACAAGTAGAAACAGTTGTAATGCACAAGTGGGAAGGAGGCAGAAGGAGCACAGGCACTTTGTACCTGGCTGCTTAGTGATCTCCTTCTCACTTCCACTTGTGCTTCTGTACAGTTGTTAATCACATGATCAGATTATGAAACCTAATGGGGATTAGCATCTGCTCTTTGCTGATTTTTCTAATTGGAGGAGTTTCTTCTGTGGATAAATGATCATTTCTTTTTAGTTCACCACACCTACCTCAGTAGCATATCGCCATTTTGCCACGGGTTGTACTTCCACCTTACCTCAAATCAGCAACAGTCACAAGAATTGTTCCTTGATTACATAGGCACCACAGATCAGCATGGGCATCTGGGGTCCAGGTCAGCCATTCCTTAATCATCTCTCTAAGTTTTATTTAAACCGTGAGATCAATGGTAAATTTAGAGGAAATGAAGGCGATGGGGGGGTCGTATTTAGGAGTACAATAAGGAAGAATTTCTGAGTTAAAGAAAATGTTTTCAGTACTTCATACTGCTGACAGTTGTTACAGGCTAGGGGAGCTCAGTGGTTCCAGAAAAACAATACTAAAGGTAAAGTGAATATCTCAAGCTTCCTGATAGTCCTTCGACTGTTTAAAGAGTTCAGCCCTAGGAGTTCAAAACAAGAGAAAACAAGATCTACTTTGCAAAGATTGAACTACCCACATGCACCCTGACTTTTCTGTAAACTGCCCTGCTATTGATCCCATGAGATGTCAGTGTGGATGGACCGATAGTAGCTGTTTTTCAAAGGACATTCCTACTGAGCACAAATAAGTTCTAACTTTCAGGCAGGAAAGGAACATAAAATGCTGTGGTTGTTATAACTGAAGAAGTTTGGATCTGACACATCAATGTATTTTTGGCTGATTTTGAATTTCCCGTGACGTATTATGAAAACCTTTTTTTGTTAATGTGAGGTTTTTGGAAGAGGGTAATAGCTGTGGTTTCTCTCCTACCTGACAGTTCACCTGGTATGTGCTACCAGAACAAGGCTGATAAAGCTAAGCAACAGTGGGTACACATTTAACTGATTTAGGGCAATGTGAAACCCTTCATGTTCCAGGCAAGTTTTATGCCAGGGTGCTGTTTGCTCCAGAAGATAAGAGAAAGACTCCGCTCTTGCTTTTTAGCATTTTCTGGAAATTTAAGATTACTTTCATTTAACTTGAGATCCGTGTGTTCATCAGATTGTGATCAATGATAAATAGTTTTGAATCATGATTGGTATTTTCGACATATGACATTCCTCATAAAATTATTTTGGACACTCGTATTCCAGGAACACAGTGCAGTTTTTGATTCAAGGTGAACTATATCAGTCGCCAAAATTAGATATTTATTGCTAGGGGAAGAAATTCCTTCTCCCTCCCCTAGAAGTCAGCAGCGTATGCCAGTATGTATTTTTACAATATTGGTTTTATAAGAACAGTTTGTCACTTTTACTCATTTGAGAATTGAATTAGTTTTTGTTGCTGCTTCACTGACTTCACAGAACATTTCCCCACAATCATTTAACACACTACTAAATTCTAGAGTATGCTGTCTGTACATCTGATGATTTGATTTTGAGTGATGTTTGTGTCATTACTAAGCATTTTAGTCAGCAACAACAATGTTAGTAGTATGTAGTCAAGCTTTTAACAATGAGCTCAAAAAGAAATGTAGAAACCCTGGTGTAAGGCTGGCAATGACCAGAATGGATTACTCCCGTAGCCATTATCTTCCAGCAGCTCCTGAGGCTCAATTCACTTAAACTTGCCGCTTTTGCATTTTCATTGACTTCTTTAGTTTCTTGTATTTAGTCCAAACTGTGAAAGTTGGATTTCATAAAGCTAGTTTTAAACAGTTTGGAGCTTCCAATCTACAAAACATTAAGTACTCTGAGGATTGTGCTTCTCTCTAAATGTCTCTGTATTGCATGTTGTTATTCAGGAGCTATCAAATGCCAGAGAAGACCTAACAGATTATTAACTGTGGCCATCTATTTATTCTCCAATTCTGGGCCTCGTTACCCAGTGCAGCTCATTCCACTGAAAACGAATACTATTAAAGCCATACCAGTTTGAAAGTATCAAGCATGAGAGAAGATTTGGTGAGTCCGAGTACCAATCTCACAGAGAAATTACATTGGCTTTAGCAATTTATCATGTGGTAGATTTGTACAAAAGGGAAGAAGAAAAGAGAATCCTGTTTAATCAACAATACAGATTTATTTTTCTGCCCACAAATGTTCACGTTAAGGCAAAACGTGTTTCTGTCTGGAGCACCATGTTACCAGTCTGTCAACAGCAGTAGTTCTTCATGAGGTCTCCATCCCAACCCAAGGGCTCCTTGAAGGCTGCCTCTCCAGTCTGTTCCACTGGAGAGAGTGCCTGTTCTCTCTGACTGTTTGAGCAGCTGTGCTTCAATGCAGTTCTGTGATGTGATCTAATTAAAAGTAAAAAAAACCCATCAAAGTACCAGTGACTAGAAGCCAATGTGGCTTAAAATTCACCTTTGCAGATTCTGGAAGTGCACAGGCCCTGATCTGGCTCCCCGTAAAAGCCAGCACAAGCTCATATACCAATTGGTGATGATCCCAGGAGCAGGTATCTTTTCTACCTGCAATCAGCAGATGGGAAATACATGGTCTGTTCCAATTACTACCTCTTGCTCTGCTGACTTTACTATTTGTGCAGAGGTTCACTGAAAAAGCTGGAGGTCTCTGTTTTCTGGGTTTGTATTGCCTATCTGAACCTTCCTGGATGACAATTCAACTTTCTTATAATTCAGTATAGCAGCAATAACTAACTGCTAAAAGGAAGCAGGCTCTGCTCTGCAGTCGGTGCTACGGCTGGTGCGGGTATCATCAGATTGAGCAGCAGCAGCATGAGAGGGGACAGGGATGTGGCTGCTCAGCCCCGGCATCGCTGGTGAGTCCGTGCTGCTAGTGAAGAGACAGCGAGTGAATACTTTGGAGTACTGGACCGTGGGTGGTCACACAGCTCTGACTAGCATTCACCTGGACACATTTTGCTCTAGCCTGAAGGGATGTGGACATGAAATAGCTGGTACCTTTTCTACCACTTGGTCTTCAGGCCCAGAAACAGATTAGCAGGATGAGCAGCTAATAGAGGCCATAATGTTTTGCTTGGATTTCTCTTGTTTTTTCTGGGGATGGGAAAGGCGATATGCTGTGATTAGCAGAAAACCTCTTTGCTGCTTATTGGATTTTGTGTATTTTTGGTTTCTCCCTAGAAGTCTTGTCCTGGATAATTCTCCTGTGGCTTGTGAATGCTTTGCTTCATGAACATTTAATCCAGTGTGGGCTTCAGCAGTAATTAGTAACATGGATATTTATGGAGACATTCTAACCTGCATTGTTCATGAATATTTCACTATGGTGGAAATTTCACACCCAATAAATCACTAATGAAAATGTCATTTCCCAGCTGCATTTACCTGATGTGCTGTTAATCTTGCTGTACCCATTGGAGGCAGAATTACTGTCAGATCTGCAACACAGAAAGGAATTGATTTTTAATTAGTGACCCTTATAATGTAGGTTAAAAATTATTTTCAAAATGGTGATTTAATGGCCCTTTTCATATAATGCTATCAGCTTCATTGCCTGTAGTGATGTTTTGTAGACTGACATTCAAGCAGATGCTTTGAAGGACAGCATAACAACTATTGGGATTGAAAGGATTAAGGAGAAGAGCAATGGTATGGGGAAGGTGGCTCTGAAAGCAAGAAGTGTCAGAAAGACCTCATGAAACCCATTCCCTCTGTATTGGAAAAGCTCACAAGGCAAAAGTGCCAGTCTCCTTGTGTTTGGTCTCTTGCCAAAAAGATCCTGAGCTGGACTATCCAACCCTTGGATGACATTTCATGAAGGCAATTATTACAAGGTAGATTATTGTGTTTGGAAAGATCATAAATTATTTTGCCCAATTTATGAGTTGTATCCTTGTTTTTTCATAATGTAATTTATATCATTGCCAGCATTCATATGGTCAGACATCTCTAATTTAAGGGATAACAGAATGGCATAGCACAAAAAGAGTGCAGCTTCCCTGAGATGGTCACTGCATATTAACTAATTGACTACATGAAGAAAGTTAATGAAATATTAGGATAGGATGGTTACTGTTAAAAATGATTGTGAACAAGGATATGAATCATGCCATATGAGGGAGCTGTAGCATTCTCCTTTCTTGAAAGTCATACTCTCTAGCTGCATTTTATTATCCTGTACATTGCTGACGGCAGATACTCACAGGAAGGAAAAAAATTATTAGACAGTGGTTAGTGTCTGTGAAGCCTTTAGCTCATTAGATTCTGGGAAAATCTGAATTTCTGGAAATCAAGCCCTGCTTCTGAACTTATAGGTGTGCATACCCTTGTATAGACAGATGCTTCTCTGTAAATACTACAGCAAGCACCTCTGCAGTGAGCGGAGCAATTGCGATTAGGGAATGATAACACCATCTCCTTCTCTCAAAGGAAGCCTTGGGATTTTCACATGAATTTTGAATAGTCTACAATTAAGGCTTGTCTGCATCCGTGGTGATTCAGCCCTTGATAATGTCATAGGCTTCTCATATATCTACTGCTGTGACTTTTCCTGCGGGGCAGATAACTCAGACTATCTGTGGGCTAAATTTTGAGGTTTCTTACTCAGTCTTGATCTTTAAGCAGACAAGTTTGCCACAATTTACCTGATAGAGCAAATATCTGACACATCTAAAATAAGGCATCTTTCTATAACTGCCACAAATATGAATTTAAGAGCTTGAACCAACCAAGTTCCACCAAAATAAAACTCAGTTTTTCTGTTCATGTTGCTAGGTTTTGGAGAAAAGCTTAATTCCTGAATTTAGAGCACTCATGTTTAAAAACATTACCTTTCATGACTCACAACTCTGTCATGTCAGAGACCGTGGAGCTGTGACATGACGAAATACCCCTTTCCCAGACTGCAGGCTTTTTTATATTTCATAGAGGTTCATAACTGTGGTGTTATTCACTGCCTTGAGATAACTCCTCTCTCTGAGGTACTTTGTATGAATCAACACTTCAAAAGCAACTGTCTCTCATGTTAATTTTACTTGCCTTCAGCAGAAACACGGGGCACTCTCCTTTTCGAAACGAGAAAGCAAATATCTTTTTGAGAAACAGATTAACCATAAGAGTCACTTTCGATTTCCTAAACTGGGGTGGGGGTTGGGGGTGTGTGTGTGGTGTTAGCTGTCGCAGAGGAAATAAACCAAATGAGAAAACCAGCATTCTCTGTACATCAAATCCTGTCAAAGGGGATTGTAGGCCTAACATTGTAACATTGCCTCTTTGACAGCTTGTCCATTTGTATTATGCCTTAATGTGCATTTGCACTGTGTTTTGGAGGTTGTAAAAGCAGTGTTGATTTGGGACCATGTGCTTTCCAAGCCTCCATGGTTCCTTACTGAGTATACAGAGGATGGAACGAACCCACCAGTTCCTCCACACTTCCCACAACATTGAAGGGCAGCCCTACTGTACCTCTGCTTTTAGGAGACGTTTTTCTAGAATTAGTTCTTCTGTGTTGGTGCAGTCTGAAAGCAGATTTGTTCCCCCCATGCTGATGTGAGAGCTCCAAGCAGTCTGCTGGTGAATGCAGCAAAGCAAACCCTGCAGGGCAAGGCAAGTTTGCAGGAGTGGATCCCCAAGCTCGTATTGTCAAATGCTTTGACAAAATGGCAGATTAAATTCTTTGTTGATAAATGTGTGGTGATGCACATAGGACAAAAAACACACTTGGTGATGGTGTCTGAACTAGCTATTAACTCCAAGATCTTCTTCCTGAGTGGTTCTGTAAAGAACTATCCATTATATTGTCAATTCAGCAGCAAAGCAAAACAAACCAAAACCCCAGCTAGAATGGGAAGAATTACTAGGAAAGAACTGGAGAACAAAGCAGAAAACATTGCTGTGCAGCTCTGTAAATCTGTTCTGCACCCACATTTTAAACACTTTATCCAGTTTTGACACCCCTCTCCCTCCTATTTCAAAAAGGTATGGTACAAGTGGGAAACGCACAGGCTTTCAGTGCTGAAAAAGAGGGTGTGTAAGAATGGATAAATGGGCTCATGCTTTTTACGACAGCAAAGAGATAGCTGAGGTGGGGTATCATTGAGATGTATGACATGATAAGTGGCTTGGAGAAGGGGCATGGGAACTTAGTGTGAGAGCAAGCCATCTTCCAATAAGATGGTCACATACAAGATTTAGGACAACTAAAAGCAGGCAATTCTTCACACAGCAGTTCAGCTGAGCTGTGAAACTCTGCCATTTATTGTTGTGAATGTTGAAAGTTAATATTGTGTCAGAGCAGGTAGGTAAATTCTCAGAGCAATTAGGTACGCTAATGGAAGACTGGTCTGGCAAAGGCCACTGAGCATGTGTATATCACCTCTGCCTCTGGAAGACTCTGAGCCACTGGTGAAATCAGGAGATATAACAGGGAAGTATCATTCACTATATGGTTGTCTTACATTTGCACTCTATCCTTGGCATCTAGAGACAGGATCCTGGGTCTTTGGAGGATCTTTGAATCATCCCATACAACTTGTCTTTTGTTTTTTTGTCTCTGTTCAGCTTAAATCCTCCTTAAACTCTTTTGCAGTGTGGGCACAGGTTCCTAGCAGGCATTCCTAGCAAGAAGAGGTCTCAGGAATGTCATTCATCCACATTTAAGGAGACTACATAGCCTGACATCTGTCAGACACCCTAGGAGCTCAGTACAGAAGCTTATTCTCCAAATGTGTCTCCTTTTTAATGACTGTGAATGCAGGGGACTTGGAAGCTTAGTGTGATTCAAAGTTTCAGGAATATAGGAACGGTTGCAAGACAGAAATATTTGAAAAGACTGTTCCTTTGGATGCATGCTGGTTTGCTACTTCATCTTGCCATGCTGTGAGCTCTCACATGTTACTGGTGGAGCATTAGTTTTTCAAGCTGAAGTGTAGTCTCTTATCTTTCATTAATAAATTTTCTCAGGAGAAGCAGGAGTGATGGTATTTTACTATCAGGACAAACAAGGAAATGGTTGTGGAAGCTGAATATTCTGCATATTCACCACAAAAGACTCTGCAAGGGCAACTGAGGTCTCAGATCCCAATAGAGGGGCAGTCAAATTCAAAAGATCTTCCCCTGAAGGCATGAACCTTTTCAGAGAACAAAACCAAACCAACGACCAGAGTGCTCTGCTTGTGAAGGTTCTTCTGGCATATGCAGCTGTCCTGGCTTTGCACTGAAATTTCCAGAAGGAATCAAAACAGACCCATCACCTAGTTTGAACTGAAATTGTTGCCTGGCTCTCAGCTTCCAAGTTTTTACTCCTAAAGCCACAGAAAAGAGCATTTATGAACCTGAAGACCTCTGTCCTCAAAGTTTAGCTCACTTTGTAGCTGTATCCAAGCACCCTGTTTGATGAACTAAGAACTACCCTCGGCCTCATGGATCCAGATCTTACCCTCTTCATGTATGGGAAACATCTGAATTTGATCCACATGGAACCTGGTCCAGGCGGTGGGGCCAGGGGCTGTGAGATGTCCCTGTAACACTACACATTGCTGTGTCCAATGCTGTTCACATGGGAGAACAGTCAGGTATAGAAAGAGAAGAACCGATCTCAAAATACAGCTTTGCAAATCAAAAGCCTTGAGACATCTGTCTAAATCTTGATTATAGCTAATACAGATATCCTAGATAGAAATTTGATTTTCTGTCTGCCAAGTTGCTTAATTTGTTCTTAAAATAATGTCACTCCTTCAAAAGGGCAGAAGGACACTGTTTTTAAAAGTTATCTTGTATACTAAGAAATAACTGAAGAGAATATTTCCTACAAAAAACAAACCTTGAAAATAAACTTGTTAGCCAAAGTCAATAACCAACTAGAGGTAGAAGGGTTCTTAGCTTGTAAGGCAACATAGGGAGGTTCCCACATGGATACGCAAGGACTTTTTTGAAGAGATGGGGAGTTCTTTTCTTAGCTGAGAACTTTGGTGACACCAACAGGAAGAAAAGAGGACAGTGTGCCCACTGTATGAGGCGATAATAACAGCACATAGATTATGATGAGCTTTTCCAGGATCTTTTTCTTCACACCATTTCAGATAGATCTCTAAAAGTTCAATGGGCCAGTCAGTCTGAGTACTAAGAGAAGAGCAAAAGCTTCAGAAAAAAAGTATGAGGTTTAAAAACTGGAGTCTACATATTTCTGTGTCTTTTGGGAGTGGTTCAGATATGTGCTGTGCCATGTAAACACTTAACTCAAAGTTCTTACAACATTTTTTTGGCCTCATGTGTCATGTGGTAAATACAGTCTTCATATCTAATGTATTTCTTGTAATTACAGGTTATAAGTGAAAAATGTATATAATTTGGCTGATAAAGTCATGAAAGACTAGCTGGTAGTGAAAAATTATGAGAGGTTCTAAGAGGGAGAGGGCTGAGTATGTGATAATTTATTTTTTTTTACTCTAAAAGGATGTCACCTTAGCTCATTTAGACTTGTGATTATTGCAGTTCATTATTTAAGGAAAGGGGTAAAAAATCTCTCATGCGTAAAGCTTTAGGGAGTTTTTAATAATTTGCGATTGATCCAGACATAAATACCATATTCCAAAAGGGCTAAGTGTATCTGAAACCAAGATTTTAATCTGATCATGGGATTAGCCAGAAAATTGAAGTTACAATTTATGATTCAGACTCTATATGGTTCATTAAAATGAATCAAAGGAGGAAGAGTCAAGGGAGCCACAGGAACCACTAAGGACTACTCAGTCAGTTCACTACTTCAGTGCTTATTCAGAACTGGGCAGTAGATGAGACCTTGATAGTTGGAAAGTCGGGGTGATAAGAAAGCGAAATTGTGGCCCAAATCCTTTCTATGCTCTTTTCTGGTTTATTGACGACTTTGAGAAGGGCAACATAAGCTGAATCCTGAAGCAGCTGGTTTTTTCACTATTTTTCTTTTGAACAGCAAAGTGAAAGGGAGAGCAGAGGGAAGCTGACTGGGACGCAGTGTCTCCCTTCCCACCTGGAGACGAGGGAGCTCACTCTGGGACTAGAGGTCAGAGAAATCCTTTAAGGCATTGAATGCAAGCGAGACAGATAGTTATGCTAAGCTGATTTATAGGTGACTAAGCAAGATTCTTACACAGCTTGATCTCTCTGCTTATTGTGATACCAGTCTACCTTTTGAGCATCAGCAGTTGTGCTTTGGCTGAATCAGTTTGTTAAGCAAAAAAATGCAACTGACTTTGTGCTGGAAAGGGCCAGGAGCACTCACACAATCTGTCACGGTATTGCAGGGTTGAGGGCAATAGCAAGATCTGCAGGAACACGGTGTCCTGCAGCCATAGACAAATGGGTATTTTATTACTGATGTAATGAAACTGTTACTGGCATGTACAAAGGGATAGGCATGCTTTAAAATTTATCCTTTCTAGGCTGCTATGTTTCAGCACTATGTAACCAGAACTGAGTTTTTCTTCTACTTTGTGTGGTTTCACTGCCTTAAATCAGTCTCCAGTATCCAGATCCTGGCCCGTCTGATGGCTTCCCGAGACATCAGAACAACTAAACACTTGAACTCTGCCATGCCTTTTGCAGCACTTTATCACTTTGTAACTGGCTCTTCTGCCTCTCAGTTCCAGGCAGAGCCGCCAGTGTCTCTGTATATCTGCTGGCAAACATGAAGGGACTGTGGGTTTTGTAATGTGGGAGTCAAGGAAACCACAGTCTCAAAATCCTTCTTCCCTTGTTGTGCTAAAACTGAGCACCTGCAAAAGGTGCTCAGTCAAGTAAGAAAAGAGGGGCAATTTTTCAAGACTGGGAGAAGATAAAGATCTGGGTTCAAAAAGGAATTGAAGCCCATGAAGATGCAGAGAAGTTTCTAATATTTTCCCAAAGGCACATACGAAAAGTCAGCACACAAGTTCCCATGGGAATTAGGCACTCAGCCTAAGAACTTATGAAAATCCTTGGAGATGCATGTTAATTAGTTGTGTGTTTAAGCACCTAAATGCACACGGCATTTGCAGACAGAAAGGCCTTGGTCTGGAAGCAGATTTGGGAGAAGGGGATTGTGTGAACATGGAGGGCCGACCTGTTCAAAATGTCTAGAAAAGTTGGTTGGAGTGATGCTCCAGTTCACGGCCTGGACGTGCTCTTCTGTAAAGTGTTTTGCTGCTGAAGGTGGCTGCTGTCAAAAAGCAGTAACAGTAAACCAAGAACTCTGCAAAAAATTTGTCTTTTTGTTTTGTAATTTTTTGGTATTTTAAATTTTTTATTAAATTACTAATTTTTATTTTAATGAAATTATTAATTTATACAAATTATATATTATTTTTATATTTCTATTTTTATATTATTTATTTTATTTATATTTATCTTATATTATATAATTTATATATAAAATATATACTAATGAAATAAATTAAATAAATAAATTAAGACATTAATTAAATTATTAAATTAAATGTAATTGTAAAAAAAAATTCCTTTTGTTCCTGGTCGTGGGAAGAAGTGCAGTGAAGGCAGCAGAGGATCAAGGTTTTGTGAGCTATAGCAGGAGCTCTGGTTCTAAGGGTAAATGTAGTCTGGTGAGGGCATTAGTGGAAATCATATGTACTGGGGATGACAGAGCCCTGTGAAAATCTGTCTTTTGCTGGTTAGATAAAGGTGGTAACCAGGACTCTGGAGAGCCCTGTTCTACTCCGCTGTGCTAGAGAAGTCTGTGTTGGAGGAAAAAGCCCAGAGTGTGTCTGCTCTTCCTTTCTGCCATTGGCCCATTCCTGGTTGTAACTGCATGGCTAATGTTCTGGAGCATTGCTTTGTACAAAACAGCCTGCCTTCAAGTTTATTTGCAGTTTCTGTCAGCTTTGCTGAGGTAAGGCAGACAAGCTGCCCTGAAAAAATCTGGATCGTTGTAAATCTCTTCCCAGTAGCTACCATATGACTTATTTTTAGTACAATTTAGTGTAGTTACCCATCAGACAATAGGATGATGACTTGATATAGCTAAAACATGTATTGGAAAACAATGTTTTGTCCAAATCTGTCAGATGCAGTCCTAAAACAGAAAGCATTCATTGTTACTTAAGTACATTCAATGTACTTAAACAATGAGGAATTCAGGAAAAGTCTAAACGCACATGTCCTTCCCCTGTTCTTAGTTTGAAAATAAGACTTCCAAAATCTGTGTCCTGGGGACAACCTGCCCTGCCCTTGCTCAGCCTGACCACTTGTCACACCCTCACCAGCTTTCAGGCAGGGCAATCACAGCTCAGCTCAAAGCAGGGGCATGGATTCTCCCAGGTGCCACAGCTTTACTTTATTTCTTGCTGCCAGCTAGGACCACTATATGAACACTGTACAAGTAATGCATCAGTTGACAGATTTCCAAAGCTGGGTAGGGTGTATAAAACAGGAGTAGAGGACTAGAAGGGGAGAGGGATTGAAAGCTGATTTAAAGAATTCATTTAGATTTGTAGTTATAACATTTTTTATTTTACTTCATTTTCACTGCTTAGCTGCTCCACTTTTCTATTGTCTCATGACTATATGGCTGTATTGCTGAAGGGCCTGTAGCTATCTGGTTTTATGTCCCTTTCAAGATGTAATTCAGACTGATTTATGAGAACCCCCACCCTATCCCTGTCTCCTAGCCTCTGAGTGTGATGTCTTTGCTAATTGTACCTTTTCCCCATTCTTTGTGCATTCTCGGTTTGCTTATGATATGCTTTTTGAAGTGATTATTCATCTAGACTTAAAGCACTCCATAGTTTTTTTTCTCACATGTGTGGTAAAAGCTCTTAAGAATTTCACCATCCTGAATTCAAGAACTTCCATGCAGTCACATACCCGCAGACCCTGAACAGATTGGCCCAGACAGCTTCTAGGTTCTTTAATATGTCAAAGATTGTCCTTATAGGCTTGATTTTGTTTGTCTTTCTGTTTTGGTTTTGGCTGCCGCCGGCAACAAAAGCGCCATGCGGCCGCCCCTCTCCCCGCCGGGGTGCGGAGAAGAATGGAAAGAAAGAGGCAGAAACCGGTGTGTCGGGATAAGGGCAGTTTAACAGAACAGCAAACAGAGGGAACAGTAACAACGATACAGATAAGGGGAATATACAGAACAAACCGCAGGACCCCACAGACCCGCTCTCTCAGACAGGACCGGCGCCGCACGCTCCCGAGCCGCGAGTGAGTTCCCGCCGCGCCCCCCCCCCGGAACCCAGCGTGACGGCACATGGTATGGAATACCCGGCTCTGTTTGGCCAG
>Ga0065711_1043200_pt1 | contig 14873 bp, 4 predicted proteins | sample Hoacrofraction12_FD_59098 | JGI IMG/M metagenome (GOLD analysis project Ga0065711, IMG submission 59098) | Hoatzin crop microbial communities from Cojedes, Venezuela - Epithelial fraction 12 v2 (version 2) | ecosystem: Host-associated > Birds > Digestive system > Esophagus > Crop | place... | reverse complement strand
AAGCCACAGAAATCGGGGGGGGGGGAAGGGTATGAGCCCTGAAACGGAAGAACTTCTCTCTGCAAGCTCAGTGACCATACTAAAAGCCACCTCAGACATAGGTCAGTCTGGGGCTTCCTACCTAGACCTGATAGAGCCCAAGACAAAATGTCAGAGAGAAAATCATCTTAATTTGAAGAAAATACTCTTTAAAACCCTTAGCTCGCTAGGCTGGGTTAACAGTTCACAAGGCAAGGCGAGACCCCAGAGCTTCCCTTTGATGCTGATCCGATAACAACATTAGCAGAGCTTTCTAGCAAGGGAGGCATTCCACTAACATGGTTCACACTACAGAACAAAATCAGCAAGTGGTATGTAATGTAATAACTGATTGGGTTTTTTTAATGAATCCAAATAACATGCTTGTTTTCACACTGCTTCTATGATCAGTTACTGTCATCAAGCAGTGTATTATCAAGTCATTTTCTCACCATCAGGCACTGGGTGGAACTTCTAGCAAGCTGGAAAAAGGCCCTTTCCATTCTTTTTGGTTGCAGGCAGGTATGGAAGCAAAAAGCAGTGACATAATTTCAGATCAGAATATGGATTATCTAACAGCTGCTGCTATTTAGGTATCATTTTCCTGCTCATCTCCAGCATTGCCATTACTATAAGTAGATGCTCTATCATCCTCCTTAAATTAATAAGAATTTGATCTCAAATAACTGGGGAGTGTTTCAAAGAGTTTTCATCCTCTGTTGTCAAGCCTTTTATCTGAGCCATTAAAAATATGAGGGGAAAAAACCCAAATGTGTCATTTTGTACAGGAGAATACAGAAGAAAATGATGACATCAACACTTCCAGAATACGCATAGATCTAAGACTTGCTTTGCTTTATGTCAGCCATTTTCAGTAAAAGGTTTTAAAAAGTGTTAGGTTCTACTAAATCCAATGAATTAAATGAAACATGGCACTTTATTTAATCCTGATATATAGCCAGAACGATTTTAGAAGAAATTGCATGCTGATATAAATCATATTTGCAGAGATGCATCAGAGAATCTTGACTAAAAAGAATTTCAGGGAAAAAAAATATGTAAAATAAAAATAAAAATAAAAGCTACAACCTATTGCTACTATAATTAAGTTATTTACAGAAAGAGTAAAGATCAAGTATATTTGATCACAGTATCATAAGATATTAAGAAGTACCTCTAATCAAGAAAAAACAGAACTATTAGTAGAGGGAAGAGATGTTACTATCAAAATATATATTCTTAATGAAATTTTAAATGCTAAAAAATTCCAGAAGGTGAAAGCAAAGGATTTTTTCCTACTAGCAATCATTGAGATATGCCAAATTGGTTACAACTCAAATAACTTGACTCCAGACATTGATGGGTTGAAAAAAATGTGTTATATGTGCAGTTTCCACAAGAACAACTAGGAATCTAAAAATTAAGGATTATTTCTAGACTGTCAGCATATTGCATAACAGGGCTGCTCAAATTCTGCCACAGGCTGAAGTACCCTGTCTTAAACCAATAATTGAGCTTCAATTCCTCAGAAGGCTATATCACTTGATAAATCATTCACTTTATATCTGTATCTTCTTCACACTTCTAATTTGTAACATTTTTGGTATCTATATATGCTCCCAGGCATTAAAATTTGTTTCTTGATGTTGGATGGACTGTGATTTTGAAGAGAAAATGTGAGCACATCACTGGAAGTAAAAGGAAGATGCTGTAATGGCAACTCCATTCTTTTAGAGATGTTCCTCAGAGTTTGCATTTTTTTATCCTATATGGTTTGATAGACATTTTTTTGATGAAAAAATGCAGAAAGAATCAGAACAGGAAAAAATCTACACTTGCATGTCCAATTTCACACATCAGCCATCTCAGATGCATTTGAAATGTTGAGTTTCCTAACATGTAAGTTTAATTTTATATTGCTGTGCAATTTTATTTTTATCCTGTTTCAATGCTTTAGAGAATTGTGTTGCTCCTTTTCAGCTGATTAGAGTTATTCCTGAGTGGCTCTTAGCAAGCATGAAAATCAGAGTGAAAGGGATGAAGTGCATGTCAGCTGAGGAGCCGAGACAGTAAAATATTATGAATTAGAAATTACTTACTCAGAGATAAAGATGCAGACAGGCTTACATTCTTTACAAGCTCTAGAGCTAGGCTTGTATTTTCTTTCTTTTGAATTTTTTTTTCCCATGGTTTTGCTTTCTGCTGTTCTCAAAAATTGGATATATAATGGAATTATTATCATGAAACACTTTATTTTAGTCTTTATTGAAACCAAACTCAGACCATTAGCGAAGAGACAGAGAAGCTGACCAGCAACACTGGTTGGTAGACTCAGTCTTCCAAAGCATCTCTTACAAATACCACTATTCTTGTAAAAAAAATCTACTGCACGTTGGTCGGAAGACTAAGACTGAAAGAATGCAAGGACTTTCAAGGCACCCTTCGCCAGAGAGAACACACAGCACCAGGCTGTGTTGGAAGCACGGGGCTCCATCCTGTAGCCAGCTTGCAGACAAAAACAGCTCTCAAGTTACCTCTGTCTCCAAATCAGCATTACTATTGAGTGATGATTCATTTAGAAGTCATTTCCCAAACTGCTGTTTATCATTACTCAGAACACAAATGCTTTGCTCAGCAAAGCCGAAGTGCAGAAATTTGCTGAGGTTCATTCTTTAAATTTCCATCAACTGGGACAAAAAGTGGAGTTGATTTACATCCTCAGCTACAGAGACTTGTCAGAATCCATTGAATATTACCGCACCAAGCTCCTACGTCAGCTGGGTGCCATGCCAGCACCTCAGGTCTAGATCTTTGCAGTGACTTTTTTTGTTCCAGTATAAAGTATTTTTCTCACTATTTGATGGGAGTACATTTCATGCAAAAAATATGGTATGTACCATACTCCTGATCTAAGTCATAAAAAAGAACACAGTGTCTTTGTGGGTGATCACTGTGCTGAGTTTTGTCATCTATTCACATTTTATTTAAACACAGATTTGTACATGGGAAACATTCTGTGGCAGAAAATCACTTCTCAGCTGACAAAACTTTTCAGAATCATGGGAGCCATGTGGTTTATTGTGCAAAATATAGATGGCAGAAAAGGGTATTTTGGAAGTCAGAGCTTGGGACAGTATCCTTCAAGGCAGAGGGATTTACTGAAGAGTGTTTGCCCTACCAGTCTGAGCTCTGGGTACCAGGCTTTGACAGCTAGACAGTGTTCCTCAAACAGGCATGGACAAACTTCAGTAAACACATCTGTTTGACTGCATGTCCCACATTTAGGACCCTGCCTGGGATTACAGAGATATAATATTAATCTCTGGAGCTTTCTATCCATTTTCAAATGGCTGAATTTGTATCCACATCATATGACTTTTTGCAATGATAAGCCAACTTACACGTGAGGCAATTTTGCACTTTCAATTTTTTTTTTAATTTGCTTTATATTCTCTATGCCATATTAAGCCCAGCCACTGCCTGTGCTGTTGAGTCGGAACACACTTCCAAGCTATCAGATTTTTTTGCTCTTTACACAACTGACACGAGAACGTCTGTGATTAACTTTGCTAACAAAAATGTGTATTTCTCTTCTTATATACATACTCCCTCCATTTAGTCCTTCCAGCTGCAGTAAGGTTTGCTCCTTAACTGCTGCTGTTCATGCCAAACAGTTTAAGTTGCACAATAATTTTGTCACAGGTACACAGGTACTTTCTATTTAAGGTGAAATCAAGAGGAAGGAGAATTTATCAAAACTTATTATCAAAAACCTTGAGATGCTCATCTAGTCAGACAGCATCTCTTATTTGCAGGCTCTTTTGTCTTGTTGAAACCCTCCTCCTTCCAGTGGTTTTCAAAGTTATTCAGTTCTTGGAATTTTTTAGAGTTCTAATACTCTCTAAAATGTTCTAATCTGTTCTTACAGTTCTCTTTCTAGTTAAATGACTACCCAGAACTAATCCTAATAAACAGGAAAAAGGTATTTAACAAAGATTTTGTTAATTTGGATCATTTATAAAAGGTGGATAATTGAGGAAAGAGGCTAGATTAAAAGATTTTTTGATTTATTTTTTGTCTTCCAGTGCCGACCTTTACATGCACAATTGTATGTGATTAGGGAGTGCTTTGACAGATTATTATGTTCTGGCTATCCATTATGTCCAAACAGCAAATTCGTTACCCAAGACTCCTACCCTTCTTCCAGAAGGACCAGAGCTACAACTCACAAATTCCAGATTTGCATGAGCTCAAGAGCAAATACCCGGATGCAAACTGAGCAAAGCCTCATCAGAGACTTCAAACATGCGTTAAACTGTCCATCTACGTAAATATAGCCCTTGACTGCCAAAACCAGGTGACCTGTAATTTACAGGGAGGAGAAGGGGAATGGCTTTACCCAAGTGCTCTAAGCCCAGTGTAGCTAGCTGAGGGCCAGGTCTGTTCCACAGCAGGTCCGCCACCAGAGACCTTGGACGCACACACAAGCTTTGCTCTGGTTGGATGTCAGCTTGAGATGGGTGCATACTTTTTTCCTTTTCTATTGAGGAAAGCAATCCATATATGTGAACACATGTTCCATTGTGTCCTCTGGGCTTGACGATTTGAGGATGGGGACTTCCAGGCTCAGCACATTACACTTCTGTTCCACAGCGGGATGCAATGGGGTGCAGACACACACAGAGACCAAATTTCTGTGGTGAGCTTTAACGTTCCTCTGCCTCACAGAGTACACTCAATGATGACCTGCTTTGTAATATACCTACCACATCACTACTCTGAGATGCTTAAAAAGATATAAAAAAAGGAATGCCAAAACTTAATTTTCTAGCAGCCATCCTTCTCACGGAAGGTTAAACAAGACATGTTTGAAGTTCACTATAAGCTATGTAAGAGCATAAGCCGGGGAAATTCAGTTTTCAGAACTTCAGGTAGCCCACACAGGACACAGTCACGGCTGCAGTCTGCGCTCTGGCGTGTAACCATGCATCCTGTTTCACTGTTACTGGGTCTCTAACACAGCTCCCACTTAGCCCAATCATTATTCTTCCAAACAGCACCCAGATATATTTCAGTGGAGAGAAAAATGTTGGTGACTGTTCTGAAAGGCAGCATGGAGAAAGCAACGTGGATGTGGCAGACAACAGGAAGAAAACTTTCACATACACTACGTGCCAAGCCATTTGCCCGCAGAGGACAGAGCAGCTACCAGCTGCTAGTACAGATGTAGCTCCTCAATTCACAGCAAAGGCAACTTCCTTTTTTGCAAGAAGGCAAATCAATTTTCTAGCAGCCTGGCTGACTAGATTGTCTGGGAAGGTGGTGTGCTAATTATAAAAAGGGATGGTGGAAATAAGGAACCAAACTGTTTTTATTGAATGCACAAGGTGTTAAAAACTAAGAATGCAGAATAAAGAAAATTCTTTACTTGAGAAACAGCAGTCTGTGTAGCAAAGTATTCACTTTATTAACACGACTTTGACTTGTTTGGTAACTTCTGAAATCTAGAGGGAAATGCTGGATAAGGAATGCTGCGATTTCTGCTTATAACATCTACATATGATTACATAGGTAAGAAGAAATGGCCAAGGGAACTATACTATTCTGGATAACCTGTCATTATGTTTTCAGGTTGTTGGAAAGTGAGGAGTAAGCTATACCGAACATGTAAGTACAGACATTTTGAGAGAGAAATCCCAGCTTAGATGCTCTACCAGTGACACTAGAGGTCAGCATGGGCGCATCTACATTAGCATTTTAGTCTGGGCCAGGAATGCACTTTGTCAGTGCTGCCTACTCACAGGACTGAGCAGACCTCAGAGTTTACAAATTGGATGTCTTCATGGAAAAATGAGCCCTGGAACAACTGCCAACGTCGTTCAAGCCACATGCCAGGATTAGATCTAGTCCGAAATAAACTCCCAGGACTTGTATGGCAACTACAGCTACTAATAAGGTGTAGTCCAAGGCCATAGGATAGAAAAATGCATGGAGGATGCTACCGAATGAAAAATCACCCCAAAGAGGATATTAAAGATGAGCATGGAACTCAAGCAAAGGTGTACTGAGGAGGCCAAGAGTTGCAAGACAGTGAGAATTACTAAAAGACATGCTGAGTCTGCCTTCATTTCAGCATCATCTGTAAAATCTGAGAGTTCTTCAGGCACATCAGTAGGGAGGAAGGAATAATAAACTGCAAAGACAAAATGTAATTAAAGATAACGTCTAGCTTGAAAATGAAATTCATACTTCACCTCAGCTATGAACAATCAGATAATCTGCATCTCTGAATTCTGAAGGACATGGAGTATAAAATCGCAAGTCTAATAGAAAACATTTTTGTAGTAAATCTCTCAAGTTGGAGTAATATACTATGATGGAAAAAAAGCAAATGGAAGTATCTAAACTTTAGTAGGAAGAAAAAAAACATATATCTTCCAACAGTGAGCCAACAGATATCTTCCAATAGTGGGGCAGCTGATTTTATGAACAACAGATTCTTCTGTACTTCATTTCCCATTGGAAGGTATCAGGTAGGAATGCTTGCTCCTTTAAGAAGAATAATGAATTTTAGGGTACAAATAAACCAGTAAAATGAAAAGCCTTGCTACGACAAAGCTGTCACATAGTGTATTCTCCGTGGATGCAAACTACTGCTGCCAAAGATCCAAGACGACTCGTGATTCTCCACAGCACCAACAGCACTTAGCTACTAAATCCCATTAAGATGTCTGTTAACCCAAGGTAGTGTCTCACATTTGCATAGGTTTTGTTTAACTTCTGTTTTACAGGAATCAAGCTTCTCCTGCAGAGTCTTCAATCTACTCAGAATGTCTTAGCAAAACAACATAGCATAGTTTCACATATTTAGGAATACAAAGAAATTTAAGAATGGAATTAGTTCATTACTGAATAACATAGGAAAACTGTCAGTGTAGAAAGAAGAAATACGTAACGTGTATTCTGTGTTCGCACAGGGAAAAAGCAAGATGATGTATCAACCTCATCTGAAGGAATACTCTCACTCTAAGAATAATTCTGGAGAATGTTAAAAGCAGGCTACTAAGGCGACACCTTTTAAAATGAGATGATACAAAGGTTTTGTGTCTATGAACTCTTAAAAGCAGGCAAAAGAACTTAGCATAGCACTGCATAACGAATTTCTTTGTCGTTATTCTTTTATCATTAGATCTCGAAATGTCAAGGAAGCTTCTTAAGACTGGAAGGCAGCAGGTCCTGTGCCAGTGCTATTAAAGGGCGAATGAGACAACCTGGATCATTAACAGCCTGTAAGCCTGGCATCAATCCTAGCAAAATAATGGAATAATTCCTACAAGTCTCAATTAATGCAGGTTTAAAGAAGGGATATAGAATTACTGCCAGTCAACACGATTTTTTTTTGGAAAACAGAACTTGCCAAGCTATATCTTTGAAGAGCTCACAGGAACCAGGTGCTGTTCTGTACTGCCTGCTTCCACTGAGCAGTCTGGATTGCAGTGAAGTTCCCTCAAAATTGAACTTGTCTTAGAAGTGAGATTATGCATCAGCACGACATGAAACACCTGCCCGCCACTTTTACTGGGCATGAAGTGTTTAATTGTGGTTTGTTTTTTCCAAGAACTATTTCTCTTTCTTTCATTCACGGCATGCAAATGACAAGCTACTATTAAACACAATTATTCGAACTTAATAGCAAAGGGAAGCTGTTTGCAGAAATGTTCCTAAATCTCATGTATAGGAAAGAATTGTTACTGTGGTGCTGGTCTGAAAAAGGCTGAGTTTGAGGTTCATTTCCTACACATTACAATGTTCTACTTTCTAAATCATTATCATACAAAGTTCTGCTGCTTTGCAAAGCCCGTGATGCAAATTCTTGCAACTCGCACAAGTTTGTGATGTTTCTCAGCTGATGTTTTTTCAGTCATCCCAGCAGACCTAATTTAATTTCTAATCATTTCACCACACTTAACACATTTTTCTAAATTACTTTTGCATTTGTACTCAGAGGGAGTACTGGTTGCTTTTTGCTTATGAAGCTCTCCTCTTTCATTTCCACTGTTTCCTATGCAAAGGGAATGAAGCTAACCGCGCTGAGCAATTCAGTGATCAGCTGCTTTCAGTCCATATCATATTTCAATAACAATATGGCACATACTGTGGATTTCATATACTTCATACTCATAGCTCCAACCTCTATCGCATTACACAGAGGAGCACCTTACCTCATTTGTGCCTTCTGGGTGCAGACATCTTTCAAGACAGCCCAGCAAACGACGCGAGTGCATAAATTCAAAGGTATAGAAAATGGGCCCATTTTGTGCTTAGTTAATTATATTTTTGTCTTTTTTTGCAGTAGAAAAATGATATATTAAAAGTCTGTAGTTATACTGACATTACTATTTACATGCAAACACACAGCATAAGTTTTCACAATTTCATGTTAGAAAATTTGTAAGATGTTTCTGTTGATATTCTGTTAATGCTTCCAGCTTTGGTATTCCTTTTGTTGTTCTTGTGAAAATTTTTTTCTTAATTTTCACTTTCCTTTGAACGATCAAAGAAATTTTTGCTCGAAAACAATCTTGTCAAACATTAATGCAATCATATCACATACTGAATTTACTTCATACAGTATTTCTTGAAAAGATCTTTAAGGATTTGTGACAAACAGGTTTGGTTACCTTCTCTTCAAAACCACTACACATATCTAAAGAAGCTGCAAAACTCCTTTCATATTTTAGAATATCACTTAATGCCCCGCCCCAGAATTTTAATCAGATTTGGAGACAAATGCACAGCTCAAATTTAATGCAGAGTTGCTACAATAGACTCGAGAAAGGTATTTGTGATGACTTCATTATATAGATTACATCTCTCTGAAGTCTTTCAATCAAGTGACCACAAGGTTTTGTTGAAGGATCTTCAGAACAGTTCACACGTGGCTCTTCACCAGCTCATGTTCCACACTGGCTGAATTGATTTGTCTCCCATCATGTTTCCATGAAATCACACTAGAATTGCAACTTGTTCTTTCTACATGTAGTTTTTCAGAACTGCACTGCTCCTAGATTTGCCAATTCCAACCTCAGTCCTCCATCTTCAAATTCTCATTTGTTCTTAAGGCCTTTGAAGAGCTACACAACTATTCTCTCTCTGTTCTCAGAGCCTAAATCCATTCCCTCCAAATATTAGACCTGGTTTTGCCTCTTTCTCTTTTTTCTCTCTCAAAAGGGAAATAGAAAAGGAAGTATAACCTTTTCACACAGTGTTTAGTTATCTAGAGCAGTGTCCCTGACGCCTCATTCCCTCGTTCTTCTTAAGTTTTCATATTAAAAAAGCTAACTTCTTGCCGTCTCTTCTGCCCATCCCTTAAACTCTATTTCATATTACAACATCTTCCATTACAACCAATGAAATTCAAATAATTATCAAATCTTATAAACATTTCCAAATCCTGACTACTCTGGAACTATTCTCTTGTCCAGTGCATTTTATTCCATTCTATCGTGTTTATACATTGGATACATATGACAAAACAGAAGTATGCCTGTGCAGTTTATAATGACATATGTAAAAGAATAATGTTCATGAATGAATGATATGAGCCATAAACATTAGTGTATTGTCTGTGCAATGCCAAAAGATCTTAATCAATACATCAGAAATCCAAAACACATCAATAGTTAATTTAAAACTGCACGTACTCCTAGAGAAGATTAATTATATTCTCAGAGCTCATTATAATGCCCTTTTAATTAGAGAGGATGTCCTCATATCTTCATTCTTAAAAGCAGAAAACCATGAGATTGTAGGTAATTCTTAAAATATCCTTCAACATACATTTCTTTTTCCTTTATTACACCAGAACTGTAAAGACTCCTTGCTTAAAGTCACTCATGTTTTACTCGCTTATGGCAGCACAAGTGTATTATAAAGGAGGAGTCTTTCTCCTTTGTCATCAGTAAGGATGTACATGGGACATCCCACTAATGGATGCCTCCTCTAAAACTTAGTAGAAGGTCAAAAGAGGGAACTTTATTCCTATGAGCAAGAGCTAAATACATTGTCTGACCACCTCACACTGGGAGATGACTGACCAGTTTTTCTTCCATTATTTAATCCTCTAATTAGCCACTCTACCATACTGCAAGAAAATAAAACGCAGCATAATGCTTTATAAAATATCTGCATACAGTTCTGTGTGAACAGTTTCGCAGTGTATCACAGCACAGTCCCTCATGAGAAAGTCCATTTGCTTGGACAACATCCGGTAAAATCTGATCAATAAACCCATCTTTATTTTTCAATTCAGCAGCTCAGCTTTACTTAATTCTGCAGTTTCCAGTATAGCACAAACACACTGCTGTGTAACGCATTACCACCTAGGCTGCCTCTCTGCTTGGACAGACACCTCACATTTGTCACTGCTAGGATTCAACAGGAACTTGATCTGATTACCTGGTTTGCTTTCATTTGGTTTACACTGAACTTCTTCAACGCATTCTGCAGGAAACCATCCAATATGTCCCCGGGTGCTGCCTTCCCAGAATCCACCTTCACCAATGCTTAAAACTAAATAGAGACAGACATAGGAAGCATTAGAATTTTTCTCTTCTCCTGTAAATACCAAGATTAGTTACATAACACGCTCAGTAATAATCAAATATCATATTGGTAAAAGCAAACGTTGTACAGTAACTCACATGCTGGTACCCCCAAAATGGGCACAGAGTAACCTTTAAATGCGACACTCCCTGATCATTCTTTGGAACCTCTTCCCCAATTTATTTTTGTCACTAGTTTACTTGGCCCTCACATAATTCTTTCCATTTTCTGTTTTCTCATTGCTGCTTTTATCAAGCATAAATTGCATGGTTATATTAAGATCCAAAAAAGTTGTCTTGCCTGTTCAAATTAAGCTGAAGTACTGAATCTTTTGTGAAACTGAACCCACACTGAAATTGGGTTTTAATAATACATATTTTGTTATCTCACATGTTTTCTACTTACTATGGAAACTTGCTATTTTATTTAGTGGGTAGCTCCAGAGATTTGTAATGTAGGTCGAGTAATATGATTTAACAGTTTGAGTACACAGCAAACAGCTGAATATCCCACAGGTGCGATACACAGCCTAGATGCTATATGAAACATTTCAGTATTTTTTCTAGGTAGAAGACAGCGACAATAGGGAGGAGGAGGATTTACCAATAGGAGAAAAAGGTTTATCCTGCAGTTCTAATTATCCTGATATTAATCTTAGGACTCAAGAAGGATTGTGACAAAAGACTGCAGAACAAATCACTGTATGTTGAATATATATTAAAAGAACATAAATATACTAATAAAAACATACCATACATTAATATTGGAACAAAGGTGATATTATGGATTAACAAAAACACCATTAGCTCTTCTGAATAGGTTGACTGGGAATGTAGCTCAGTCATAAAACACCGGTCCTCAGAGTACCTCTGTATGAAACACAGTGTTCGGTGGAGAGGTCCCTGAGCTACCAAAAATAAGCCCATGGACATCGAAGCAGCACAGCTCCATTAGCTGTGCACTAGCAAAGCCAGCCAAGCTCACTGGCCCTGCTGAAAATCAAGGCTAGTTAGCCCGACCACTGCTCTTTGCTAACATATGCATATGGTTTTTAAGACCTGGGATAATATCCCTGCAGGGTATTTCAGTATGGTAGGGATATTAACTTGCTCAGAGCTACTCTGATGATCTCCAACACAAGCACTCTTCGCACCATTAAAACATACCACGTCAGGCTTTAAAATCATCGTCCCTGGGCCTGCTCACAGTTCCGAATCTGTATCAGTGGAACTGCTGTGACTCAGTGGCATTGAATCTGAACTTACCTTGAACTACTATGGAGTAAGATGAAAATCAAATCCATGACAGACCCCCCCCCAAAAAAAACCTCTTGGTAATACTAAGGAGGTGGTAAGAAGTCTGGTTTGACACACCAGGATCTGCAAAGCTGCATTTGAAATTAAATGTTTACCTAGTTTTTCATTAATGCAATCCTAAGCTATTTGTGGTATTACTTACGGAGCATGAATATCTATTTACACAGATATTTGACATAAAAATGTTTTTAAATGTGTCAATTTTAAGTCCTTTAATGCAGTAAATTCAGAGATACAGATTCCATGAACTACATATTTACACATCACTGTCAATAAGAAGTATATATCAAGCCCCAGGAAATAGATCCATTAAGGCAAAATCCTCCACCTGGATGGGTCCCAAATGCACAATTATTCAAGCATCTTTCTGACAGATATGAGGAAGCCTACACCTACCCAGGTAGTGATGGGCTAAAGGGGGAGGGCACCAACCTTGGCAGACACCAACAACTCTACAGCAACACTTAAGCTGAATAAAAAAATTTTAAGACGCCTTTTCTTTTAGTTACCTAACACCTAGTGATATTGGTAACATAAGCAGAAAATGTTTCATCTCTACATTTAAATGCAAGCAAAAATCGAGAAACTAGATCTGTGCTTTAACTGTATTAATAAAATAAATAACACCTAAATAAAAAGGTTAATAAATAATAATTTGGTGCATAATTAATAAAACATTGATAAATTCCAGTTGTTCTTGACAATGTTTAAAACCTGTGCACATTAACACACAAAGTCAGTCTGATAATTCAATGTTACATAAAACAGAAGCCTATTCATTCATCTAATATCTATTGGGTATTCATCAGCTTCCAATATATTTCTAACAATGCCTCTGTTCACACAAGAATAGAATGCATTTCTTCTATATGAGACAAGGAAGTAGGAAAACTTAATTAATAACATATATAGGTATTGTAATTATTGTCAGATCCTACTGTACATTGATTTAACTTCAAATTATGTGAGTGTAGGACTCCAGGTGAAAGAAATTCCAAAACTTGAGACAGTGAAAGATTCCTATTGCAAGTAATTAGGTTTTTTTGAGAAGAGTTTTCAGCACTGAATCTCAGTCCTGATTTCATTCCACAGACGGGCAAGATAGAGAGAACAAAAACTACTTAGAGATTGAGAAAGACTTCCCTAATTCAGTATTTTATTAATCTGTTAGAGCTGCTACTTGATGCTCCAAATCACATGGATATTTCCATCTCCAAAAAGCACTTGCACTGCAGGAAGTTGGGTGTTTCACATCCATGGAGTAATTTCACGTGTTTATGGCAGTAGCAGCTGATAAGACATCCAAATCAAGATGGGAAATTTGCTTTCTAAGTCCATCTGTGAGTGCAAGGTGAAAAGGGATTGCTACAAAGCAAAACCAGTCCCACTTCAGATCATTATTACATGAATTATTAAATATTAGTGATTACTAATAGCAAGAGCAAAGCAAAAATACATGTAGTCCTGCCTGAAGATGTAGCATCTATGAAAAAGAGGTAGAAAGGGAAATGAGGTGTTGCCAGAACGCAGCCAGCCTTCACAATTCTGGTTCAAGCCTGTGTAGAGATTACATCTAGAAACAAAATGATGGTACCTCTGGACTTACTGTCAAGGAAAAACATCACCATGCGTGCCCAGAAAGGAAGGGAAAGCCTGACGGAACTGCGAGAGGCACAAAAGATGACGCAAGAGGCAAACGTGGGGTAGCCAGAGACACAGCTGATGTGCAGAGACAGAGACAAATGGCTGGTGGGATGGAGGAGGAACACATGTGGCCTAACACTCCAAATGTAGAAGCTGAGATCTAGATGGTCCCACACCACCAAAACACTTGAATTAATCTTCTTCATATATCTCAGGTGGCACCATTAATAAGAAATTCTGCAGCAGGAGCCAAAGCCGTAATAATCTACATATCTATATAAACTGGCAACACTTGATGTATTCCTGTGTGGATAACTGGGAACTGAAAGGATAAATCAACACATGTAAGTTACCTTTTGTACCCATGAATGCTTTTTTAGAATGAGGCCTTAATTTCTGTCTTTCCCCTCTCACAATAGTGCTTAAGACACATTTTGTAACAGATAATTTGGTACCAGTAAGAGATTTCCTAATCAACATTTTCCCTTCTGAAGGACATAACAATAGTAAATCAAAAGATAACTTTCCCAAAATTAATAATTAAGCTTCATTGTTTCAACTATTTTTTTCCTTTTGCTTCTAGTAAAAACAAAAGAAACGGTTGCTACAGCAAGAACAGGCCAGAGTCTCCTTACACACAACCTGAATCACAAAACGAATCTGATGTTAGAAGAGTAAAAATAAGGTTCTAGTAACATCATGAATCCTGGTATGATTTTCACAATAAAAGTGTAGTTTAAAACAAGAATTATGTTCAATTATATGAACAAAACCGCAATTCAAAATTGGACAAATACAAAACAACTGAAGAACAGGAAAACATGTAAAAGCAGGTGCCTATCAGGATATTTTAATGTCTTTAAAGTATTATACTTCATATCCGTCAGATTCTGCTTTCATAGAATCACAGAATGGTTTGGGTTACAAGGAACCTTGTAGCTCACCTCATTCCAACCCCCCTGCCATGGGCAGGGACACCTTCCACTAGACCATGTTGCCAAAGTCCAGAAACAACCACAGGAAAATTACACACATGCTAATTGAGCACAGGATGTTTTGTCTCTTGCAGCTTCTGTAAGATTATTGATAATGTATGTATTGCAATTAATCTTAATATAACATCTCAGCTTAATTATTCCATATACTATCAAAAAATCACTTTAATCAAAACAACAAAGAAGTTTTATTCTTCCACATTACAGCTCCCTTCATTCTGCCACAATCAATGGATTGAGACAAGAAATAGAGTATATTGGAGCTTCTAGCGGAGATCAGGCAGAAGAGAAAGGT
>Ga0065711_1043199_pt1 | contig 14873 bp, 8 predicted proteins | sample Hoacrofraction12_FD_59098 | JGI IMG/M metagenome (GOLD analysis project Ga0065711, IMG submission 59098) | Hoatzin crop microbial communities from Cojedes, Venezuela - Epithelial fraction 12 v2 (version 2) | ecosystem: Host-associated > Birds > Digestive system > Esophagus > Crop | place... | reverse complement strand
GGGGGGGGAGAGAATTAAAAATACAAAAAATAGCGGGGTGGGGGAAGCACGAAAAAAAGGAAACCATGAAGAAGATTCTTTCAGGTGGAAGAGGGAAGGCTCAGTCCTTTCCCTGCCTGCAAACCTGCGTCATTCCAGTAGGTGCTCCTTGTAGAAAGTATCAAACACGTGTTGTTTGGATGCTTCGTTTCTCAGAATTTTAAATTAACTACAACGAAACGAAGCAAGAGCCAACAGTGCATTGTTTAGCTTCAGGGTCTGAATGGGGCTGCCTTACAGCAAAGGAACAGTCTGGCATGCCTGACTTGGGGAGGGAGGAGGACAGCGAGAGGAAAAAAAGGAACGGACAAAATAATCTGTGTTCTGGAGCCTCATTGTAAACACGGAAATTCCTGTTCCTGTTTGAGAACATGCTACAAAGCACTGCAAGAAGATGTCTGCCTGAATCCGCCAGTGGCTCAGAGCAGAGGCTTTCGGAAAAGCCTGAGAATATCAACAGTGGCAGAGCTTTCCCCTTGTTAACTATTTCACTGTCAACCAAAGCGTACCAGCGAGGGGACACTGGTTTCACAGTACTGTACAACCCATACAGATGTACCTACCCAATCTGCATTGTATGGCCTCCTCTGCGGATGCAGGATGGTTTCCACAGAGCTTGAAAACGGCACTGCAAATGCAAGCCCCTTATTTACTGCTCTTTGTTGGGAACCTCTCCACACAGCTCAGCAAGGCAGCAGCACAGACGGCACCCTGGATGTACCCAACACGGTTAATGCCTCCCAGACATAACATGGGCTTTAAGAGTAGTATGAGTAATGACACCTCAGTGCCTGGTGCCTTGAGATCACTCGGAACAGCACAGCTGGCTTAGTCCCTCTTGGCCAAGAACCATTGCGTTTTCACTGCAAGTTGAATTGCAGAGAGCTCTGAAAATAACTGGAGAGAGCAGGAAAAAAAAACCCTAAACCTACAGCCTTCCTGCCGTGGAGAACTTCTCTGACCAGACCAAGCTCTTCCACAGAAACCAAAGGGAACGCGAAATCTTGAAAGAGCATGGCCGCTGCAGTCACAAAACCGTCATTCACTGATACAGCAGAAATCTGGTGCAATGTAGTCGCGTTGTAAAGGCACAAAGAAAAACAGTCTGGTATGAAAACCAGACTGTTAAATAAGCTAACACCCAAAATTCTGGTACAGCCCCACAAGTGCATGCCTCACAGATAACATTATGCGTGTTGTTACACTGGGGTGGGACTGAAAGTTCAGCATTTCCAGACCTTTGAAATCTCTTGCTACATTCAAATGCCCACAACATGCCCAGTTTGGTTTTGCTTTTCCACTGCCCATGGGTGTCACTGGTGAGCATCAGCTTCCCGGGTGGCCTGTAACACAGCTGCTTGGCTACAGGGCAATTTATAAAAACATGGGCAATTCATTAACCCACTGGGCATCAGGCTAGTGCTACAAAGTGGTAAAAACAGGTGGTGTCTTCTAGTCATCAAAATGCCAAAGATATGGACCAGTAAGGCATCTGACAGATAGTTTCCCCACACAGAAATCTATGGAAGAAAGTTTATATTTGTTTCTGCCTATACCATGAATTTAGATCATAAAACCTGACACAATTTAAAAACTTGCAAGGAAAGCCTGAAAACGAGCCAATTGAGCAACCACGTAATTTTTTTGATGTTGCTGCAACACTTTCACTTCCCACTCCTTCATCTTCTCTTTAATTTGTTATCCTTAGTCATGTTATTTATGAACTCTTAGCATGTGGTTAACTTTCGACAATCCCATCACAGTTGACTACAGCACGTGTAAAGTCAAGCATACACTTTCAGTATCAGTGCATACCAGGCGAAAACTTGCAAAGGAAGTACACCAGGCTTTATTATACTGTACGTTTTCCAGAACTATTTAAAAATAAAACCAGCAACTGTTAGCTACCAACAAATATGCCCTACAGAACTAGATTGCAATGTTTTCAGGAAACTTCCAACACACAAAAAAGTAAGAGCAAGGGTAAAGCCAGCAATCAGAAAGAAGCCAAAAAAGAAGACTGCGTTCATTCGGTAATAAGTATAGGAAGCTGATAATTTAAATTAGCTCAGTTGTAAAAACTGAAGTAAAACTTTCAAGACATATTAACACATGTCAAATAAAGATAACATCTGTTTGCTACTAATTTTTTTTTTTTTATTTTCTGTATATTATTCTAGGCAGTCTACAGTAAGAGGTAAAATAACTCCAAAGCTGTGTCTAAACAAATGGGTAAAAAGGCTTTGCAAAAGGTTCTTATCTAAGTATCACTAATTTTTACAACTGCAATTCTAACTATTGATGCTGAGCTTAATTCTTTTCCCAACACATCTTAAGAGATCAAATTTAAAGTAAAATGTGATAATAAACCCACTAACAAATTAGCTTCTAATGCTCTCTTGTTATAGTCAGCACATTCAAAGCCTATTTGCCTGGAAAAGGTTCAAGTTTTTACTGGATACTGTCCAAGCAGCTCTATGTCACAGTAATCTACCGCTTTTCCTCTTACAGACCCTGAAAGCTCACAGCCATTATCCAAACAACCTGAACATACTTCTCCAACCTGAAGACATTTCTAACGTTAACTAACTATTGTCTTAAAAAGACATTTTATACCTACATACATGCGTGCACTACCCACACCTGCAATACTGCTGGGAGGAGACCTCAAAAAATCTGGACAAAACAGCTTCATTGTTTGAAATTTGTTAGAGGAAGTGATTGATTGCTCAGAGTGAATCATTAGTAAGATAGTACATAGATGAAACAGCAACCAAGAAGAGGAAACACAAACATGGTTTGAGAGTACACAGCATCACTGTCAATGGTTTAAAGACCACCAAGAAAAGGAAGTCCTTTGGCACACCCAGTTATGAGTGTGCTTAGGATCATAGGAATTTTTATCTATCACGGCTGTTCGCACCCTGACATAACGTGCATCGTTTGTACCTCCTTTATACAGTTCTCTCTCTGCTGGCATACCATTACAAAATAGATTCTTCTGATGTCAAGGTAGAACACGGCAAAGCAGCCTACAAAGAGAACCATGCAGCAGTTTCTCCAGTGGAATCGTCCTGGAGCTATACGCATATATATCGTACGATCAGTGTGCCATAAACAGACTGTAGTACAGATGTAGACTAGAGCAACCTACTATCCTTACTCTTCTGAGGAAGAGCGGTCATTTTGCAAATGAACATGCCCAGTGTGAAGGAAAGGTTATCAGAGATTGGTGGGAACTCTAAACACTCACAGGTAGCTGATCTACTGGAAAACACAGGTGATGTTTCTGTTCACACGGAGGAATGAATGCACAGCTTAGATAAAATCTTGGAAGAAGAATGAAAAACAATAAAAAAGGAGAGAGAATAAGAAGACGACCACTAATATGAGGAGGAGGAGGAGGAGGAGGAGGAGTAGTAATAATAATAACAACAACAACAATAACAAAAAAACACAAAAAAAACTAAAAAGGCAAATGCCCAGCATCTTACTCTCTGAGAATCAGTAAATTCTGCCTTTGAGGATGCTGACTCTACAGGAGCAAAGCAGGATCCACTGAAGAAAGTATGAGGGGAAGGAAAAAAATCAATAGCTGTCATTAATCAGAATGGGAGCATTTAGAACTCCTACATAAATAACAAAGAAACTATCAGAATCATATCTCTACAAATTGCCTCAAAGATCTTTTAAGTGATCTAGGAACAAAAAGTCATCTCCCAAATTGTATTGTGGGATGAAAGGCAATATATGCAGAGCACACTTCCGCTCTTAATCATATATACAGGAACATCTGTCAGGATACATGTTTCACCATTTGTCCTCTCTTCCCCCCTTATGACTGTTTTTCACTCAGTGAAACAGCATAGACAGAGGACAAAAGTAACAAAAAATTAGTACAACCCACTAGCAAATAGAAGACGTGTGGTAAAAACGGTCAGTATTTTAAGAAAGGAAAAGCCTAGTCCCCTGCTAAAGGCCAAGCACACCTTCCCCCAGAATCTCGATGTTCAGTAGTTCCTGCTGCCTGCAGGACCCCTATCCATCTCAATTTCACTTTGGGGGTAGAAGGAGGAAGAATTAGGCTCTTTAGAATCACCTTCTATTATCATTTAATAAAAGGCAGAAATTCTTGCATAAATCATGCCACTTAAGCTCTCTTCTCCTTCCTTCTCCACCATCAACTGCTAGCTAAGGCAAAGAAAATCTTCACCTCCCGCAAGAGAAGACAGAAAGCACCAAAGGCAAGCTCAAGGTCTTACCATATGGAGCACCAAAGGCATGAAATGTGCCACACATACCGATCCTCCACTTCAGAACCTTTTCACAAAGACCAATGCAGAGAAAAGAATAACAATGGCAACAACCGGGTGTCTTCTGTTATGGAGGAACAGACAGCAAAAGTCAGCCCTGGACAGACATGTGCACACTGGCTGAAGAACCTTATTTACCAAGTGCTCCACTCACGTCCTACCCACCGACACTGGGAAGAGATTTTCTCTCCTCTGGACTGACAGTACGAAAACGGTGTCCCTGCTGTTACCTTGTGAATCTTGGTCCTTTTCTTTAAGAACCAGAAAATAAGAGCAATGCCTATGCTTTTCCCAGCAGAGCCCTAAATAACCTTCTTCTAGGGTCCTCACATGAAGAAGTTTCTGAAACCCCGGGCCATATAAACATGACTGAAAAGTGAAAAAAGTACCATCTGAGATGTATAATGAATCAAACAATAAAAGCTAGAAGAAACGTAAGCAATGCCACTGGTCACAGACAGACCACAGCTGCTAAAGCTATCAGCAATTCTATCACCAGAGCTTTTACTGTGGCAACTATAATTCACTTCTAAGCTTCCTCACAAGGTGCAGTCAAAGAGCCATGTAGTCATAAAAGAGATGCATCTTATGCATCTCACACACGCACTTCTTTAACGCATCTTTTAAAGTCAATCCTTAGCAAGTCAAATTTCTGGATAGCAATTACCGAGAAACGCAGACTCCAAACTCTGTACGTCCTAACACTATGTTTCACCATGCTTATAACACGCAAAGACAGGCTGTGTCAGATTTCAGCAAATTATCTTTGCTTGTGATAAAAACCTGGGTTGCTTGGGTTGATCCACTCTTCCAACCCCTTCTGCATCTTTAGAGACTGCCATTTTCTGGTGCAGCTCTGGTCCTGTGCAGAGCACTTCAATGACCGCTCTTCTGGGGGGTGAGCAGCCTCTTCCCACAGGTCAACGTCAGGCGTCAGGACACATGGATACCATTATCTCTCTCCAAGCAAACTTCATTGAGAATTGTAGTGTTCTGCCTCTTTAATGTAGTGCCCATTAGTCACATAGCTGAAACTTCAAGCAATTTCTTTTGCTTTAGTGCAGTTTCCCATTTACAGCAGCTTTGATAAAGGAAGGTCTCAATAAGGATCAAATAACCTGGATTTAAGTCACAGCTCTGAGACTGTGGAAGGACCACTTGTTCTCTTTGCCTTAGCCTCTTCCAAAGGTAGAACAAGGAAAGTAGTACTCCCTTGTTTCAGAAACATTACTGGAGTAAGTTCATCAATGCTTATGATGCGTTCACAGACTACAGCAGTGTCTGTAAAAAGTTCGCCAAACAATAAGCAAGGAACTGTCTCACAAAAGTCAAACATTCTGAAATGTCAGAAAACGTAAAGATTTAAGACCTCTTAAATTCCTTCTTCATCCATGAACTCAGCATCCGGAAATACTTTCCTTATGCAGCACTATAGCATCCATCCCAGTGAAGCATTAAAGCCCTTGCTTTAGCCTGCGTTTAAGATTGAAGACACCAAAAGAACTACCCACGTACCTGAAGAAAAGCAAATGCTTAACTGATCCACTGTATGGAGTCCTGGTCCTCACTCATAGCTATAGGCAACAGCCTACAAAGTGTGGTTGGGAAGAAGTCTAGATGACAAATACACAACCCTGCTTAGGGGCAATATCAGAACTCTGAGGTATGAAACCGTGACACAATAATAACTGTCTTTAGGCTATACTGCACAGTAAGGGCACAGATTTAAATGGGCTGCATCTCTGCTGAGTACCTAAACTTTGCTGATTTTGGCATGAAGCACTTTTGGGAAATCCCCGCCTTCACAACACTTCAAAGCCAAACAGATCCTTCATACACTTCTTCTTCTTCTCCAAAGCACCCGTATAAGGCCATCATTGAAGGTAATACATCGCACATAACAGACTGAGCGTCTGATGGAGTATGGCAAATGTATTTGGTAGGTGACAGCTTCCACACGCTGGAGAACAGACCACCTTGGCACCAGTGTTTTCTCCCTTCTACTGTGTGTGGTGAGAGCGTACAAAAATAAGTCATAAATAAAACATTGCGTATGTTCATGTTCCTTCCATGAAGGAAATTCTCCACAGGACTCCTCGCATCTGCACTGATTAATCCTAATTCAAAAGAAGATATGGTGGTCACATAGCTTTGGTGCCAGGGTCTAGAAAACCTTGAGAAACATGGAGGCAGAAGTCAGCTCTCCTGCCTGATCAGATACAGTATGTGAATTGTAACACTCATGTCATCTGCACTTACTTAAGCATAACGAGCAGGGCCTCTGGCATCAGCATATTGTCAATGAGATGTAATAAGTGGTGTGCACTTCACACTGCAATGTTACTGACTGCTCCTACAGTGACAGACCAATATAAATTCAGTAGCTACCACAGCTACTTGGAAATAGGAGAAAAAGAGGAAAACACTGGTAGCCCATTCCAAGTATAACAACAGTATTTAAAAAAATCTGTCCTCGGAGCATTTTTTTTTTCAGTAAATATGGAACCTGGAATTACTTACTTGCTAATCAATTCCCTCAAAAATCCCTAAAAAGATCATGTGCCTCACACCTTCAGCTTCTTTAAATCAGGATAATGCTGCACAGGAAGAGATTTATCTAAATTAGGCCTCACCTGCAAGGCTGTCTCTGAAGCTGGTACCTGGGCACCCCAGAGCTCCCGTCTCCAAACGCACGCATCCGGCAGGAATGACTTCGCCATACAAACTGGAATTAACGCGTTCCCCACTTCAGCTGCACGGGTTCAGCCAAAAGCCCCTCGCTCCCCCTCACCGTGCGGGAGGCAGAAACAACCCACCCTCCGCCAGGAACGGGAGATGCCTCCCTGCGCTAAGGAACCCACGCAAAAAAAAAAAGCACCTCGGGGCTGGGCAGAAGGAGCCCCGGACCACAGGGCAACGACAGCACGTGCACCAGTGCCAAGTCCCTGTCACGACCCGCGCGTGTGCTCGATCTGCAGCACGATGCTCTCAGTGGCTCCCAAGCCTGCGACCAGCGTTACTGACGCTCTTTAAACAGGCATTGTTCCCCACAGCCGTACAACGACTGCTCGCCTGAAAGCCACCAGAAATTACACACCTTGTGAGATGGGTCAAGCAAGCGCCTCAGCCTCAAACACAGGCTAGGAATTGTGACAGGCAGTGTATTAAGGAAGGAACATCACAGCTCGACGATTATACGTGGCAATACAGAAGGAACTCTTTCTTCCAGTAACTGCCATTTGCTTATTTTTTTAAAGAAGATAATAAAAGTGACATAATAAAACAAAATGCTTAAAAATTAAACCAAAACCATTTTTTTTTTCACTCAGATGTACAGAATGGTGAAGGAAAAATCATCTAAATCATTTCCTTAGTAATACAAGTAATATTTAAATAGATTTAATAGTGCTGCTCCAAACCAATGAATTATGAGTTTAAAACCTATTAAAATGTAATGTTTTTTTCCTGAGCTGAGGGGAGAGAGATTTAAATCCACTGAATTTTAATATTTCAGCTTGAGCTGCAGGAGGTAGAGAAAGTCCAAATGAACTATTCCATCAGCACCATTCAAGCATGAACATTTTAATCAGTTTTACTTCCTTGGAGTTCTCCAACACAGTTTACGCTGTCATTCTGAAAGCACTTAACACAGAGGGTGTGAAAAACCACCAAGGCTTGTTATTGCCTTCACAATTGATGGCAAATAATTTTGCAGACTTCCTATCATTAAAATGTCACTGCTAAAAATTGAGGTTCAGCATTTCTTGTGCTAAACTGCATTTTCTTTGAACACCATCACATACCTGTTCTTAAGTTTTTGGTACATTTATCTCTCTCCATGTGATACACAGGCACACAAGCAGTAGCCTCCATTTCTGCCCTACTGCCCAGCTGCAGTTGAAAACTGACTATTTTAAACAGAGAAGAAAAAAAAAAAAGACTCTGAAAAAATTCTTATAAAGTTACAAGTTCATTCCTTGGTTCCCTTATTAAAACGTAACCACATCCACACAGCATGTTCCAATTATATAGTATAATGGATTAAAAAAAAAAAAACAACAAAAAAAAAAAACCAAACATTTTAAGAAGAGTTAGATGACTCAATTTAATAATACAGGAAATGAAAACATCATTCCTAATTATATCATACTACTGATTAAAGGCTACAATTTGTGCATTGTTCCAACAGTGTGATCTTGAAGATTATAACTTAAAAACACGGCAGCTATGACACATGACAAGCTTAACCGGATGCTTCACACTGCTCATCCCAGCACACCCAACCCGGAAAGGAGCTCTGGATGTGCACTACAAATCTCTCCGAGCAAGAATGCTGTACCACACCATCCATGGTAAGCTTTAGATGCAGAGCCTGCCGGACACCTGGAGATTTACAGTCCTCCTGCAGCATGTTTATGATATCTAGTTTTGGTTTAGTTTTTCTCCCTGCATCTCTCCAGAAGAAGATAGATGATATTTAACTTGTTTTAGCCCGTCAACAGTTTTAAACTGAACATGACCTGTGAAAGAAGTCATTATAACTGTGTTTCATTCCATTAAACACAACTAGTTTATTGTCAGGAGAACAAGCAGTCTCTCCGGGTTCCAGGCTCACTTCAGTATCTTGCATTTAAACTGCATGGATCAGTGATTTGGTTCATTTACCAATGAAGACAGAATAATCTTGCAAAGTTAAAAGGCGCTTCATCAGATTCCATTAAATCAGAGCACATTCATACAAAAATATATACACGGGAAACACAAAGAGAGACATGATTTCTGCACATTCAATTCTTTTCTTGTGCTATCCTCCACTCTGGTAAAATCAATTCAAAACTCAAACCCAGGGTTCCTCCATTCAAACCAAAGGGGCTTAGTATGAGTGAGGTGAACTGAACAGGGCCCCTCAAAGCACAGAGAAACTTAAGCCACAGCTGAATTTCAAAAACTCAAATACTGCTTCTGTCTTCATCTGATGCACAGCTCAACTGGTAAGTAAAAGCTGTATTCTCAAAAACTGCAAAGAGCAAACGAACTTCAGAAGCTTTTAAAATATCACAGGGTTAAAAGAACATAAACTCTGTCAGACTTACCAAACTGCAAAATAATGTAAGACAACATAATTACAGATACAGAAAAGCCATGATTTCTAATTACTTTCTTTGTTTTATCAGTATTCACTTTACAAAGTATGGCAAGCCTTTTTAAGTCCCACGCTACATTTTCAGACTCTCCATCTCTCTAAGTGCAGACCTAACACTATTGTTGGTATTCACGCAACTAGAACTTAAGCTATTTTGATAACTTGCTACCCTATTTATTCAATTTATAATGACTCTCTTACAAGATTGCACTAGATCACTTCTCTTTAGATCAACGAACACAAAATTTTCAGTCTGTATTGCTCCTGTTCTCAAAAACTAAAGAGCAGGCCACACAGCATTTCCTAAGTCAACACAAAACAGGAGAGTGAAAAAAGGCAGCAGAGCAAGCTAAAAATCAGTCTCGTGAGGAAGGTGAGAGCTGTCCCATTTTAACGCACAAAACCAAAATTCAGATATCACAAAAATTTGAGGCAGTAGAATTTCAACTGACTTGAAGAGATAAATTCAGACAGTAACAATCAAAACAGAAAATTTACTTCTGTCTGGTGGGCGAAGATCAGCAGAAGTTACTGCCAGGCTCCCCAACAAGCGTCTAGTCTGTTTGCATTTATTCTGTCTGGTTTAGTGGTTCACAAAAGCAGGATAAACTTTAATAATAAGCACAACAGCCACTATCTACAACATCGCATGTTCTACATCAATCAACTCATTCTTTGTTAGGAAGCAAACTGCTTTTTGCATTCTCCCCACTGCATACAAAGGTGAATGGCAAAAACGTACACAAGTAAGACTGAAAAGTATCCATATGCACACGTGTGCACATACACACACAGAAGACAGTACATGCACATGTAGATACATGCTACCTACCCACATGCAGCACACATACATAAAAACTTCTTTAACAAAGAAGCCAACCTTTAGCTACTTACTTTATACAAAGAATGTTAACAGAAGGCAATATTTTTGGTTAGGTAATGAAAACTAATTGGGAAATTATTCATCTCCCACTCTCCCCACTGGAGCGTAAAAGACGTACAACAAATGTTATTCATGATTCTACAGGACTCGCTCTGATTCACCTCCTTCTTTCCAGCGGGCACTTCAGAGGAAATAAAGGTTACTCTTTTCCATTTGTATCTTCTAATTGACTACCAGTGTGTTCTTGTGGTCAGAGGGACACAAAATAGAGTTAGAAACAACCTATTAAAAACAAGCTACAATCAGACCACTGCTCTACACGACCGTCAGCAATGATCAGAGAGTCCTGATTTCCTTGTTAGAAGACAGAGGCATAATTGAAGCAATATCTTCACTTCAGATTGATTATTCGGCGACCCTTATCCACATCTTCACTCAGCAATTTGAATTTTAATGAAAGTAAATGGAATAATTAGCATTTCAAAGTGTGTTTGATACATTGAATAAAAAACAGGAAAAGACTTTTATGTATAATCTATACACAAAAGAAAAAGCATTTGGGAGGGTGCAGAAGATGGGAAGTACAGTTGTAGTGTCTTCATTAGAATAACTTAAACAACTGCTTGCACCAGCTGCATAATTATACATGTGAATAATGTGCTATTAAGCTATGACTTCTCACCTTTATTTTACGTAGTGTGAACAGCCACGGCTTTCGTTGTTATGCCTCTCCTCTCCAGCTGCAAAATGTAAACACTGTGGCTGCCCACACGCATAAAACCTCGCAGGGCTGCTACATTGGGCTAGCACCGCCGGCAGTAAAGCTTCTGCGAGAGGGGCTCCACAGGCCGCATTTTTTGATGATGGGGAGTAGGGCGCCTACAAGCACACTGGTGACGGTTCATTTCACTATCGATTCTGGTTGTCTGGGCTTTGCTTTTAAAAAAGGTAATGGCTATTTTTTAATGTAAAAATAGAAAGTGTGGTGAATATTCAGAGTCTTGAGCCACCACCCAGAAAAAGATGTGGCAGCGGGAATGGGAAAAATCCTCCTAACACGCTGCGTGTCATACGGAGTCCAGCTCTTGCCGTGGCTGCAGAAGCAGACTGGCACACAGTATGCAAAGGAAGCAAAGTTACTTAAAAAGGACAACAAAAAAGCAGATGTTGACCCAGCTTTGGGGAATATGTACAACACAGACATTGACTACCCCGTTAGTCTTCACAGCACAGTGCAAGCAAATGTTTTTTAGGTAGCAACCAGCTTTTATGAAGATCAAGCGACTGAACTTCACCACTGTCCACAACTTTTGACCACCTGATGGAAATGAGTTCACACAAGAGAGAAAGAAAACGGAAAGCTATTTACAAACACCATTAGAGCTAAAATGGAAAGACCACATACCCCAATGATTGCGTTCAGTTCTGCCATGGTCACTTGCTTGGCACGCTCCACAGCCTGCACCACTTGTTGCTGGTGCTACAAATGAAGATCAGAAACAGAACAAAATTATTTGTTTTCTAAATTATTAAGCACAGATTCTTCCTTTTACCTTTTCTCTTTGTTTTACAAACACATGCAGGGCTTGAAATAACTGTTCTCTAACAGATGCTGACATTCTGTGTTATCTGCAAGAGTATCAGGTAAGGGGAGGATTTTATGTCATTACTTGCCAGGAATTACACCCTTGCTCCCCAGAAGAGCTATTTTACAGCCTGGGTAAATGGGGAACTGTCCTCCTTTTGTTCTTCAGCAAAGTGTGCTCTTGAATTTACACGTTAACTTAAAATGCAAGCCACTCTCCTCACAGCCATGGAAACTTTTTGATTCGGGGTGAGTGGGGGTGGAAAGGTATGTATATTCAACAAGCGCATGGCAACCACATCACTGAAGGATATACAGATTCTCGTTCTTGGTACATTTCAAAGCAACTCAACCGTAAGAAAGAAATTCAAAATGCCATTCACAATTCTGTCAAACACGTGAAAGAGAACTAATTATTTCAATCCTCAACATGTAAATTTTAATAGCTTTAAAAAGTCCATCAAAAACACATGGTCTAATTAACAACACAGTTTACAAGCTTCAGTGGTTATATTATCTCAGCTTGAGTGATACTGTATTCCTGCAGTAAATTCAAAATATCTGTATGCAGAAAACTAACTGATATTTATTTGAAAACATCAGCTACAAATAAAGTAGGGTCCTCATCTCGCAACCAGACCCGTGCCTGTTCAGAGCTCCACCGGCGGCAAAATCACCTGCGCAGGCAGCCTCACAGAATCAGGATGACACATGACAAATTGGTGCAGGAGGGGTTCAGGGAGAACTGCAAGTAGGCTGGGAGATCTGCACCGGGAGCGAGCCATCTCCGATTCGCAGCCACAGGCTGAACACAGAGAGGAGTGAGCTCCTGCCCATCTCGACAGGTGCTGAAACTGCAATGATGAAACATCAGCTCTGCATCGAAACCAACGCCAAGATGGTCTTCAGTGCAAAGTTTAAGGAAAGGGCTGAGGGGGTCTCTTTGAAGCCTCCGGTTTGCTGCCCATGGCTGTGTATATGGGCAGAGTGGGGCCGAGGTACAGCCCACGCAGCAACACCTCCCACGAGTCCTTACCAGAGGCAGAAAGCTGCATAGAACAAGGTGGTGGCACAAATCCTCCAGCACAAAGGCAGGTGAAGAGCATCAGAAAGGCTCCGCAGTCGGCACCCGGAGCCCCAGTGGGAGGGGAGGCCACAAGGAAGGGCCCCGCTGCCTCAGGGGCTTGGCAGTCTCACGTCTGCTGGGTCTTGGTGCAACGCACAAACAGAAATGGCTTTTTCACTTATAAAGTTTCTCCCATAACAGCCTCAGGGTGGGGAAAAGCAAGCCTAAAAATCCACCCGTAGCTCTAAGAAATGCTGACCTCAACTATAAAAAACGGATAAATGTGAATAATGAAGGAGGTAATTTAGAAACACTCCTGGAAGAAAGAAAATGGTTTTAAGGTTTGTTTGTTTTTAAGGAAAGAAGAATTAAATGAAGCAAATGTCAGGAGAGCAAATAACATACTGCTGCAAACAGAATCACAGCAGTCCCATTTCGAGTTTTGTAAAGCTACAGTGCTAACATAAACCAAATCTATCACTTATAAGTAGACAATGTAAAGAACAAAAAGCAGGCCAAATGTGAGTAAATGCATCCTTGGCATTCATGGGGAAAAAAAAAAATGCAGTGATGTATCACCATCACAGATAACCAGTAAAAAGGAAATTACAATACTCAAGCTTCAAGTTCACGATGATGTTTTATCATCTCCAGGTCATCATATGTTAAGGACAGGTACAGCTTTCATTGATTATGTAGCTGGAAGCCCAGTGACACATGGCTCTGTATGACAACAGGGTGATCATAAAAATCACACCACCATTGTCTGGTAGAAGCCAACCACACCAAAAATGGGTCACAGCATTTTTGACCAAGTCACCCCCCGTCAAAAAAAAAAAAAAAAAAGTTTTTAAAAACCTTTAAAATCATTTTAAAAAAAAATCATTTACTGAGAAGCTTACAGTAATCTTTGCTTTCCTACCGCTTCCTAGGCAATACTTTTTCCACTGAGATAAGGAAAGGGACCTCGCTCTTGATTTGTATATATGAGCGTTGAATTCCAACACCAATTTACCTAAATCCTGATCCCAGGGCCACGGGCAGAAGAAAAAACTTCTGAGGAATCTACATCTTTAGGCATTCAAAAAACATGTAGGTGTTCAAAAAACGCAGAGATATGGCACTCCAGGACACGGTTTAGTAGGCATGGTGGTGATGGGTTGATGGTTGGACTTCAGGATCTTACAGGTCTTTTCCAACCTTAATGATTCTATGATTCTACAGAAAGCTGTTCTGAAAACATAAAAGTTATTGTAGAAATTACTCCAATTTTCATCCAGGTTTTGGAAAAACAAGTCAACTCCACGAGAGTCTGAATGGTTTCCTTTCCTTTACGGCAAACCTACGAAGAATGGCTCTGAGGAGTATTTGGGAAAAACATTATTTCACTCCCAGGTGAGGGGACTACAAGGCGGAGTGGTAGGATACCAAAATCTCACTCTAAGCCTTCTGCTGGAAAGCACTGTAAGACAGAAATTCCCTAAGCAGCCACACAAGGCATCTTTCATTGATTCTAATAGGTTTGGGATCAAGCCTTCATAGAGAGCAGAAAATCCACAGGCCTTGTAACACTGAACCTAAATTAGGTACAGTAGAGACAATTAGAACCCTCCTATTGCTAGCTGCTTTAACATTGATTCAATCTTCAGTGGCATTGTACGCGAAAGGCCTGAAATAGATGGTCTGTAATTAGCCTCTCCATTACTCCCACCTCCCCGCCGCAACGGAGCAGGCTGCGCTTAGCTCACCAAAACACCGCGGGGCCCTGCCCGGAGCGACCCCAGGGCCACCCCGAGAAACAGGCACAAAACCACGCGCTCCCGTGGAGGAAGATGGAGGGGGGT
>Ga0065711_1043198_pt1 | contig 14874 bp, 6 predicted proteins | sample Hoacrofraction12_FD_59098 | JGI IMG/M metagenome (GOLD analysis project Ga0065711, IMG submission 59098) | Hoatzin crop microbial communities from Cojedes, Venezuela - Epithelial fraction 12 v2 (version 2) | ecosystem: Host-associated > Birds > Digestive system > Esophagus > Crop | place... | reverse complement strand
GGGGGGGGGGGGGGACACACTCAACAAAAAAACCTGCTAGCACCATCCCTCTATTGGACTCTTGTCCACTTTTTCAGAAGCAGAAACATAAGACCGCATGACAGCACAGATGCTACGGGACACGCTGACACCTTAGAAAGTACTCGGAGGTCAGAAACTGCATTTATCTGAGAAACTACATACATTCCCCTCCTTCTCACAGGAAGTCCAGTCCCCACAATGGTTTTTTGTATAGAGATTTTGACTTCCTCATTATAGTTAATTGTAACGAAGAGGCAGAAAAAAAACCTATAAATTTTCAATAGGGTGCTGCCTAGATGAAACAGCTGTAGACTGACATAGCTTCAACACTGAGAGTGTTTAGATGCATCTGAAGAACACACATCAGGGATCAAAATATGAAGCAATTGAAAAGTTGAGCATTCTGGGAATGTCCTCACATAGCTCTACCAACATGCGTATCCCATCCTTCCCGTTCCGCCAGCAACAGGCTCTGTACTGCCCATTCTATCTGGACGACTAAAAATCATGGGCACAAACTTTAACAGTTAATTGAAAATGTTTTAAAAAAACAGATAGCATGTCAGCTTGAAAAGACATCAGAGTGAATGCTCTTGAGCAACTGAGGGGTGGGTTGAAAGGCCCTGCCTGCCAAAACCTAAGCCCAGGCCCGCAAGGATTTACTTCCCTGAAATAATTAATGACATCTTTAAAATCTAAAGTAAAGTAACTTCTAAAGTAGAAAAAGGAGCTGCATTCCTTACTCAGGTTATTAGTTATTGGGGGAGGGGAAGGGAGGGGGAGGAGAAGGAGGAAAGGAGAGAAGAGAATCACAAGTAACAAAGAAATCCAAGGGCTTGATCTCAGGTCTAGGCAGGTAAAATTGAAAGAGGAGGGCAAAAAACCATCTTTCAGTTTTGTAAAGCATGAATTAAAAATTGCTCATAAAAATTATGCATTTTGGCAACTCTTAATAGCTAATTCCTTGGTTATTTATAGATCTGGAAATTTTGATTTTAGCAAATGCAACTTTTTTTTGTTGGCATTTTGGAGGAGCGGGGGGTCAGGACATCAGCAGGGAAACACAAGACGATTTCCATTAGGCCGCTTATTTGCTATGACGGCCAGGTGCCTTCAGATCAGGTGAACTGAGAAACACTGATGTTCCGAGCAAGCTTTCTGTCTGGAGTCTCTGCCAGATCACATAAAGCCTGCACGATGTCTGCATAAAACAGCATGCAAATTCAGGGAAGGATCTTTGAACAAAAAAGAAAGTATATGATCTATATTGTGCCCATGTCAGATGCAGACACTGATTCACTACAGCACAGAAGTTTGATCAAAATACAGTCAGGATAGCTATATATATCACAAGCATAATACTATTCAGATTTCAGTACCGTATCAGCACTCGTTCTGTGTGTGCATATGTTTCGTGGAATGCGTATGTGTATCCCTCTAACTGAAAAAATACAATTTCCTCATCATCAAGAGCAAAATTATGTAAAAGACATTACAGACAGGGTGGGGGGTGAGGTGCATACAAATATCTTCAAAAAAATTCAAAATAGTAACACGATGCACGTAAATGGCTATGTCCGTAAGTATCACAGACTCTGGATGTATTCCATGAAAATATTGCATGTGCCCTACAAAGTATTTTAAGATATAATAAAACATGAGATTCAAGATCCTACTATACATCAGGCCTGGATTTTCTCATCTATAATGCACTGGCTATTGGCTGTCCTGAGAGTTATGCTGGCTATACTATGGGGGAAGAGAAAAGAATGAATACCTCGCTTCAGAGTGCTTTTGCAGTGGTTTGATAAAGTGCAAAAAAAACCCCAAAAAAACAAAAACCCTCAAGACTGTTTGTGAATACTAACAACAATCATTTAGAAAATCTTTTTGGAGAAAAAAAATCATGTGAGATAATACCAGTAGAAAAGTCAATGTCATTTGATCACTGCCATATTTTCAAAGCAGTGCCCAGATACTAATTAATCTCTACAATCTCTTCGTTTGGTAGGTGACTTGCTATCTTCATTTCATGGAAAAGGTTACAGGAACTCAAGATAAGGAACACATCTAAATGTTCAAAAGCACACAGTGAGTTTGTTCCAGAATTATCGAAAGAATTTCCAGCTTTTTCTGAGGCTAAAAGCCCTTGTTGCTCTCCTCTCCCTCATAAAAGCTTACCTAAATGTATATTAATACAATTTAATGTAAATATATATTAATATAAATACAGTCTGTAATATTTCAGTTATTTTAACTGTGGAAGTAATAGAGACTTCTACACTAAAAACCAAAACAGAGCAAAACTGTGAAAGTGAAGTATGAAAACGCTACAACTAAGCCTGAGTAGAGAGACGGAAGGACTAAGATTAAAGAAATAAATGCAACAGGCCTTCCTGTCTGATCACTTTTGAGCAGCTTCCAACAGAGTGAGGCAGAGTAGAGCTTCTGTGCAAGGGGCTGGAAATAAAAATTGATGGTAGAACAATTTCTTTACAACCTTTTGGAGACTAAAGAGCCAAAACAGGGGGAAACCAAGATCTAGGCCACTAGTGAGATGCATCAATTTAATGGAATGCACAAGACGGCCCAAAATTGAGCCCTAGACTAAATTCTAAGTTACCTTCCCCATCAAAGGAGGGCTGGAGAGGAAGCAGGAATGAAGCGAGCCGTGCGTGTCAAACGCAAGAAGTCTTTCACCCAGCATCTATGTATGCTGCTAGTCTCTAGCAATAAAATCTGCAAACCTGAGGTAAAGCATGAAAATACACACTACAGCACACAATTCAGAAAAGATCTGGCTTTTCCATGTGAAATTTGCAGTGTCCTTTTACCTTGCCTGCTTGATACCAAAAAATTTGAGGCTAACCCTCTGGACGGATGCTTGCAATTCCATGGCAATTCAGAGCCATGCATTTGTTCCAGTCCGTCCCGAGGACTCCAAGCCATGTTAACAGGGATGCCCCGTGATGCGGGCTCATACAGCAACTGATAGACCTGGCCTTCAGGGGTGGCCACAGCAGTCACAGAGTGAGGCAATTACAGCAGTGTCAAAAGAGACCGTGTATTCAGCTCTCCTAATGAGAGCAAGAGCCACAGTGGTATTCTAGTGAGGAAGGCATGCAGAGTTCATACCTGTGCACCCCAAGGTTTTAGTTGGAGAAGAAAGCAAATGGCAAAAAAAAAAAATAAAAAAAAGAAAACCCATTCAAGTACATGATGCTGTTAAGTTTCCAAGACTCTATAATTAAGACAAACTGGATATCAGAGTTTATTTGCTCACGCATTTTCAAGCTATTAAATATATCTGCACTATAAAAATAGTTTGTTTGGGGTTTTTTGCAGTACACAGAATGTCAGTATTCTGAATAAATATGACCAATTTTTTACTGCATGAAATGCAAGATTAATTAAGAAAATACAGTAAATTCTAAGTGAGGATGATGATTCTCAGTCTTCCATGTTTAGATGAGGCTTTGGAGATGCCACACATTGAGCACAGCAACTTAAATGCTTTACAACAAAGCCTTCCATACCTACACAAATAGAGCACTGCTAATGACATTGACAGAAAACGATAACTACTCTCGTTTCCACTTTGAGTCATTTTTCTGTGGTTAATAAATTATATCCATAACAGTGTTAATAAGTTATGGCACGGTGTCATTGCATTAGTTTGCATTTGTGATGAAGCACTTCATAGGGCATTACCTGTGCCCGTGGAGGTACATAACGGGAGAGACCACTTCTCTGCTCTCAGAAGAGTCTCCCACGCTGGCATTTTGACTGACCCTCTAAGAAAACATTGCCTCCCGACCTCCAACTTGCTCTTACTTCTCACCTCTGTTGCTGAAGCGCACCACTGAGGGGCAATCCTCCAGATTTAATATGTTTAACAAAACACAGACACTCTTAAATCAGTGTCCTTGCCATAGGAGCGATATACGAGTAGTTATCAGTTTGGCAAATGTGGGAAGCATTCGGATCAATCTAGTCATCTGAAAAGGACGCAGTCAGATCAATGTGTCCTCCCTCAAGCTCCCAGATGGAAATGGGAAGATTTAGCCTGACTGATGGGCTCTCGATTAACCACTGTAACAGCTTGTTTTTCCAAAAGTCACAAATAAATAAATGTATTTTAAGCTTAATATGATTTGGTATTTAAAAGAAAAAGGAAGAGGAGAAGCTATTTAAATTCCTGCAACCCAACTACCGCAGCACTGGTGAAGAAATAGATGAAAAAACGAGCAAGCATGCTTTTCACAACAGCAAGAAGCTCACAGCTTTAAGTATATTGTTTTACAGATAAAGAAGTGCAAAACAGTAAACAAACAACACCTAATCAGTATTCTGTAATCTGGGGTTTTGGTCATCTCAAGTGCTAATTTCAGGCTCTGTTATTAGGCAAGATGTTTTCTTCTCCATGAAAATTATTATTGAAAAATCAGCATAGTTTAAAAACATTTTAAAATAGTGTAATTATTGACTTCTCTCCAAGTACCATGATACTGTCTCTAGTGCAGTATTCCTTTTAAAAACTTTTTTCTCCTTTATGATTGCATCATCTACATATATACAGAAGCTGCTATGTGAAACACGATGCCAAAACAGAAATGAAATATCCTATCTCGATAGAATTTACTTGCTTTCCATCAGTACCAAGTAAAAACCAGCACTATTAGATTAAAATGGAGAAAAATCCCAAATTATCTGCAGCCTCCATAAGCCAGCAGTGCAAAAGCTCACATGTTTTTGTAGTAGGTACGTACAAGATAACTTTACAGGCATATTACTGGAATGGTTTGCAACCAGTGAAGACAATTTTGATTATTTCCACTTCAAAACTTCCTATATTGGAGCCACATCACGGAAAACAATCTAACCATAGGGGAAAAAAAAGTGATGGGAAAACTGCCTGCTAATATAGCCGCTGGAAAGACAGGCAGAGGAAGAGAGTAGTGCGCTATAGATTTGCTGAAGTCTTTCAGAGACAAAGACTCCAATATTCTCAGCGAGAGAAATAAAATCCCCATAAAAATACCTTGACTTCCTTAATTTCCCTTTTCCCCTCTCTACCACAACTAGCATCATTTATTTGTATACTGAATTTGTCTCCACTGCACCACAACAAAACACATTTTAAAATTTACAAGGTAAAAATAAATACGATGTTCCCACCACAGCTTCATTGGACGCCGTACTGCATAGAAGAATAAATTGCGCCTTCACAGTAATTTGACAAAAGAATGACAAAAAGAACGGCGAAAACGAACAATACAGCTAAGGCTTGAGAAAAGCATCCGTTCAATATTTAGCAATGCATAAAATGAGGTTTCATTTTTGTTTAGGTGTATTTTGATTAGAACTAATAAATGGCTGATTTTCCTTTGGTTGTTTGCAACAACAACACATTATCCAGAGAGCTTTATTCTTTATTCCCTTCTCATATAGCATGCCAAAGACTGTCTCACTTTATGAATTAGCATTTAAAACTACTGTAGGTTATCTAACAAGCATTCAGATTCAATAGTACTTCTGACAGCAGTAAGTAAAGAGCCTTTTAACATCTTGAACACATGTTCTTGAAAAAAGTAGTTACATCAAAGCAGTTCAAAGACTGAAGAAAAAAACCAGTTAAAATCCAGTTTGCTGTGAGACAATTTTAGTGTGGTGTAAACAACCTTTCACGACTCCCCATGGGAAACGTTGTGAGACTATGTTCAAAATGAATCAGACGTATTTATAAAGATCATGAAGTGGTCAAATGAATTTGCATTTTTGGCAGATTCACTCCACGGGTACTACTTGCTACAGTCTGTAGAAATCTCAAATCTCACATCAGCATTGCCTATAGTGCTTTATTATTTATTACATGTTATGCTAAGTACCTGTGAAAGGGGACATTCCTTGGCCAATGAACTCTGGTTCATATCCTTCAGTAAGTCCTTCAGAGCATTTCTTACTGTTGTGTGAGACCATTGTTCAGGAGGCAAGTCTTCTAGTTTAGGGCAACTATTTGAAACACAGATTAGAAAAGGGATTATTACAAGATTGCATCCTGCTGCAGAACATTCCTTTAAGACAGACAGATTTCATTTTGCGCATCAAGCAGATGCATCTGGAGATTGCTCTCGGTCTCCTGATTGTTCCGATTAGTTAATTACTTTATACAACACATCTGCTGTATTGATGCATGAATTATACATCAGCTGCATGTGGCGACTATTTTTTCATGTTACTTCTACCTTCCTGCTCTGATGCGCTTGGTAAAACAATTTAAGGTGTAATGCTTTCTCACGACTGATCATGAAAAGCATTAATATATTAACTAGTTTTTTTCTTTTTTGTTACTGTGAAATTTAAGAACCTAGACAGCAACAATAAGTGTGAGCAAGTCATTCTTTTACAAAATGCACACAGATGGTACTGTTCATGATATGCAAAAATATTTTTCTCTTAAGTAAACTTTATGTAAAATGCCTTCTTGCAATGCATCATTTAATTGACTAAAATGCAATATACTTTTAATGAGATATCCAAAGAAAATCTATGTATCAGAGCTATAAAAGTTTTCTGCAACAGTATACTGTAAGTTAAAAAGAATTAGAGTAACTAAAAAGGAATTTAGATAAGCCTTTGTACTTCGAGCACACAGCACAGTGGGAATTAAATACAAGCAATATTAACAGTAAGAGCAGAGAAGTAACAGTTCACATCCCAGAACTGGTATGCAACTTACCTGTGTAACTGGATTTTCAGTGTGACCACATGATACACATCTTGCAGCATGTCTGCTACTGTAGCATCAGGGGCATCTGTCACATAGGAGAGTGGAACTGGATTCCACTTCCCAACCTGGATAAGCCCTGTGGGATTTTTATTTTTTGAGGGGAGGGAGAGTGGGCAAGAAGGGCAGGAAAAATTGAAAAAAAACCTTAATTTACCTGTTAATTCCTAGGGGCAAAAGAAATACCTGATTTTAACAAGATCACCACCTTTGTATCTAGCTGCTTAAATCTGGCAAAACAAAAGAACACCCCTCAAAAAAACCCCACCCACACACCACCAGGGATATGCTTTATCTGTATTATGAAATCATACAAATGCATTACAGCAGAGATTTTTTTAATATGTATAGAAGTGTATTTTCCTAAGTTCCCATGAATTCAGCAGGACATAACAGTTAGCATTCCTCTTAAATCAGAAAGGATTTTGCAATGCAAGGGCTGAGTACAAAAAAGAAAAAAAAATACTTTGCAGTCTATAAAACCATCAGGAACAAAATAAAAGAAACAGAGCTGGATATTCAGTCATAAACGCAAGTTGACTCTCAACAGTCCATCTGCTCAAATATGCTTTACACTTCCTTGTGGATCCTCAGTGGAGCAGATTATTAAGGTCAATAAGCATACTAATGATTCAGTTGAAGTCTCTTTTTTTCTTTAAAAAAAAAAAAAGAATCTACCTCCACATTCCCCACGAACAAAACGTGCACTAACTAAACAAAAATATGCTAAGGAAAAAAAATAAAAAACTCAGAGACAGAATCTGCAAGAAGTTTAAGAAGTAAAACCTTCATCGCTTTCCTGAAAGAAATCCTGCCCCTCCCCCAAGACCCCACAAACAAACATAATTCATCGTACAGTTTCGCTATCTTATTTACCTTTTGCCTGGGCAGCAGAGCTGTGAGAATATCCAAGTGATAGCAATGCCATTTCAATCAGTTGGTTGAAAAGCATATCCTTCCTCACCAACACAAATTCTGCATGCTCCTCCTTAGAATCATACTCAATGGCATTTTCATAATGTTCCACTACACAGAAAACTGGAAGCATACTTCCTATTAAAAAAAATTAAATTTAACGTATTAAACTTGAGTTATAGTAGAGTACGTGGGTCTACACAGTGTTATGTAAATAAAACCTGTACAAACAGGCAGAGGAGGCATCAAGAATCATCACAAATATTTGATAAACATATTCCCTGAGCCCTTTCCCCTCACCCTCCCCAAAAAAGAGAAAGTTCTACAAAACATACATCTCTCTGAAAAGCAGAAATGCAAATTTATCTCGCTTGATCGGATACAGATTAAAGAATTACCTTCTATAGAAACAACAAGGTTGACTGAAGAGAAGTTGATTCTCTCTGTCCTGCCTGATTTGTTGTGAGTAGCAGGCAGCACGAGAACCTAAATACATACTGCAGATGTCTTCACTTGTAAGCCATTTTAGTAGCAGCTACATAATTTTGTTTGTTAACATTAAAACTTCCTTAGTCCTGCCAAAAATATTTAATTGCCTTCAACATAAACAACAAATCACCTTGTGAGTTACACATTCGCTCTGGAAAGAGTACACAAGGAAACAAGGCAAAAGTTAACACTAATTCGTGCCTCGTTCACTGAGTGCACTTGAGCTCTACTTTCACTTGCATCTTTAAGAAACAAATCATGATTTCACTATCATTTTCAGAAGTGTACCTGCAGTTCGGGCTTTTTTTGTTGTTGGCTCCTGCACTTTACATTCCACATTTCTGGTATTCCTTGCTATTTTGGTATGCCTGAAAGTAATTACTAATTTCTAGTCGTGTAGCATAATACGACAAACCCTCCCCTACGCTGCACAGAATATTATGCAATATTCTTAATATTGCTTAAAAAAAGCCAAATCTTTTTCCTTTTCCTTTGGCTTTTTATTTTTGTTTATTTCCTCCCTTCTGACAACAGAGAAGTAACAAATGGCCCAAGCTGTTTTAGGGACAAAGTCTCTCCCGGCAACCAGATTTCTAGACTTTGTGAAAATCCCTCCCGGCCTCCCAGACTGATGTGATGACATGATGATTCGGACCCACGGTTCAGGGCCCTGGCCCTGTTCCGCTGTCTCCAGCGGCGCAGGTTGGGAGCTCTTAATGACAGAAAGCAAAAGGGTTAAAAGCAGATGTACAGAACTGTCTTATGGCAGCCTGCCAGAAGGGTATCATCTTTAGCATAAATGATGACAAGGGTTATTTTAACAGGGCACCCAGGAACTCCAATTAGTCCTACAATGTTAATGCCTCTATAACCACTGCCCTCTAGACTTACGGAAACCTCCTAACCTGCTAAGGTGCACCAGGCATGCTGTACTCTAAAAAGAAGATTTACTCTTGACAATACATAATCGCTTTAAGACCGCGTCTGTTGATTTGTGCTTTAACATATAGCAAGAAATCACGATAAAAAAAGATACCTCTTAAGCACGTATATTTGAACTACATCTGTTCACCAGAGAGTCATTCTCTGGCAAACAAACCCCTTCAGGCTCGCTTGGAAAAGCTCACAAACTCACTCCGGTTTGACCAATAGGCTCAGCATGAAAGACAAGACTAAAAGCTTGCCAATATTTATGTAGTGCAGGAAGGAACTTTTTTTTGTCTTTTTTTTTTTTAATCTAAGTGAGACTGGTCAGGAAGGGAGAGAAGACCAAAGCAAAAGTAGCACATGCAAATTGATGATTTCTTCATCGGTTTTAATTCAGCTGTGGAGAGCTTTCTAAACCACACACACACTTCATCTGCAAAAAGGTGGTGGGGTTTTTTTTATTCTTCCCTTCCAGGCTCTCACAACTGATGTTTGACCTACTACCATCTGACTCCGAGTAAGGGCTCAAAATTCTTAAGTAGTTTCACCGTTAATACCTGAAGACAAAATGTAAACAAAGCTTCAATTTAACAAACGGTGCAGATACATTCAAATCCAGCTAAATCGTACACGGTTTTCCCCTTGTCAGTTCCTAAAAATTAAGCTATGATCAGACACAAAACTAGCAACGCGCAGGTACTTCGCTGCACGTCAGCACACTTTTTGCCAGGTACACAGTCTCATGAGTTGCAGCATTCTGAAAAATGTGGTACTTCAAACAACATGGGAGAAGCTCCTGGCCAAATTCTGAAGTTCAGTGTAGATTATCAGAGGTGGATCCTGGTAGTGCGACACAGGGTATCATCTGACTACAGATCAAGCCACTAAATCTTTTAGCAAAGTGTCACTGGTGTCCTTCCGTTAATGTGAAAAATGTTATACAGGAGAGCACAATCTCAGCTGGCTGATTACTCCTGCTAGTACTTGGCAAGACCTCCAAGTGCAGCCACTCCATAACCTTCTAGTATTAAAGGGGAGAGCATTGGTCAGTGCTCGCTGCTAAAAATACAGCATGATTTAAACCTGAAGGCAATGTTAGAGCTTTTGCTGAAGGTTTACGAGTCTGTGTAAACAGCACGTCTGCCATAAGGAGCAGCGAAGTCTGTAGAATCCTTGTCTAAAACTGTCCTGGCATTAAAGTTTGCTGTGCAAATATCACATAATACCAGAGACAGCTGAAATCTCCTATTTAGGAATTTATGGAACTTATATGTTTGCAGGCGTCAGAAAGTCCTTTTTATGTAGCCCCACTGCTTCACTGTACAATATTAATGCACTCTGCTTGAAAAGCCGTAATAAATTATATTTTTAATGCTCTTACCCTGGCTTTCTTAAGATGCATACATTCTTGGCAAACAATCAATAAATAGGGTAATCATGAGCAGAGGCCAAAGAATTTGCTGAAGTGCTGTTTTTCCATTTTTAATAGATAAAGATCTAACAATACGGACTGCTGTGTCTGTTCATTTCAGGATCAATATATTCTTTGTTTTCGCCAAACCGAGGAAAAAATAAATGATTGTACGATAAATGTTATGCATCAGACACAATGAAATTCCTCTGCCTTCTAACTTTGTGCGTTTAATAGTCTTGGTTGCATTTTGCACTTTGCTTAGCAAATGCAAGAAAAATCTGGATTATAAACATACACTGATTATACTGAGAAAAGTAGAGGCTGTTTTAGCACAAATGCCAAATTTCATGCAGCGTATTTTGATTTAAATTAGCAAGCCTGCAGGACATGGTCGAAAAGACAGATTTAGATAAGCAAAATTTACAGATTATTGTCCATTAGAAGTATTTTCAATGCAAACAAAAGCCATCCATATACAAACATCAATGATTCTAAATGTGCCTTTTCCTTGTGTAAATGTCTAATTACAGCAAACCAGCCACTGAAAAATATGACACCCAAGTTGTTCATTGTTCAATAATGAATTGTACTTAAGAAAATAAACTGCGAAGATTGACATCATAAATGACTTTTCCAATGTGATACCTAAAGATTTACACTCTCTCCTCTAAACCAACTTGCAACTGTTACGGAAATACTGTTGCCCTTCCAAGCTTGGACCATCATTAAGTGGAAAGGCGAGAATTTGTTTTGGGGGTTCGGTATTTACTCTTACACAGTTTTGCATTTCTTAGCCCAACACTTGCTCAAAGAATTAATACATTACATTACTTCTATTTCAATGTAGGAATTTGCTTCAATCAAGGCAGCTAGCCTTTACCTTAACAAAAATCAGACTCCACCCTGTAAAGCAAGATGCTCCACCCAAGCATGAAGCTTACTTTTCCCAAATGTGATTTATATCGGAGTTGGTAATATATAGTATTTTAGAATGGAGATTTAATCCTGAAATATAAATGAAGTAGAGTCTGCAAAAGTATGCTTCCCCCCCCAAATATTATAAATCGTATTTCTCTAATGCAGAATTATCAAAAGTGTTACCTTTTCTAATATTAGTTTTCATCAGGTGTCCAGAGTGTTTTAAAGGCACTCCTTGCATTTTAGTTCCTGTACTTCCAAGTCTTCCTCTTCCTAATGGGCTCCCATTCTGTTCCAAGCGCGCAATTTTGGCTGGTGGACCCTTCGGATCGCTTACATTGTTAGACATTTCTGAATGTTCTTTCCCCTGAGTTGCCTCGTTCAAATGATCCATACTCAGTCCCGCCTCTAAAGATCACCTGCCATGATTAAAAAAAAAAATATATATATGTTGTACACGTGTGCGCATATGTATACGTACACAGCCTGCACATGTACGAAGAGAGAGATACATATGTATCGTAAGCTCATAAAGAAGAATAAAAAAAACTATTTTAACTGGAAAGAAGATGCCTTCTTTAAAAGAAACCTTCTTCAAAAGTGACCTCATACCCCAGTTTACAGAGAGATCGCATCATAATATGCTGGAATTATTTTTTAAAAGCCAACTACCAAAGTACCCCTTTAAAAAAAAAATCTTCAGAGATATTCTACTAAATCTGAGAGAGACTAAGACTCATATAAATGATGATGCTTGTCAAGGTATGTGCTCCAACACAGCTATTGTTACAAATCTCACAGAAAGGTTTGTTCTTAATCCTGGGTGTTTTTATTGCGTTAAGAGAGAGAAAGAGAGAGACAGAGAAAGAAAAAGATTCTAGTGAAACACTTCTCAATCTACTTGATTAAAAAATGGAGATGAACAATAGAGAGATTGTTAAAACTTCAGTTGAGGGAGCAAAAGATTTACTAGAGATGTAGAATATTACCCATTTACAATTCCTCCCCCTCTTAAAAACAAAAGTTAGAAGAGAATTTAACATTTAACTTTGCAAAGCAGTGGTGGGAGATAGCTACTTTTGAGTTTCCTGACCAGTATTATACAGACTTTATCAACTTTTGCAAAGTTCAAAATATGCATATGAAATTTTTCAGATGTTAAGCTTGAAGTGTTAAATGGAGTAATTTACTGAATTAAGAAAAATAACTGAGAAGAGAAGGTAGCATCTCACAAAACATAATTCTGGGAAAAAAACCCACAATTTCTCTAGTACTTTTGAAGGCCTTAAATATTAACAGAAAAAAAAAAGGTGATGCTAAGTTACGTGCTGACACAGGTATTTGAAACCAAAAAACAGAAGTAATTTCAACAGCAGATTAAGAAAAGGTATATGTTATCATGGTTGTATTTCCTTTTTTATAAACTTTTGAAACATCTGTCCATGAATAACAATTCCAGTTCAGTCACTAAAAATCTCCCAAGCCTAGAACATAACGGAGTAAGTTTCGATGAGTGACAAAAATCCTCAAATCTGTTTTACCAACCATATATAAAATAAAAATATCAGTTGTTGAGAACAGAGACTTCTTTCTGGTTATGACTTCATTCATCAATACTGTTGTGATTGTTAGGTATTTTATCCTACCTTTCTCTGACTGAGAAGGTAGACTACACTGACAATAACGTTATGTATATAATAGAATCACTGAGGACAGGTGACTAGACATTAATTTACCAGCTAGTATTTACATTATCAGCAAGTACAAATACTAATACCGGGCAAGTCATATTTAGAAAGACCGGTGTGAATCTGATAATTGCTACTTTCTTTCAGTTGCCTAGTAATTCAGTACATTTTCTGCACATTTCACAGGAAAGCTACTGAAGCCTAAACATCTCGGGATTTTTTTATATACTTCTATGTCGCTGGTATGTACGCCAATGACAAACCTGAAAACTATTTTTTTCTTGTTTGAACACCACGCTGCTTTTCCCGATACGATGAAGAAAGAGGTGATATATATTAATCTGAGCGTTTACAAGCAGCCTCAAGAATGCCACTGAAAAACTGAAGTTCAGAAAAATGTTATTTTTCATTATGCTGTAAGTTGACAGGCTAAGGTTTACCATTCATCTTGATCCCATCTGTTTTAGGTCGTGTGCCTCACTAACAGTAAACGTGTCTATTTTAGCCACTTTTTCAAAAGATATTTTTTTTTTAATGTGTTAACTGCAGCCTAAGCAAAGAATTACAGACTCAAACCGTTAACATCTTCTGATGTTCCTGACGATGCTAACACACTATAAGGCTGTTTTTCTGAGACTTGTCTCTCTCAAGAATAAGAGGATTAACAAAAAAAAGAAAAAATAAGGCGGGGGGGGTGGGTAAAACAAAACAAAAAAAGCCTCAAACAAGAAAATCCCTGTCACTTTAGCAACTTCAGAAGTACTCTAAGGCACTGAGGTTCTTTGCTACAAAAAGTATCTAGTCATCATGAGTCAGAATCGCACTACATCATGTATAGTGAATAAAAGTGATAGATCGTAGTTTAGTTAATACGCTGACTACAACCCAAACACCAAACCGGTCATTTTCGCTTGGCCTGAGAATACCCACCCATCGGCATCCTTTCACCGCTTAGTCATCTTGTAAAAGGCTTTATGCTACAAAGCAAAATTACATGCACATAAAACACCTAATTTACTCATTTAAACTCCATGCCCAAGGCTAAAGTTCACTGAAACCTCAGTTTGGAATAGTGATGAGCAACACCCAGCGTGGCCTGCCCAGGGAGAGGGTTGCAGGGAAGAGCCACCCTCTCCGCCGCTTCCAGGCCGAGAGTTGCCCCGGGTTTCGCATTTAGGCATCTTTTCACAACTACAAGTTTTCATCACAGGCACCGAGAGAAGAGCACAATTTCCAGGCACCGTTTCCCAGAGACGGCGTACACGTACGGGCACACCGCGCAATTTCTGAATGAGAGTCGGTGCGGTATCTCCTTTTGTCGCGATGTAACGCCGCCGGTATTATATTATTTCTTTCTCTCCTCCTGAATCAGCCCCCTCCCCATGCCTTTCCCCTCCTCTTCCCTCCCTCCCCCATAAAAACCCATAATCACATTTGAGAGAGGCTCCGCACTTATCCGTTCCATATGGCTCTCGCAATCCAGGCCAAGCTTTCCCTGTGACCTTTTAAAGAGACAAAGAAGCAAAGTACTTATCTAGAAAGAGAAACACTGCAGTTTTCTGAGTGAAATTAGCAAAACCGACCCGAAACTCACCACTTCAAAACTTGACAGCACATAAATAACAAAAACAAAGGAGGTTTCCTTTGCAGCCCGAGCTCTTGAAGAGGAAGAAGTTCAACACTGATGTTTTCTCGGCCCCCCCCTTTTGGGGGGG
>Ga0065711_1043197_pt1 | contig 14874 bp, 13 predicted proteins | sample Hoacrofraction12_FD_59098 | JGI IMG/M metagenome (GOLD analysis project Ga0065711, IMG submission 59098) | Hoatzin crop microbial communities from Cojedes, Venezuela - Epithelial fraction 12 v2 (version 2) | ecosystem: Host-associated > Birds > Digestive system > Esophagus > Crop | place... | reverse complement strand
CTGGACAAGGTCCTGTGCAGCCTGCTCTGGGTGACCCTGCTTCGGCAGGGGGGTTGGACTAGATGACCCCCAGAGGTCCCTTCCAACCCCTACCATGCTGTGATTCTGTGATACTCTTGTGACGCACTTTCGCTACAAAGCCCTCTGTTACCAACCCTCTTTCAGTTTAAAACTGTGGTTTCTGGAGTCTGCTGACTACGACAATTTCAATCTGCACTTTACGAAAATGTAATTTTTTATCTGTGCTCCTTCAGGTTGTGAAGCGAAGTTTGAAAGTGTGCCTTGGCTGCACTGTGAAAAAACACAGCGCCAGCAGGTATGCCTGGTGATTCCTACACTAAGCTCACAGCTTTGTGAGGTTTTACACCCAATTGTGAGTGTGAGGGGCTATGAATAATAATGGTGGTCCTGAGGCAATGAGGTGTAAAGGTGTAAGCAATGTGAGATTTCCCCACTGGGTTGAAATGAGACTCCTTCAAGTCTTCTGTGAAATTCCCACACAGCTCAAAGAAACGATTTCCGAGCAGCATGTGGGCTGCAATATTGGGAACAGGTTCTTCCAGTCTTAACAAGCAAGCATCCTGCCTCAGAAATTACATCCAAGCATCTTCAGAGCAGAGGGTCTTATAAATATATTCTTTATGTTCTGATACGTGTGATCGGGCACTGGAGGATGCATCTGTTTTCCAGCAGAGAGGACTGGAATGATGTAGTTCCAAGAGAAGAGTTAGAGCTCAAAAATAAAGTCTCACTAGGAAGTATCCTACAAAACAAGAAAGCCAGACCAAGATTCAGAGATGTCTGGGGCAAGAGGCATGCAAACCACCCCAGGTACTGATGACTTTAATGTGACAGCGTGAATATGAGTACCTCAAAAAATTAATGAGCATCCTTCATGTTTCAGTCAGATTTGCCTCTCTAAAGACTAGACAGAGATACAGGCTCTGAGCAAAATTTGTCTAGGGCAATTAGCTGAATTTCTACTTGGCATTTTGGGCCAGATGTTTTAAAATATTTTTAAGATCCTGTCTTGAAATTGTCACTAGGCAATTCTTCATCAGTGCTTCCAAGAGGTCCGAGTTCAGCTGGCTAGCTGTTGTGCACACACACCAGCGAATTAAAGCAACGGTGTGTTCTTGTTTGTGCCTGCTGCTCCTCGGCCTTTTCAGGAAGGCCAGTGTGGCCAACTGTGTTAAAAACATCAAGGCCCTGAAGCTGAGCTGCTGTAGCAAGTTGATTTGAAGCCTATATTTTGAAAATATAAAAATAGGCTTTTAGCAGCCTGCCTGACAGAGGCAGAGAGATTGTGTGGGCAAGGTGTTCCAGAAGGCGGCTGTGCAATGGTTATTAAGAGCTGTACTTCCATAACAACAGCACTGGGAGGTTTCCTTGGCAAAGAATGATAAGCAAGTTTCAAATTTCTCCTCACCGAGACCTGGAGGCAGCACTGTGTTTGGTTAGCTCTGGTGCATTATCCTTTAATAGCTAAGCAATATACTTCACTTGAATGATGAATAATAGAGTGTTTTCTCTCCCCCCACCCCTTTACTTTCAGAACAGCATCTTCCATTGTTGGTTATTGTCATTATCAACTAATTTCCCCAACCACTCCTTTAACAATCGCTTCGTAGCTTCTAGGCATTAAGCAAAGATTGCTGCAGCATGATTCAATTAATTTAGAGACTGACTTTGAACAGCGTAATTGATTTGAATTTTAAACCATTTTCTCTAGCCACTTGTTTCTCTAAAAATCACAATGTGGCAAGGCCTGTGAGCCCAGGCATGGGCTCAGGTCTTCCGCAGGTAAAGCCTGCGTGAGTGGGAGCACCCCTTGCTAAGTGGGTACCTTCACCCACGCTCTATGCACCCCACCGCTGGGGAGGGGTCCCCGCTGAGCTTCATGCCCCTGCCTTCCTCCACCCTTTGCAGGGCTTCGGGTGCCAGAGAAATCACGAACCGACTCGCTTCTCAAACGTCACGGCAGGGGTTGGGTTTGTTACTGCTTGTAGAGTAGAAAACAAACTGCAGAGGAAGTGAGAGCCAGGGCCAGGGTGGCTATGGTGTGACTTCAGTTGCCTTCTTACGATCAGGACTGCAAGCCCCCGGCTCTCAGAGCACTAGGCAGGGACCCCTCAGGCATAAGAAGGAGCATCCCTGCTAGCATGAGTGTTCGAAAGGCTGCTGTGCCAGCAGCACCCTCACAGTGCCCGTCCAAGCAGTGCCCTTAACAGCACTGGCTTTGCTGCCTGCTTCTGCGTCAGGCTCATCAGTTCTTCCCCCGGCGCAGAGAGGGCTCTGAAAAGCCCTAAGGAATGGGTGGCACCAGTAATGCAAACAGTAGCATTCACAATAGGAGGAAGGCCAGAGGGTTGGAAAGAAACACGTTAATTTTATGTCTGCTGATAAAAATACCACCATGTGCATATGGGTCTTGGAAGCTGGTGGGACTGAGGTGACAAGGGACCCGAGGCAGCAGCCTGTGGGGCTCAAAGGTACCTCATGCTGTGTGAAGGGTTTTGTTCTCTGGCCCAGCGAGGTCATTGCCGAGACACAGGGCGCAGGTGCCGCTGTGCCTCGGCTTCCCCGCATGGAGCCCACTTCGGGGATGCTCTGCGGCAGGCTTGGCTCTAACATGGCAGTGGCATTTCCAGGTGTTTAGCTGTGTTGCTGCAGTACCCAGTGCAGGAAGCGTTGCATTTTGCCATGATTTCTTACTGGGTTTTCACTCCCTCTGTCTCCCAGACGCAAGGCAGGGAGTGCCCTGCGGATGCTGCTGCAGGCCACGCCGGTGCCTGGGCAGGACCCTGCAGCAGCACGTGCTCACCAGGTATCCCCAAAACAAGCTTCCCAGCTCACTCCCAAAGCTTTCTTTTTCCATGTACAATGTCTGCTCTTGGTTTTTGCCACAGATCTTCATCAGTTGTTAGAGAACAAATAGCGTCCTATCGTTCCCTCTCAGAACAGGAAAGAAAAGGAGGAGCGATGCGGCTGTGGTACTGCTTCCCACTCTAATGCCAAGAAACAGCATCACTAGAAGAAGTTCTGGTGCTGACGGCCTCAGGCACTTGTCCTTCCTATTGTTTCGGTGAAAGTAGTGATGCTGCCCAGAATAAAGCTTTAAAATCCAGTCCCCTGAGAGCCACCAGCTCCTGGGCCTGCTAGCAACCTGTCATCCTATTTCCAAATACGTCACAGATGGCAGGGATGGAGACAAGTCGCCCTCCATCGCCCAGCAATGTAGGGCATTGCCTTGAAAAGTCAGCCGATCCTCAGCTGCTCCTGCTGCAGGCTTCACCCTCAGGGTGCACATACCCTGCCTGCACCACTGCCTGCAAATGCCATGAGGCAGGAGAAAGCCTGCCCTGGTATTTTTCCATACCACACTGCATATGTGCAGTTGCAGGTGGAGTTCATGTCCTTTAACCCATAAAGGCCAGGATCATTGTAGAAATGTTCATAAAATCATAGTTGCTGCAAGGCACGTAGTAGTTTTTACCTACTCCTCCACCTGCTCAGTATTCTCTTGTAATAAATTTCTTAATGGTTTGCTAAGTTAGTGGAAAGAATTCAAAATAATGGCATTAGCCATTTCCTTGGAATAATGTTTTGCTGAAGTGGCCTCCAGCAAACTGGTGTCACAGACTCACAGAATCAAAGAATGTTTGGGGTTGGAAGTTACCTCTGGGGGTCATCTAGTCCAACCCCCTGCCAAAGCAAGGTCACCCAGAGAAGGCTGCACAGGACGGTGTCCAGGCGGGTCTTGAATATCTCCAGAGAAGGAGAATCCACAGCCTCCCTGGGCTCCATCACCCTCAGAGGGAAGAAGTTCTTCCTCATGTTTAGCTGGAACTTCCTCTGCTTCAGTTTGTGCCTGTTGCCCCTTGTCCTGTTGCTGGGCACCACTGAAAAGAGTCTGGCCCCGTCCTCCTGACACCCACCCTTCAGATATTTATAGGCATTTATAAGGTCCCCTCTCAGCCTTCTCTTCTCCAGGCTGAATAAGCCCAGCTCCATCAGTCTTTCCTCATAGGACAGATGCTCCCGTTCCCTCATCATCCTCGTAGCCCTGTGCTGGACTCTCTCCAGTAGCTCCTCATCTTTCTTGAAGTGGGGAGCCCAGAACTGGGCACAGCACTCCAGATGGGGCCTCACTAGGGCAGAGTAGAGGGGGAGAAGAACCTCCCTCGACCTGCTCACCACACTCCTCTTGATGCACCCCAGGATCCCATTGGCCTTCTTGGCAACCCTCCCAATATCTGAACAATGGTTTTAGGAGTCAGCTTTGCCAGCTTTTGCTAATCTTGCTGCTGGCACTCCTCAAATGCCAAGAATGTCACAGCCACAAACACTTCAATCTTCTGTGGCTCTTCAGCTCTCAGGCTCTGGTGGGAGATGCGCTCCTCTGATCACCTTTAATCGCTTGCCTTTGGGATTTTGCTCCCAGTTTTCCAGCTTCTCCCTGGTAGCATAAAGCCAAGAAGAGAAAGGGGGGCTCCGGAAGGGAGACTGCTGGGCTCACACAGTGCTCCTGCCAGAACTCCCCTTCCAGGTAGTTCATGTGGCTCAGCTGTGCTCCTGCCACCCGTTTGCCCAGGCAGAGCTGGAAAGGGGTCAATGTAAATCACAAAGTGAGACGATGCTTCTCTTTCCCTTGCTGAATCAGCTGACATTTCAAGCATCCAGCCCAACCGTGACTGTTGCTCATCAGCACCCCAATGCACCCCAGCAGCTGCCCCACAGGCGGCCCGACTGGCACCCAGGCCCTGCACGCAACTGGGACACATCTCACCCGGCAGTTTCCTTCTGCGGCATTGCCCCAGCTGGACGCAGCCCCCTCGCAGCAGGTCAGGCAGCTTGTGCCCCTCATGGCACCCTTCCCAGTGCCTGGAAAACTTTAACCCCCTCCCATGTATTCCTCTTCATTCTCCTCTGCCTTGGTTAGTCATGCTCCCCTTTCCACACACACACTTTCCATGCAGATATTACGATTACATAGGCTGTAACGTACTGGAAGATTTCTTTTCCCTCCTCCACAAATATCTAAACTTATCCCTTAACTACCTAGCTAATCTGTCTATCAAATCCAAATGTCCCCAACGTTTGAGGGTGTTTGGGTCTGGGATTCTGATTCAGGCTGATCTAAAGAAAACATTGAAAGGTCCCTGTATTTTACTTCATCCAGTAAACAAAGCTGAAAGCCGTTCAGTGCTACTGTATGAATGTATTGCCTGAAACCAGTACCCACCTGCAAACACAGTGTGAAAAATTAGGGTCTGAAAAAGTTTTATGTCAGTATTGTTTTACTTTTAAAGTTCTCTTTATTTTTTACCACTTCTTTAAATCCTACCAAAGGCAAGCTTTCTCGCAAGATGATGTCTTGGCATTTTCACTCGATGATATTGACTTCCTAACAGCAGCGGGGGAATAAACCAGTAGATTAAAGTGTCCAATCAATTGCCCTCCTGCCTGTATTATGTGCATTATTTCCCACCGTGCGTATTCAACACTGCTCTCTGTGATCATTAACACAGTGGGTGCTGTTAGACAACGAAAGCCAGCAGCATGCTAATAAAAGGTTTAATGAATAACATGATATCCTCACCAATAGCTACAGAAAAGTTGTTTTAGTGAAACGGGAGCTGTGTGTTGGGGCACATTGTATATGCAATAGGGTTGTCTGCACTAATAAGCAAATGCTCCTTTATCGCAGGGCTGGTGCTGAATCGCCGTCCCGGAGGGAAAACTGAGTCTGAGAGAAATATCCTCTTGGATCAGAGAGGTGGGCAGAGCAGATATCACCTCCTAGCAACTCGCTTGGTTATGCGGTATGGCTTAACTGCTCAGCAGGACATTAATGCCAAGAAATTTAACAAGCATTTTTCCAGTTTCAGCACTGCCAGGTTGCTGAGCCATAGCATCACTCTTTGCTCTCTGAGTTTGCCATTCAGATCTCACCTGCTTCTCTCCTCTGCTTTGTGGAACAGGACACAAAGCTGCCCTTCTTCCCAAAGAGAGGGTCAGCCTTGCAGCTGACCAGTTAGGGATTCTCGTTCCCAGCTGACACCCTTTCCCACTCTGCTCTTGTACTTGCCAGGCTGAAAAGTCCCGTGAGCATCTGCTCGGCAGCCTGGCTTTGGCACAGCTGGGTTTGCAAAACAAACGGTGCCTTCATCCAGCACAGACTCATTGCGTGACCAAGAAACACTTGAACAAAGGAAGGTGAAGGCTGATTTCTGGTAGGATGGAGGTTAATTTGTGCCTGAAAGAGTCTCACAGAGAGGGAGAAGCAGTTAACCAGCTGTGGGCAGGGCAGGGGTATAGGGGTGGCACTGTCCAGGTTCTCCACGTCCAACTGCCTTGGTACTGCCTTGTGACATCCCTCTGGCAAGAACTGGGGGGCTGAGGGAGGACAGGGGGACATCACTCACTTCTAGCTGGGCAGCCGTATCTGCCCATTCCTGGCTGTTCTCTCTTGCACTTTTTTTTCTCTGGTGTTGAATGGGCCAAGTGAAGTTTCTTTCAGTATGTCTCCTGCAAGGCCACTGCTCAAGCTAACAAGATGTGCCTTTAGGAAAGGGATTGTTGGCATCCGGTCTGAACTCCCCATTTCTTCATTTCACCTGTTTACTTATGTTGCTTCAAATTTGCTAGTGGAGTCGCCTTCTGTACATTATTTGTAGGTTTTATGTATTTCAAGACTGTTCCTTTGTTCCCAGGCTGTACATGTCTCTTTATGTAATTAATACAGTGAGTTCTGAAGTCTTTTCATTCTTCCTCGTAAGTCAGGCCTTGGACCTTGATGAATCCTTTTGCTGTGCTGATCTGAATTCTCTTCCTTTTATCAGATCTTCTTCATCTGATAAAGAAATGAACAGGCTATTCTAGATGTGACTGTGAAAAGATTATATCTATATATTCCAGCCTCATTATATGTTGCTCTGGCTATTTTAGCTTGCTGTCCTTCATTGCAAATACAGTTCCCTAAGATTCTTTCCATGTCATTTCTTTGTAGGTTTATCTGATCGTGCATGTATTAGATTGTTCTTTCCCCTTGCGAATTAGAATAGCTTTTCGTTTTGATTGGGTTTTATTCCATAAATGGTATCTCATTTTCTCACTTTCTCCTTGTATTTTTTATCTAGGCAAGCCCTTTCCTATTTAGTTCATGTCTTTTTTGTATTAGTAATTTCCTTCAATTTAATATATTTGGGACTTTCATTAATATGTTCTTTATCCTCTATTTCAGATAATTAATAAAAGCAAAAAAGAACAGATGCACATTATTTAACAAATGTCTCCACTAGTGTCCCTGCAGACCTATAAGTCATTACTTCAGCCATTTGTTTATAATGTTCAACTTTATTTTTACAAGACGTGATCATCTCTTAACCCTTCATAAATGATACCAAGATGAAGATTCAATAGGCACTCTCATAAAATATTGTACAAATAACTCTAAATATAGCAGGAGGAGGAGGTCGTATGAGAGGACCATTGCAGTCTCTTTTGTCTGCGAAGTCTGTATTACATATGTTGTTTTCCCAGAGCTGTTTGTTTTGTAATTTTGCTGTTATCTATTAACCTTGACAAAAAAAGATGCTCAGAAAGACATGATGTTTCTGTGCTTTGCATTACTGACTTTTTCTTTTTTTAATCCAATTCTGTGGTTCTGAAAGGACATTACCTTTCAGAGGAAAAAATAGATTGTCTTGCTTCTGTGACAAAACTACACCAGACTACTAGAAACTAGAAATTACTTTTTCTGGCTTCAGAAGCCCAACAAAGCTTTTTGCATGATTATTTGAGTTTCCAGTGAAATTATTAAAAAATCTGTCCCAATGCTGACTGCATATGGAAATCATCCTCGTGAAAAGTAAAATCTTGGTTTTTACAGCATAAATCAGGGTCCTGTTTTTTGAAGCATAATTCATTTTTTCCAAGAATTTATTGGAAAATGATCAGTTCCCTCTATATTTTTCCCTGTTTCAAATCTTATGTACAATAATGAAAAAAATTTTGCGATGTACTGTGAGCGTACTGTCTCAGACCTGCAAAAAAGGGTCATTAAATTCAAGTGCTTCAAGAGGAACAAATTATCTCTGTCTCCCCATTTAACTTTGTATTTTCCTAACTGCTGGGTAAGCAGTTACTCTCACATCGCTCTAGTTTCTCTCTTTGTGATTTTGTGGCACTCCCTGCTTACGACATCCCAGCCTTCACATTCTCATTAACGCTCTCCAAGGCTTCCAAGACCTACATGCTTGCATGGAGAGGGGCTGTTCCTCTCTTGGTCTTCATACCATAACCTGGCCAGAGCAGGAAATTAGACCTCTTCTGAAAATCCTGTATGACTTTTACTGATCATTAACCCTCCAGAAAGCCTTGGACTATGCCAAATTTGTAACATTTACATCAGTGATACAGAGAGTTTATTGGTCAACAGTACTAGAGCCCAGTTGGGTTTCACTGACTCTCATTGTTTAGTGAGAGAAGGATACTCTCAGACCCCTAAGACACTCCCACCCTGACAGCAAAGGACTTCTGCAAAATCTCTAGGTCTTTGCAAATGAATTCCATATAAATATTTCTTTTCATAATACTTTTCTCCCTGCTCACTTAGAAACAGCCTAAAATAGCCCACACATCTCACTTTATCGTAATTTGCTCATTTAGACATCACACCTGCATTTTGCATAAGCGGGGTACAGTTACCACGCCTTTCCTTTGTCTGCTTTTCTTTGTAATGGAAGATTTTTCTGCGCAGCTATTCAGCACCCCAACCATTCTCCATTCATCGTTGATTTCAGGTCCTTCACAATTTGTAAATGGCATTGCGGAATTGCTCAGACGAAGGCTGTGAAAAAAAGGTGGCTTAAAGTATGTAAAGGTCTCAGCTGAGTAATCCCTGCCTGTACAGATGGTTGTCCCAATGGTAGCTTTCTAGGTCCTGAAACAGCATCAAATATTTCCAAAGCAGACTCGATTTGTTTCTGCAAAACCAAACCCACAGTGAAAACAGAGTGTCAGAAGTGCCTTGAATTAACTAAAATGAACAATGACATTGAAAGATGTCATAGTGGCGCATGACTGGCAGCATACAACTGAAGCGGTCCGCAGGCAATGAGTGGCTGTCAATGTACACACACTGGTTTTAGCCTGTAATTACATAGACGAAACAGATTGGTCTGACCACAAGAAAAAACCAACCTGTTCTCACTCCATTCAGTGGAGATTTCCTGCTGAACAGAGATTGCTAAGTGATAGTGCATAATTTTGCTAGTGGAACTTGAACGCGTTGCTCGTTTCCCCCTAGTAATAAGCAAAGCCTATTAATCCCAAATGTTGAGTTGATGAGTAATGGTTCCTTTTAAGCACGATGATGTCATATGCCAGTACATATGCCAGCACTTTCTTAATCTTTGTTAACCGTACAGAGACCAATGACAGTTAGTAATTTTGTTAATCAGTAAGATCCACATCGAGTAATTTCAGATGCTTTAAAGCTGACCTTAAACAACAAAAACTGAAGACTACTCTGTCAATTAAATCTACAATTAAATCTAATTATTATAGAGCACTAGTACAAAAATGTAAGAGAAAACTTCATCTTAGCCTTGACAATTGGTTTTAAATTATGTAAGTTATATTTTATAATTTCTGTGTTTTACAATGTGGAAAAAAATATGTGCTATAAAACACAAGCACCTATACGTGCAACACATTTTTCTAAGAAGAGTTTCTGAGCAAAATTTTAATTGCACTGGAGAAGGAACATCAGAGAACAGCATTGTTCCCACTAGACTGGAAAACCAGCTCCCTGTAAGTCCCTTCAACCAAATCATGTTAGCGTGCAGTGCAGATGGGGTTGCACCTAGGCTGGTCGCAGCCTGGGAGCTTTGAGACCATCACAAGGGCTATGGTGATGCCCCTGAGGAGGCTGACACAGCCTTCGGGGTACCGAAAGCTGACCACCGCCTTGCCATGCCTCTGCTCTGGCTGGACCAACTCTTGTTTAAGGGCTGCCTGAGCTTCTGTCTGCAAATCTAGTCTTGCCCTGATGTGTCAATGCTTTGCTCAACGTGTTTCTACTCCAGTGTGCGTGCTTGCTCTGACTCCTGGCCGAGCCCTCGCCTGCCCTAGCTAACAGATGAGCCTTGCCCTCAGCTCCCAGCTCCCACTTGCCTTCCTGCAAGCCCACCACGGCTCCCCAGATCCTTAGCCCAGTCCTGTCTCCGCTCCCTGCCCCGGTGTCAGGAGCCTCTTCGCAGCCCAAGAGCAGCAGGCATGGGGCAGTTTTGTAGGGCGAGGCCTCCGCCTGCGCTGGTTCCTGCCTGCAGCTCAGTGAACAGCCCAGGTCTGCTCAGCCCAGCCACCATACCCCTAGATTGCTAAAACATTGCTCAGGAAACAAAATGACACTTTAAGTCAGAGCGCTACCTGGAAAACCAGCCACACTGCACACAGACCTGCTTATACCTGTGCTGAGCTTCACTCCCAGCTCCACAAAGCTTAATGACTGATCTGACTGGATATCTGTGTCCATCTGCCTCTGAGGTGCCATCTCACCCGTCTAGAGGCTGCCTTGAGAATGCAAGTGCTCTCCTTCGCACGCAATTTTTTTATTGCTCACATTCTCTGCTTTCTGAAAATAATAAAATATTTAAGCTAGGAGATAGAAAAGGAATGGAAACGCATTCGCTGAAACTCCAGGGGCTGGCACGCTTCATCTTGTACATCGGCAGATGACATATCTCTGCTTAGCTCTACTGTGGTAGCTCTCTGGTAGCACACAGAAGCCTCATCTTTTCTCTTTCAACTGTGAAATCTGGATGCAAGGTGCAACTACTGGCTGATATTCACTTGGGTGGCATTTTCTGACAGAGCTGGCTGCCAGGGTCTACAGACACCAAGTCAGCAGCACGCGCAGGCCCTCAGCTTGTGCTCTAAAACACAGCGTGCGTGCAAGCGTTCTGCTGACCTGGAGGCAGGGATAGGAGAGCAGCAACCACAGAGAGCGAGAGATTTTAAAGGCAGCTGGTAACTTTGCACTGCGCCATGTCCCTCTACACATAGAAGTTGTTGGTAGGTCCATCATTCCCCCAGACAATGTCGTGAGCTGCTCAGAGGCACGCTGCCAGCAGCTGCTGCCTCCCAGAGCTCCTCCGTTAGCTCTGTGAGACCAGTGCCGAGCAGCTTTGGAAGTCAACAGTCAATTTGCTATATCGGCTGCCCTGGCAGACTGATAATTACAATGGTGAAAAACAAAGCAGAGAATCCAGGAGGGCTTCTCATACGGGCAGGCAAATTGGCTTTCAGCAGGCTTCTGACTCCTGTCATACAACACCTTCGTCACCCACAAAAGAGCTCTGTGACGGGGCAGTGACCTAATTATTAAAAATTGCTCTCGAAGGCCCTGTCTCCTGTTTGCTGTTTTATGTCTTTTAGGTGAGTTCTGCATTAAAGGAATTTTCTTTCCATTTTTCTGGCGTCACTACTCTGGCTTTGCGCGTATGCCAGCAGCCTTCAGGCTTGGTCTATACGGAGCCCGGAAACCTTTCTCTCCCCTCTCCCCAAGCCAACTATGTTCAAACACAGTGCTTGTGGAGAGGTGCTAATGTGTTTTCCCAGGCCTCTTCAGACATGATTTAAGAGCTGGTAGTGAAAAGCATAATGTAGAAAAATGCATTTGCAAAAGGATACATTTTTCTCCCACTTAATATTTTTAAGCAGAACTATCTAATTTTCTCTGAGAAACTGAGCCAGAGCTCATTTTACTTTGTGCATACTGGGTTGTAGCTGAGTTACAATTTAATTGCAGATGTGTTTCATCTTTTTTTATTATTTTTTTCAGTTCACCACTGTTTAAGGGTCTGTGGTGGCTCTTCTTCAGGCTTTACCTGGGTCACCTAATGTCCTCTCCACCCATGGATCACTAATGGGAGTAATGTGTATAAAGAAACTGCAAGTGGTTTAGGTTCCGTTTGGAAGATGGTGCCTTCCATTTTAGAAAGAAAATATTTTCCTGATTTTTCACTGGCAGTCCAAGATTTTCTGTAATATCCAGCTCTTCAGACATTTTGTTCTTTCTTTTGATTAACTCTTTCAGCCCATACATTTTTTTCTGTCTGCATCTATAGTTTCCTATTCAACTAATCTCTTGGTATTCAGACTTCTGCAGCAATTTTATGGTCAAGTTCGCAGTTTTCAGGGATGAAATCACCCATTCTCCCTCACTCCGCTGAAAGCTTGGCACTTCCTTAACTCCTTTCTTCCATTGTGCACCTTTGAATGTGCCAACACTATTTTTCCTCAGGATGAAGCTCCTTTTCTCTTGCACTCTCCCAGCCACTGTTAAAATCATAGAACGGTTTGGGTTGGAAGGTACCTTAAATATCATCTAGTTCCAACTCCCCTACCACGGGCAGGGACACCTTCCACTGGACCAGGTTGCTCAAAGCCCCATCCAACCTGGCGTTGAACACTCCCAGGGAAGGTGCATCCACAACTGCGCTGGGCAACATGTGCCAGCGTTTCACCACCTTCACAGTAAAGAATTTCTTTCTTGTATCTAATCTAAACCTATCCTCTCTCATTTTAAAGCCATTGCCCCTTGTCCTATCAGTACACCTTGCCCCTACCTCTCTCCACCTTCCTGATACATTGTGCTGAGGGGCTAAGCCAAGTGGCCACTTAATGGCATTTGTTTGGGTGATTTTTATGATTTTCGTACCTGCCTTTAGCCTCTGGACATAGCCCACTGATTCTTTCCACATCCAGCCGTTTGAGGCAGCGTGTTGGTGACTCGCTACTGTCTTGTTATGGCTAATGCAATGGACTGAATGTAGCTTAGACTATGCTGGAGCTTGACTCAGTGCCTATCAGAACACAAGCATCTGTTTGACACCACAAGTCAGAACCTTGGCAGAATTAAGGAAGATTTCAAAGCCCTAGGAGTGAAAGCAAAAAGCATTGGTGCCCAAGTTATCTTTTCCTCCATTTTACCAGTTGGAGAAAGAGGATCAGCTAGAAACAGACGCATTATGAGTATCAACTCCTGGCTTCGTGGCTGGTGCTGCCATGAGGGTTTTGGTTTTTATGACAATGGGACATTCTTCGATGACTATAACCTGTTAGAGAGGGATGGGACCCACCTGTCTAGAAGAGGCAAGGGGATCTTTGGCAGCAGGCTAGCCAACCTGGTGTGAAGGGCTTTAAACTGAAGGACCTGGGGAGTGAGGGGCAAAGTCACAATGCTCAAGCCATCCCATCTGGCTGGGGATTAAGTGTGGCCAATCAGAGTAGTGACAAATGTTCCTCAGCTGTGTCCCAAGCTGAGAAGCAAAAGAACAACAACCTTAAGGGCAGACATGGACACGGCAGATCCTCTTGCACTCCTCCAGGGAAACCAGCATGCTCGAGTTCCTCTCTGAAATGTCTGTACACCAATGCACGCAGCATGGGCAATAAGCAGGAAGAATTAGAGAGCTGTGTACGGTCGCAGGGCCACGATCTCATTGCAGTCAGAGACATGGTGGGACAGCTCGCATGACTGGAACGCTGTCATAGATGGCTACACACTCTTTAGGAAAGACAGGCCAACAAGGCGAGGTGGTGGAGTTGCTCTGTATGTGAAGGAGCAACTGGAATGTACTGAGCTCTGCCTGGAGGCAGATGAAGAATGAGTCAAGAGCTTATGGGTTAGAATTAAGGGACAGCCTCGTATGGGTGACACTGTTGTGGGTGTGTACTGCAGGCCACCTGACCAGGAGGAGGAAGTTGATGAGGCCTTCTACAGGCAGCTGAAAGTAGCTTCACAGTCACAGGCCCTGGTTCTCCTGGTGGACTTCAACCACCCTGACATCAGCTGGGAAGACCACACAGCCAGGCACGCGCAATCCAGGAGGTTCCTACAGAGCATTGATGACAACTTTCTGATGCAAGTGGTAGAGGACCCAACGAGGAGAGGCATGCTGCTGGACCTTGTACTGATGAACAAAGAGGGACTGGTTGAGGATATGAAGATTGGGGGTAGCCTCAGCTGCAGTGATTGTGAAATTGTGGAGTTCAGGATCCTGCATGGAGGAAACATGGCAAGAAGTAAGATCAAAACCTTGGACTTCAGGAGAGCTAACTTTGGCCTCTTCGAGGACCTACTGAGAGGAATCCCATGGGTCAGGGCTCTAGAAGGTAGGGGGTCCAAGAGAGCTGGTCGCTATTTAAGTATCACTTCCTCCATGCTCTGGATCAGTGCATCCCCCTGAGCAAGAAATCTAGCAAAGGAGTCAGGAAACTTGCGTGGATGAACAAGGAGTTTCTAGCAGAACTCAGACGGAAGTGAAAGGTCCATGGAATGTGGAAAGAGGGACAGGCCACTTGGGAGGAATACAGGAATGTTGCCAGAGCATGCAGAGATGCGACGAGGAAGGCTAAGGTCCTCCTGGAATTAAATCTGGCAAGGCATGTCCAAGACAACAAGAAGGGCTTTTTCAAGTACTTCAGCAGCAAACGGCAGACTAGGAAAAATGTGGGGCCACTGCTGAACGAGGTGGGTGTCCTGGTGACGGAGGATATAGAGAAGGCAGAGTTACTGAATGCCTTCTTTGCTTCAGTCTTCACTGCTAAGGCCAGCCCTCAGGAGTCCCAGGCCCTGGGGGTAAGACAGGAAGCTTGCAAAGAGGATGACCTTCCCTTAGTTGAAGAGGATTGTATGACAGATCATTTAAGCAATCTGGACGCCCACAAATTGCATGGGCCCCGATGGAATGCACCCATGAGTACTGAGGGAGCTGGCGGATGTCATTGCTGAGCCACTCTCCATCATCTTTGAAAGGTCCTGGAGGACAGGAGAGGTGCCCAAGGACTGGAGAAAGCCAG
>Ga0065711_1043196_pt1 | contig 14875 bp, 11 predicted proteins | sample Hoacrofraction12_FD_59098 | JGI IMG/M metagenome (GOLD analysis project Ga0065711, IMG submission 59098) | Hoatzin crop microbial communities from Cojedes, Venezuela - Epithelial fraction 12 v2 (version 2) | ecosystem: Host-associated > Birds > Digestive system > Esophagus > Crop | place... | reverse complement strand
GGCTGCTCGGCCCCTGCGGGGCTGGAGGGGCGGGCCCGGGGTGACAGAGCTGCGGCCTCCCGTTCCCTCTCGGGTGGGGAGGCAGCGGCGGGGGCTCCGCCCTGCTGAGGCGCGCTGGGCCCCGCGGGCCGGTGGGGAGTGCCCCAGCTCCCGGGTGCGGTCTCGGCAGTCGCCTCTCCGTCCTCGGCCGGATCCCCAAGGCGTGGCCGTCGTGTGCGGGGCGCCTCGGAGACCCTCGAGAGCTCGGGCCAGGCCCGTGCTGAGGGGAGGTGGTGCCTTGGAGGTGTTTCCTGGGCCGGCGGTGTTAAAGGTGGGGTTTCGCCCTTGCCGTCCAGTGGAAGCACAGCAGCTGTTTATTGCAAACAAACAAACAGTTTGGCAGCTATAGATGTAATGTTGTTACAGATGTCGGTATCCCCGAAAAAGGCTAAAATAAGCATGCTCCCTTTGTGCTCTGGGAAGGCTGTAGCTCAGCAGCGAGAGCATTATACCTGGCCATTCAATGTGAGAGTACGTTGGGGAAGTGTGGTTACATGGTTGACCTGTTGTACTCTTTTCTAGGCATCCGTTCGTGGCCACTGTCAAAGGCTGGATGGCTGCTTTCCACTTGGCCGATGGACCTTTGGTCTGACCCAGTGTAACAACTCTTTATTTGTTAAATCTGTTTGTGTTTGCTATATGCACATAAAACGTAGAGGGGAAAAAAATGAGTTCGGCATCTGCAGTCATCTCTGGTGTGACTGTGAACCTGTGTGAGTGTGTGTATTTGGGTATCCATGCCATCTTGTAGGGTTAAGATGAAAATACATTTGCAGCGTGGAAGAATAGTTGATACGTATTTATCTTTGCTGTATTATGGCTTAGTACTGCAGAATTGTTCATTATATTGGCATCTGTTTCAAGAACTCTGCAGCCGTCTGTCTTACAAGTGGTGAAAAATGGAGTGCAGACCAAGGCCTTGCAGATGATCACACGCTGAGTAAATGTTGCCAGCCGAGTAATGGTTCCTCTCTGAATAGTGAGTTGCTTCACGGCGCAGTCCTCGTAAACATTAGTTTTGTGAGCTGCAGAACTGGTAGCATCTGGCTTCCCATGTCATAACGCCTGACATTCGGCTACGTGCAAGCCTGAACAGCAGCTGTCGTCGACCTGGGGCGTTCTCAGGTGTCTAGCAAGGGTGGAAGCAGCGCTGCACCTTGTCTCTCCAGTGAGCAGCTGCCTACTTCTACAAAGTGTGTAGGAACTCATTTAGTAGTTTGTTTTTTGTTGTAAGCGGTCAGCTTCCCTGTCCCTCACCTTTAAATTAAGCCCAAATTTGAGCGATTCTTCCTTCAAAACAGCTATCGTGGCGTCTGTGAGTAGTCTTTTTAAAAACTGACTGAAAGACAACAGTACTCACATCCTCTGTGACAGCTTATCTCTACCATGGTAGCCACCTACCCCAGTCATCCATGTGTTTATTAAAATAGCCTTCGTGGGGTGAATCCCACCTATTTTTAACCATATAAAAAGTAAGCATCTGCTCTGCATTAGCTGCGTAATCTTCTACAAACACAAGACAGGTGCTACCAAAGGATGATTCATCCTACCCTAACACAGGTACCTTTGGAGGGAGAAACCTGATCTCTCTCTGCTGATCATGAGGAAAACATCTGGCTGTGCCTTGCTGCAGAATCCAGAGGTCTTTGGTGCTCCTTAGTCTTGCGGCGTATGCTTCTTGACTCTGATACAAGCCAGAACAGCTGTACTGAGTCAAACCAAGAATCCTTTGGGCTGTATATCCTGTCTCTTCTGCCTCTGATACAAGACCAGTTGGTCTATGCTGGGACCACAAATTCTGGCTTCTCCTCTGCCAAATCAAGTCTCTTAACTGGCACCTTGTTGCCAACAAGAAGTGCCGAGTGCTGTCCTTGGCGCTGTTTGTTTTCTCCCTCTAGTTCCTAGTTTCTTAATTTTTGACCATTTGGCCTTCACACCCTCTTGCTTTAATGTTTTTTCTCCCCTGTATTCACTTGATTCCTTCATAGTTTCTTTTATCTTACCTGCCCCTTTCCAGGGAAGGTTTGAGAGCTTTTTTGGATTGGGCTAGGAGGAAGGTAATAGTGTCTGAAAACAGTCCGCTAAACAAATGTGTCAGAACAGGCTAAGCATCTATAGTGCTGCCTTCAGTGACCTCAACTATTTGCAGCTCAGGAATTTCCTAGATTTGCCTTTCCAGCCCTTAAGGGTAGTGGGATACCTGGACCCCACGTTCCCTGGTTCTCATTGGAAAGCGACCCCGTGCTTGGGCCTGAAGAAGAGAGCACACTGGCTGACCCCCCCTCATCTGAAGGACCTGGGGAAGCTCAAGAGTCACGGAGCGGGGATGCGTTGCTCAGGCCAGACGACAAATGTAACGGGAAGCGAATGCCAAGCCATATGCGATATCGCTGTATGTAATATGTAAATTGAAAAAAACAGATGTTGCAAAGCAAGCTGTCGGTACGGTAAAACCAAATATACCTAAGTTATGGTTCTTGTGGCCATTAATCAGCCTGCTTCTGTGTATTCATTGCAACAAATGTTCCAGGCATCAACTTCACCTGGGAGGCCTGTGGCAGAGCTGGGGCTGACAACTCTCTTGGTTTTGTCAGTGCCTGAAAGACAATGACTGTCTTATTTGTCTGGTGTTCTGCATCATCCTCTGTGTGCTGAATTTTGTGTGACAAATTGAACCAGAAATGCTACAGAAGAGAAAATATAAAGACAAATGACAATAAACTATATAAAATTACACTACATGAAGACAGATCAAATAAATGGTAAAGATTACAAAGCAGCTCTTCTGGGTTCCATTTGGGTGACATGAAAGGGATCATCAAGGCAGCGGCTTCTAAATTTTGCCCCTGAGTGGTTATTGTCCCTTCTAGAAATTACTATGCACAGCTTCTTTCCTTTTTATAAACCCAGGAGAATAACACCTGCTATTGGCCAGTGTTAGCGACAGGGTGTTATGATCTGAGAAAGGATTTTGGCCCACAATTCTGTTTTTCTGCTTGAACAAAAAAACTTTTAGCTGTTACAAGAGCTGAAAGGGATTGTGCTGAGATGCTGGCCATTTCAGAACAGTCTGTGGGTTTAGCCTCTTTAAAAAGTGTACATGCTTAGGGGTAGGATCCATACCTTTTCCTAATTAGGCACCACTAAACAAGTGTTACAGTTTTGGGGAACATATAAGAAATCATGTAAAAGTTTAGATATAGCATGTAGACTTCTATGCGCATGCAGAGTTACTGAAGTGCTTCCTCATTTTGTAAATTAACATGAACACCAGAATATCAGGAGCCTAACGTATAAAAAAGAAAATAACTCTGCTGCTAGAATCTGCTGTTTCCCTCGTATTAGCTAGTTGGAAAATCACTGTGGCTGTGATTTTGAATTTGGGCTGCAAATAACATCTGCACATGAAAATTATCTTTGCTTTTATTCCAATACTGAAAGCAGATTTTCTGATGAATTTTTGCATGTTATACTTAAAAGTAAACGTGGCTACAGATAGTACTGACTTCAAAAAACCTTTTTCTTGTGGAGCGGCTGAACACAGAGACTCATCGGCTGCGTGCAATGCAACAAATTGTTCTTTCCACAGCCCACAATATTTATAGGCCTTTCACCATTTACAGTGATTTACTACTCCATTTGACCCCTCTTCCAAGGCTCTATAGCTACAAGAAAATCACGGGTTCTGATTGTTTCTTGTTGCTTGTTTTCTCTTTACTGTTTTACTATTCCTTCTCCCCATTCCACACTATCTCCTCTTCCAGGGCTCTTTTTGAGCACTCTGTATTTAGGTAGCTCTGTCTGTCCTGCACTGGTCGCAAAGGGCTCTGCTAAGAGATTCGTCTTGATCTTCCCTGTGATCAGGCTGTTCAGGGAAGTGCATGGTCTGCTGGCCTGTGGTCTGTGACATGTATCTGCTTTGTTCCTCAGTTCAGGCTTTGAAACGGGCTTGCGTATGCATTCCAGGAACAGCACATTGTTCGAACTGGTAGAAAAAATACGCAATTCACGTACTTTTGCTAGAGCTGCTTCCTCTTAACCTTAAAGTTGATTTTTGTTAATGACTTTTTCCTCCCATGGAAATGCGGAAAACAGTCTGGGACTGCAGGTTATTCATATAGTAAAGCAGATGATGAGGTTTGACATTTCACAGGAAAAAGAGGTCTGAAGATTTATATCAATGTGTTTCATTTACTGTTTTTCTGTGCTTGATTTTTTTAAACTCTGAAAATAATAATCCTGCATTCTTAGGAAGGAGGTAGGCAAGTCTTTTTCAGCAGTGAGCAGTTCTGTTGAGTCACAGTAGCTTACCTTTTTTCCTGGTAGTTTTTCTCATTAAAAGAAAAAAATATTAATCGTCCGGGTATGACAAAACTGGGAAAGAAACTTTTGTTAGATCTCTGTGTGTTGGAATGTAATTAAAAACGGTGGGAGGATTTAGCACCAGGGATTGGGGTAGTTTGCTTCATTCTGTTGTTCCCATGCCCATGTTATGTTTTTGTTTGTTTGTTTTTAAAGCTAAAAATCTTAACATCTTAAAATTCACAGGAGATGGGCAGCTTGCTTCCTTTATTCAAAGCCCAACTTCCATCATGAGAGCTATGCTGTCTGCTGGACTTGAAGGATATGGGTTCTGGTCGCAAGAATGCAAAGCAGTAATTTACTCTGTTTTTACTCCTTTTTGCCCTGGAGTTTAACCAGCATGTTAGACTAATATTTTCTTGCTTGCTAGCGACAGTTTCTGTTTCGTTTTTGTTTTGGGGTTTTTTGGGTAGTGGAAGTCATTAGAGTTTCTCCCAAGAGAATCAGTACCAAAGTAAACAAACATCTTCATGAAAGGAAAATAATGTCTGTGGAGTATTCAGAATTCCATGTTTTACAGACGAGTATTTATGGCAACCAACTAGTGAATTAAAGTGAATGAAATCCTATTTCTAGTTTGCTGCTTCTGCTGTGCTAATTGAATGTGGCAATTTCTACTAGTTTCTCAGCTATGCAGTGCAAGTTCTGGATGTTAGTTGTAATTTAGGGTGAAGGAAAATATGAGATGAAACTCAGTTTAGAAAAAGGATATTTTTTTTTTTATTGTTGGGAATTGAATAGTGCATGTAAACCTCCTGGGAATTGCTATTGTCTCTAAAATGTTCTGCGTGTGGTTGGCAAGAACAACAAGGACAGAAGAAAGTTCAGCTAAAAAATTCATAAAGGCTGTCTGGTGGAATGCATTACAGTCAGCTGTATACCTCTGTGCTCTCATCCCTCTGAACTGATAATTTTTAGCTGAGATGAAACATTCTGAGGAACAGGAGGCTGGCAGATTTGCAGCGTAGATTGTTTGAAGGTTTAAATACTGTGACTATCTCATCTTACTGTAGGTCTGTAGATATAATGTAAGCTGGAGTTGCTGAAAAGTGATAGAATGGCTCCGTGTGCACAGCCTGCAAAACTGTGAAGAGCTTATTTTCTGTGTGCTGCAGAATCCTGCGCACTTTCCGCCTCCTAGCCAGGATAGCAGTAATTCACCAGTGGAGCAAATACACCTCAGATTTGTTGAGGATGAGACCGTATCTAGTTCTTTGTTTAAGCAGTAGCTTTCACAAAGGGGACCAGTGCTAACTGGCAACTGCTACAAACACCATCACATGTTTCATGACAAATGCAAAGTGTTCAAAAAGTTGGCACCACAGAACAGAGATACTGTCAGTCTCTGTTTAATTCTCAAAATGGCTTGTAGGATTTTAAAGCTTGTGTTGTTGCTGGTGCAGTCACGTACCAGGTAGCGTTTTTAACAGTCCATATAATACGGCTGGTTAATTTCGTTATATTGCTAAGACATAAACCAAAATTATTCCAAGGATAGAGAATACTAAGGTTTTACTGCTGTTTTTTTCCTATGTGCTGTGTGCAGAAGAAGAGTTTGTCCAGCAGTGCGTGCCACTATCGTCAGAACACAGTATTTTCTCATCCTCTTTTCTATGTACAGTACAGATGCAGCTGCCACTATTTACCAAACATGAAGGTGGTGTTCATAGCTCTGGGTGTAAGTTTGGGCTCTGCTTTGAAGAATTCATGAAACATCTCTACTAATTGCACGAGCATTCAGTGTATATTTATATAACTGAATATTGCGGTGTGGGAGGCTCCTGGAAATTTTAAGGAATGATCTCAGTGATCATTGGATAGGTCTCCAGAAACTTCTGTAACTGACTTGGCTAAGAACGACTGCATGATGCTTCCATGTTGGAATAATCTGTTCTGAAGAGTTGCGTACTGTAGTCTGACCGTATTTAGGAGACGAGGTAAGAGACCCGAGGAGACTCTGGAAATTGTTGAGCAAGGAGGATTTGAAGGAGCATTCGCTGAATCCTGTAGGAAGCCCTCATGACAGATCCAGCAGGAGGAGGCGAGTGTGTGTCTGTAGCTAGGTCTGCCCCTGTGCGGGAGTGCACAGACCGTGTAGCAAGTTAAACAGAAGGAGTATATGTTTGCACTTCAGCAGGCTGTTGAAGTAAGAGCTTTAGATTGCTACAAGAAGATTTATTAAAGTTTGCCTATTAAACCTCTGAAAGGTGGTAGGGGAGCAGGTTCCCCTTCCGAGCCATAGCATCTGTTTTGTACTAAAAGCAAAGGCAACCTATATGATTTATACATGAAAATATATTCTCTTGTACTTGACCTTATTTCCTCTTTGAGTGCGAGATGGATGTTCCCTAATTTTACACCACCACCCACTGTTTCAATAAAATTGTTTTCAATAGATTCCGTAAGAAATCTGCTGCTTTAATTAATACGGAATTATCTCAGAAATTAGCAGTACAGACCATTCAGATTCACTGTAGATCTAAAATTAATGAAACTTTTATGTACAGGCTAGAATTGAAGAAATGCAGGTTAAAATTAAGAAAACCATTAACCATATCATTGTTATTAATTATGAGTATATATCCAGTAACCAAGGTGGGGTCAATGACTGTGAGACTGGCCATCGTGTTGTCAGAGCTCAGCTAGTCGGGAGCAGCGAGGTCACTGGAGGATAGGATGCTCTCCTTCCCGCTTGCTGAGGGTGTGCAGCATCTTTTACAAAATACCCTAGCATCCGTGGGTGATGGACCCAGACAAGGCTGGCTTGGCGGTGAGGGCTGCGCCTCTGGCAGGTAGAAGAGACAGGCAGAGGCATTCTGGAGGCAACGCAGAGCTGGACTCAGCTCTGCTGTACAGTGAATGGATACTTGCTTCACACTTGGCTGTTGATGAGCCATGTTCCAGCTACCTTCTCCACCCTTGGCTTTTTTTTTCTTTTTTTTTTTTTTTTAACTTGAAGTTATTAAGTTAAATTTCTGAACAGCACAGAGTGGTGGATACTGAAGTTCTCACTTATTTTCCAGCTGGTTTCCCTCTTCCTTCTTTCCCACTTTCCTTCTAAGTATGCCTAGCTCTAGCTGGGACTCAGAAACAAGAAGTCTTGAGTTCTCTCACAAAGAATTTACATCTCTGATCTAATGAACAATTGTAAATCAGTGTTAAGCTTCATCACTTTTGACCGTTCATGCTATTATGATGATACAAAGACATTGAAAAGCAATATGCTCATTTTGTCCTGTATATTTTGATTACTAAAACCGTATTATCTGTGTGGTTCTTTCTTAGTGCTCATGTATAACATTTTTAATAATTGTAAAGAAAAGAAATCCAAGAAAAATCCTTGCCAAGAAACTTACGTAAAAGCTGAATGTATTAGAATATTCATGTTAAAATATTTTAGAAGTGCATTAGCTATACAAAAGAATAATTGAAACCTAGGAAATGTAGTGAAAAAATTTCACTTCAATAAAAAGAAATATATTAAAAAAGAAAACACAGTTAAAGTCATCCAGGCAAACTTAATTTTCTTCTATAATGAGAACCTGAGGGAAATCTCGAGTTAAATTTAGTTTATTTCTGCAGACACTACATTTTTTAACTCTTTATGCACACTTCTACTTAAAAGAATTATGATTGCTTGGATGCCTTAATCACTACCTCCCCTACCCTCATATGTTCAGCTTTTCTGTAAGTTTAATCTGAGCACTGGAAGTCATGCTTTCTAACCACATAGCTGCAAGGTGAAGGAACTAGGGTAAGATCAGACCTATAATGTTCATCTTTTATACAGAGAATGCAAAACCTACTGCAATTCTGTCGTTTCCTTTCTCATGGTATTGAGAGTTGAGATCCATTTTTCTGCAGTGGCACAAAACAGTTTGCTACTTAAGTATGGCTTACAGAAGGTGCTTTGCAGAATTGATGATCACATATGCCACAAATCAATTGTACCCATGATACTAAAAGGGAAAATTACCTAGTTCTTTAAAAATTGCCAAACCTTGGTAAATATCGTTGAGTAATTGTGATATCATTTTGGGTCAATGTGCTTTGGCCAGAGGTCAGTCAAAATGAATCATCCGAGGAACCTTTGTTTTCATATTTTTAATCTTTTTTGTGCATGCTTCTGTAGTATGTTGTAACTGAAGAGCAGAAAACCTCATAAAATTTCTACACTAGGAAATCAAAGGGCTTTTCCTTCTTTTCCTTTTTTGTCCTCCCAAATAACCTCTCTTTTCAACGTTGAAAGGTCTTCTTTATATGAGGAAATTTACCAGAGACTACAGTAGGATAATTATGCCTTGTGGATGCTTTTTAATCTTGCATGAGTGCTTGTAGAATTCAAGCGTCCACATGGGGAGTTATACCATCAGAACTATAGGGGCGTAATTATGCTGGTGAGTTCTGTATGAAGACAAATGCTTTATGAAAGGGAGTTTTATTTTGGCTCTTCACTTTTCAGTTTGTTCATGTTCTGAACTAAAAGGAGTTGATCTAATCTATGAAAGTAATGAAAATTCAATGGTTATCAAGTAGACTGTCAAGTGCTGGGGAAATCGGAAAGTAATAAACATATACATTTCCTGATAACATTCATGTGCAGTTTTGTTCTTACTCTCTCGCCAGTGTTTGAGTTTGTGAGGGGTTTAGTGAAAGGTTACTAAACAGGGTCTGTTCTTTGCAGAGCCTTATAAAATAATATACTCAATAGCTAAACACTGGTAGAATATTAAAGATTCTTAGCTCATAAAAAGAAACTGGGGTTTCGGGCAAGTATGACACTGGAGAATTACTTGAATACTTTTCATTCCCTGTAGGACCTCTATAGCTAGCACTGAGCAGGTCAGCCGCTGAATTTCTATATATGCATTTTCCCATATCCCAGTTAATCTGTAATTCCTTAAATATGTGAGTCTTAGGACAGTAGTCAAAATGTTCTCTACTGAAGTAGACCATTTACATGAAAATAACTTTCAATATGTCAGTAAGGGTGTTGTAACACTTGAATAACTATTTGCAAAATACGCTTAGAGTGAATTTCAAGCACGTCTTAATGTAATTGCTGCACAGACTTTAAGGCGAGAGCCCAATCGTTTTGGTGATGTAACCCCATCCAACCTTACCACTGACCACAGAGCATCGCTCTGTAGGTGTTGCTTGAAGACCATTATTTCAAGGTGAACTTCATTAGAAAGACGTCTGGTTCGTATTTAAAGAGTTCAGAGAACAGAGAGTCCACCACATCTATACCAACACTCAGTGTTCAGGTGAAGTGGTTTTATTTGTGGTCTGAATTTAGCTTTGACTTAACTTGTTGAATCTTTGCTGGATTAAAAAAGCCTTTAGCACTGGACATTTTTCAATGAAAATACTGAACGGCTGGGATCAAGGCATCTCAACCTTCTTTTGTTGTTAAGCAAATCTTATTGAGTTGCTTTAGTTTCTAACCGCGAGGCAAGATTTCTGTATCACCAGTTTTCCCTGTAGTTTCTTTCAAGTTTTCAGACATCTTTCTTAAGTAAGGACATCAGGGCTGTCAGCAACAGTATTAGTAATGAGCAAAAGCATGCTCTCCCCTTTGTGTTTTTGAAGCATGGAGGAAGACATAGGACAAATATCAAAATTTTTGTTTTTCATATTTCTTGTCACAAGCCTTTTATGAGAGATGCCTGATAAAGCTTCCATTGGATTTTATGCTTTTCCAAGTCAGGCTTATTAGAGGCATACAGCAAGGTGATACCTTGCTGTGATAACCAGAATGTTTAGTTTTGCCCTGGGTAATGTTGTGTACAATGGTAGTGCTTCTCTCCTGCTTCATCCTCTTTTTATCTGCTAAGATTTCTTTTAGAGTTGAAAATACAGTCTCCAATTTTGTAAATATACTTTACTTTTTGTTCCAACATGTATAATAATTTCTTTATCATTGATAAAGTATACATTTGTCATGTGGGCATGAATTAAAGTGAAGCAGGTGACAAGGTAGCATGGCTGTGCCGTTTTCTTGATTTCCTACTTAGCCAATTTTTTACCTGTAAAATTTTCTGGTACTGACTCTTTGTTTTCATCAAAGCATGGCCCTGTATATTTACCCAATATATTCACCCAAGATAGTGAGTAGTAGTCCAAAAAGTCTTTTCTGTGAGCTCACTCTTGAAATGTTGCAAATGGAAGAGGAGTCTGGTTTTGGCTACCAGTAGAACTCTGTAAGTTATCTATTTTGTAATTAATGTAGAATACAGAGGTTTGTGCATAGTGCTGAGATGGTAATCACTGTTGTGCAGTGGTTAGGTAAGTGTTTTACAAGCGTGTAAATATGTGGTTTCGCAGTTGTACTCCATCCTGAAGCTGTTTCAGGCCTGCTGTGTAGGCAAACTGAAACAAAATATTTAAATTCCCCAGTTTTCAACTATTCTTTTCAGAGCAGGCTGTGTGCTAGTCATGGTAAGGCCTTAGCTAGCCAATCTGAGGAATTATTTTGATGTTCTGAAAATAATGGGATCAATTTTATTGTGGTTGTGTGGATGTGTGCAAGGGGCAGGAGCACTACAGAAATGCACAGAAAAGGGATTAAGGAAGCCCGTCAGCCTGAGGACCACTTGCAACATAACCCTGAGGAAGAGGTGCTTAGGACTGTGAGTAAAGAAACTGTCTCCTGCTGTTTGCTTCCTACTGTGTTTGAGGAAGCAGCATACAGTATACATGGTTTGTAAATAAATAGGATTGCATTGAATAAATACCTATCAACAATTTGAGGTATAATATAAAAGACATCAAAAATCAGCTAATTGTTTCTGTCTATGTTTACCAACAAAGTTTAGAGCAGTATCTTAGGAAGTCCTTGGTGAAGGTGAATCGAGAGATAACACATTGATGAAACTGAACTAAAACTACGTGGCAAGTCTGCTTTTCAGTCTGGAGCCCTACCTGAAAATTATGTATTTCTAGTAGCAATGAGTATTTTTGTTCGGTTTGTGTTTTCTAGTCAGAACAAAACCTTGACGGTTATGGAGTAGAAAAGTAGAAGAGGACACAGTAGAAAATCGTGGGTTTGAAGGGAGCTCTGGAGATCATCTGCCTCAAGCCGCTGTTGAAAGCAGGACCTTAGATCAGGGGCTCGTCAGGCCTGGTGATTTCCAGGGAGTTCCCCCACTTTTCTGGGCAACCTGTTCAAAGTTTGGTTGCTCTCATGATGAAGAATTTCTTCTTATACCTGGATGGGTTTCCCCTGAAGCAGCTTGTGCCTGTTGCCTCTTGTCACCGGGCATCTTTCTGAAGAGAATCTCCATCATCTCTATAACAACCATGTGAGTGTTGGAAGACTATTCAATCCCCAGCTGTCTTTTCTTCACATTGAACAAACACAGTTCTTTCAACTTTTCTTTGTCTGTCAAGTTCTCCAGTCCTCTAATCGTCCTGATTGCCCTCTGCTAGACCTAATTTTTAAATGTCTCTTCTGAGCTAGAAGGACCAAGACTGGACACAATATTCCAGATGTTGCCTAATAAGTGCTGAGGAGAGTGGAATTACAACGTCCTTTGGTCTGCTGACTGCAGATTTGCTGAGGTAGCCCACAACACCATCTGCCTTCATTGCTGCAAGAGCACCAGGCTGGCTCGTGTTCAGCTTGCGATCTACCAGTACTCCCAGGTCCTTTTACCCTCAATAGTACTGTTTCATTTTTGACTACGTATAATGAAACCAAAGCACAGAAGTTCACAAAGCTTCAGGAAGAAAAGGGAGGTGCTCTGTTATTTTACCCTAAAGCCCAAATACTTCAGCACTCATCCACAGTATGGGAGACCTGCGTACAGCTCTTTCCTTCTGTTGAAGAGTTGGACCCATGTTGCTAACAACCCTGAGCAGTGGCCTTGGGAGGAGGCTGTAACAAGCCACAACATATTCTGGGGTTCCTTCAAACTCCCCTGTTGCCATGGTGATATTTTTGTTTAATACACTTTTGATGTTTCTTAGAGTAGGGACTACAGGTGTCATACCTCCTTGGGAATTAGTTGGCATTTGTGCACTCTCTTCGCTTCTCACTTTGGTTCAGAAATGCAAGAGTCCAGAGAAATTACCCAAAACTTCAGAGAAGAAATTGTGTCTGCCCAGCTTCCTTGTGATCCTTACGACATCCTAGGCCTTTGTGTTTGGTTTCTTTCCTTTGATGTGAGTAAACTTGCCTGCAGTTAAGTGATTAGTCATGACTTGAATGGCTCCGTCTTGGTAGTGCTGGTGAGTAAGTAGAGGCTACCTGTATTTATTTTTTTGTTAAAAAACAGGTACTTACAGATTTTTTTTTTTTCTTTGAACATGGTGGTACTTAGGTCTTTTAGTTCTGTTTGTACATATAGCTTTATCTATATAATAATTCTTTCTGTACATATATCTTTATATATATCTACTATATGCTATAGTAACTTGTGGTGGGATAAAAAATCTGTTTTGTTTTAGAGGAGCCAGGAAATATCTAAAAATATTTCCAAGTACTGCAGTTTTTTAACGAAAGCAACTTCGGTATAATGTTTGATGTACTGGGTAGTAAAAAGTTGATCAATATTCATTGCTACTCTTGTTTTATTTTGGAATCCAAGTACCAGAGTGAAAAAAAACCCAAAATGAAAACACCACCATTATCATTGACAGTTTGCTTGCACGATGAAAACTGTGCAGTTGATTTCTCTGCATTATATTGCACTTACAGATATCAAAGTATGAAAAGCAAGGATAATTTTAATTTAATTGCTATGCTAAAGGGAAATAATATTTCCATAGCAGTTTAAAAGATAATTTAAAAAAATTAAACATTTCAAAATTTTAAATGAGGATATATTTGGAATTTCTAGCGTTGCATGAAAATGACACAAATTTCTGTCCATTTTACTAACAGCAAAGCAGAATGTGTGACTGGTGGGCATTTGTTACAGACACACAGAAGACAAATTCGGTCGCAGTGGAGAGCACCACTTTGTAGGACTTGTCTACTATGCGTGAGGAAAGGATACATTGCCATGAGTAAATCCAGAATGAGGACTTTTTCTGAACTTCATTAGGAAGAAGAACACCTTAAATTTTGTAAAGGTCTGATCTCAGGAAAATGTCAAGGATACCATAAGATGGATATGTCCGCACCAAGCATAAGATATATCGGTGTTGGACTTTCTGATGTCTCAAGCAGCGTCAGTCACTGATCGCCCAAAAACTTGTGGGTACTGCAGTACCCTCTACTTTGTGGAGACAAACTTTGGCACCAGGCGGTATTATGTGAAACATAAAATTGACCGGTTTTTCAGGACAACTTGTTTCCCTAACTAAGTGCTAAAAGGGGAAGTTTTAATGGAAAATGGGACTTCTCAAGGAAATCTTGCTGGGTGTTCTAAAGGCTACGCTTTAATGAGCACACAAGTAAGTCACCTTGGAGAGTAAAGCTAGCCTAGTAAGGAAGGCACAAAGGTGATAATTAAACAAGAAATCAGTATGTTAAGTATGGAAAAGGGGGGCATAAGTGGGAATGAAAATTGAATCTACAAAATGTAAATGACTTTTAGAGAAGATAAAGGTAGTAAGGAATTATTACTCGCCAGTAGAGTTTAAGACAATAAGAAGGCATTACCAATGTATTAGGAACAAAAGAACAACTAAATCAAGTATATATTTCAGTCTTGCAGAAAAAGATAGAACAGATCCAATGGATGGAAATCAAAGCTTGAAGAATTCAATCATTATAAAGATGCAGTGAGGGTGATTACACATAAGAATAATTTCGCAGTGTAGGTAGGTGGTAAACTTGCCATTGCTAGGAATTTAATCCAATAGGATACACTTTAATCTGACTCTGGGAACAGGCTTGCGAGTGTCTCCGTGGATGGCTGCGGAGGTTGTTTCTTCTATGCAATCTGTACATCTGCGAATTTATATTTGTTCTTTGTCACTCCCTTCTCTCATAAGCCGTGGAGGAAAACAGAGCTCTCATTGCCCTCAGTGTATTCCACATGCTCAGCTCTGTGTTAAGACAATGACTTAAAAAAAAAAAGTCTCGTGCTTTAGGGCTACAGCTGGCTGCCTGCAAAAGGCAAGAGGCTGATTCCCTAGGTTAATTCTGGATATTTTGATTTCATTTTTCTCTAAAGCCTTAGGGATGGGCGTAGCTGGCCATAAAACCTTGGACAGACAGGGCCAGTTCTCTGCAGCAGAGAGAAGTCCTCTTTTTTAGGTAGCTGCTATCTCCCAGCTGGCTGGGGGATCAAATGGTTTCTTCCCTAAGTCAGGGTAGCAAGGACTTTGAAGTCTTTTTGCTTTCCTTCATTATGACATCTGGGCATATCTGAGATTGTAATTATGATCATTTGGGCATATATAATCAACTCAATGTCGTTACTGGAGCCTGGGGCAGGGGCATCACAGTCTTTTTTGGCATTCATATTAACTTAATTTCTTCAAGATTGGTTTTTTTTTTTTTTTTTTTTTTTTTTTTTTT
>Ga0065711_1043195_pt1 | contig 14875 bp, 8 predicted proteins | sample Hoacrofraction12_FD_59098 | JGI IMG/M metagenome (GOLD analysis project Ga0065711, IMG submission 59098) | Hoatzin crop microbial communities from Cojedes, Venezuela - Epithelial fraction 12 v2 (version 2) | ecosystem: Host-associated > Birds > Digestive system > Esophagus > Crop | place... | reverse complement strand
CAGCTAGGCAGGCGCAATCCAGGAGGTTCCTACAGAGCATCGATGATAACTTTCTGATGCAAGTGGTGGAGGAACCAACAAGGAAAGGCGCTCTGCTGGACCTTGTATTAACAAACAAGGAGGGACTGGTTGAGGATGTGAAGGTTGGAGGTAGACTCAGCTGCAGTGACCATGAAATGGTCGAGTTCAGGATCCTGCGTGGAGGAAGCAGGGCGATAAGTAGGATCAAAACCTTGGACCTCAAGAGGGCTGACTTTGGCCTCTTCAAGGATAAGGGATAATGGCTTTAAACTGAAAGAGGGTGGGTCTACATTAGAGATAAGGAAGAAATTCTTCACTGTGAGGGTGGTGAGGTACTGGAGCAGGTTGACCAGAGAACTTGTGGATTCCCCCTCCCTGGAAGCATGCGAGGCCAGGTTGCGTGGGGCTTTGAGCAACCCAACGCAGTGGAAGGTGTCCCTGCTCATGGCATGGGACATTGGAACTAGGTAGTCTTGAAGGTCCTTTCCAATCCAAACCATTCTGTTATTCTGTGATCTCAACTAAGGAGGATTTTCTAGAAAAGTGGAGATGGACATATCCTCTTGGCCATCAGTGATTCTTCTGTGGACCATCAGAGGATTTAGGCACAGGTTCTCTTGATTTTTAGATTCTCATAAGTGGAACCTAGCTGTCTAGATCAAGCTGACATACATACAGGCACAAGTACAAGTACATAATACCTAACTGTGATCCCTGGGGAGTGTTCAGAAAATGGAGGTATCAGATATTTATCTACAATTAGTTGAAGCCAAAGAGGGTTTTTTAGGTAAAGTCAGACTCAAGAGTGGGACTTATCTCACTGCATTAATCAGTGAAACAGTCACCTCTAGAGGGTGATTCGTCCGAGTTATTTTACGATATGATGTTGTAGCATAAGATAGATCACTCTTTTTAGGTGTTTATTTCATTGACTATGAAAGAGCTTAATGACTTGCCTCTATATTTTTAGATGTCCCTAACAGAAGACAGAAATCCCCACCTTTGGTACCAACAAGGGCTTTCATATCACCTGCCTAAGGATCTAATTTCATCAGGTGACTCTGTGGAGAGAGAAGGAAATGCAGAACACTAATTTTGAATGACAGCTTTGCACACTTACTTTGTTGCTTCTTTTTGATCCTTATTTCTAAACATAAATTGAAGTAATCTCAGGGCAGTGTTTTGTGGGCAAACATTTGTGTCAGACAGTCTTATAGTATAGTGTACGTATTTAATATGGCTTCTCTCTCAGGAAAGAAATCCTCAGTGCAGCAACACTCCTGTTCAGCAGTGTCCTTAAATGTGATATCTCAGAAACGCAAGTGCCTAAACTCACTGCTCTCCTGCCAAGCCCTCAGCAAACGTTTTGATCTCACCAATGAGAGAAACACAGAAGTGCTTACTGACACGATTTACACATAACCAGGACTGTGACACTACTCTTAGAGTAAGAGGTGATCTACTTCTTTTATGTCCTGTTTCACTAAGATAGCTGAGGGTAAAATCATATCCCACCAGCTAATCTCCTGATGCCAATGACCTAGAGGGTTCATGAGCGCAGTGGATGTTTCACTTAACTAGGGGCAAGGGGGCTTTTCTCAGTAATGAGCACAGATCTGAGGGATAACATCCCTGCAATAAGCTCCTTCTTCTCCAGCCCAGCTCAGCTGGGGCATCAGGAGCCTTTCAACTCCACAGAGCACACGTGGCTGCAGGGTTGTGTCTTATTGTTGTGTAATTCTCTTGCTGTCACACATAAATAAATGGGCAAATGTTATAAATAAAGGTCAGCTGGAATGCAAAGCTGTAGCTGTCTAGCCAGGGTTTTATAAAAGCCTTCTCCTATTTACGCTCCAGGATTTTTCTTCTGTGAAAGGGTTTGACAGATTAAGCGACTTCTGAGTAGGTTCAGCCATAATGATTCTGTCCACTTACCTTCATCATCATATGGAAAAATCCAAGTTGCAAAGGCAGAAAAGACTGAAGATATCTTTACTACTTCATGGACATAATCTGTACATTTCATAGTGTAATAAGTGGCAAGGCAAGCTAGGAGCCTGTGGATGATGTGACTGACACAGTTACCACATTGCTTTCATAATCAACAAATAGTCACTGCACATAAAAAACAGACTACCAGAAGTCAAAGGAGGGCATGACAAAATTCAGTGAAGCCAGAATTTCACACTTACATTTGATTTTTTATTTATTTATTGGTGGTCCTTCTATCTTGACTGACTTAAGGTCACCTAACTGACCAGTAATTTGACTATAGGGCTGATATTGATTGAAATAGTAACTTCTATTTGACACTCCCTGCAACCCCTTCAAGAAACACTCTGAAATGAAAGTCTTTCCTTGCAGCTACAAATATCATATTAATCCACCCAGGAGAAATGGCATATCCAACACTGACAGTCTGTCATGTCCTTATCTGACCTCATCAACTGCTGTTGTAGGGGACTGCCAGAGGAATCAGTCAGTGCCTCTCTGATTGATTACAGTATTGATTTTTTCTTCTTCTTCTTCTACTTAAAGAAAAGTGAAAACCCAAAACCAAATGAACCATCTTACCAACTACAAAACCATTTCAGAAGTTTGCGAAGAAAATACTGTGATTGCTTGACAAAAGTATGGAACTGTAGAGAGCCAAAGATTTAACGGGTATTTGGAGTCTGCACCTGACAGTAAATGTTATCTCCTTTAGTTTTCTGCAGCCTACTTGACTCCACTGAAAATACACAACAGTTCTTTCTTACAGCAGGATATGTTAGGCAGTTGTTGAAATTGGTATATTATATACCGAGAATAAGGAAAGCAGATTGCAAACCTAGAAAAAGTATGACACTTGTGATATACATAGTACAGGGATCCTAAAACCATTCTTGAATGTGAAGAACCATTGAAAAAACAGTTTCTTTCCTATTCCAGTAGTAAGACTGATTTTTTTCACAGTATACTTTATTCATATTAGAGAAGTTTCCTAAAGCTTGGTAATCATATTCCTGTATCAAGAGCTCTGCAGCTCCTATGTGCACCCTATCTGTATATCATGTAATTAGAACCATGCAAGACATTGGAGTGAGGCCATTAGTATAAGCTTAAAAAACGCCTGTATGGACTCCCCTGGCCTCTCGTTCTCATTTGAGCAGAAAGGGTGCAAGTAGTAATCCATCATTTAGGATTTCCATATGAAAGCTGTTCTAACTAGATTGTTTTTATTTAAGAACTATACTGCTCAGTAAAGCTCCACTGACGCTGGGAAAACTAACAGTTAAACAGAAGTGCAAAGCAGAACGGTAAGTGGTACTTTACAGTGTTACGATAGGATTTAAAAAGAATAGTTCAGGATATCCTATTAGCTAAACAACAAACCTGCAAGTTCAACACGATGCATATGAAGGACAAAAGCTCATCTTAATTCAGAATGCCTTAGCTGTAACAGAACAAAAGACTTGTAAGATTACACCTGAAAATAATTTTCTAAATGTCTTTTTATCAAAAATTATTCAAATACTATGAAGGATTCAAAGAAACAGGATGCTGATGTGCATTAAGGACTTTGTTTCTTTTAGATTAGATCAGTGACCTTATTAAAATTCAGTAATCATTAATATGTTACTCCACGTATCTTGCTTTGATATTTTGCACGAGTCACACACTTCATAGATTCCAATTAAAATATATTCTACCTTTTGTATTAACTATGAGAATGAAAAATTATTATTTTAAATAATTATGGTTACTTTGCATAGGTAACTATGTGGGACTTCCTGGTAAATAAAAAGAAATGTTGCATTTAAATTTTAAGGCATCAGAACAGCGAATTTCATATCAGTGTGGAAATATACACATTAATTAAGAAAAAATAAAAGATTGTTTAATATTCCTGATCTATACTAAAAGAAAGGACAAAATAAAAAGACAGAAACTGTTGTGGATTATTTCTTCAATTTGTGTTGCTAGTCCTAAAAAAAATCAAAAAAACCCACAAACTCTCCCCTTCCCCAGAGCAGTTAAAAATTCTGAATGCACATAACAGCAATTTAAGAAACAAGATTTCGTAAGTATGCAAAAAACAATATCTGAAACTTGTAATCTTTGATAAGATGCAGTTCTATCACTTTCAAGGAGATGAAAGATTTTAAAATGTGGAGTTTAAAAATGTTTGCTCTTTGATCATGCATCTTAACTTCATTTTGCAACAGTATTCTAATAGAAAAAGAAAGTTTTAATTGCGTCCAGGCCATGGAATATGATGAAATAAGCATTCTTCTCCAAAATCTGAACATTAATCAAATCATTACATGTTTTTTTAAAAAGGCAGATGATCCTCTGTCCTCATTGGTATTAATGGTGTTTTCTTATTAAACTGCCAGTTGTATCAAATCTGGTAGATTAGACCTATTGACAAAATGGATGTTTCTAGTTTTCAGCAGGGGATTAAAATTGATTTTGTCTTTGAAGTCTCAAAATCTTGCAATAAACAATCCATGTCATTCAGAAAAATAGAAAGGATCATCTCCAAAATACTTGATTTTGCTGACATGTACTCTAGCACTTTTACTACTACACAGTTAATTTTCCCAGAAGACGGCACATGAAACTCTACAAAATATGTGGAAATCATAGCAGACACATAGCCCTTGTAAAAAAGACACACAAAGAAAATGAAAGTGTTCCTGCCATTTTGAATTATACTGAAATATAAAATATTAGTTACATAACTACACCTAAAGCACATAAGCTGATGCAGGGCACTGTCATGACAGCTGATATTTCCCTTGCTGAATCCAGACCAAGGCTCCAAAGAGCAGAGCTGGTTTGAGGATTTTGGGGTGATCTGGGAAGCCACCTGTTTCTACCATTTTTCCTTCATATAAATGCCTTCTTGAAACCAGCACATGAAGTTGTCACAAAGGCAATGAAAGAGTGATGGCTGGGTAACATAAGCCCCCAAGTTAATTAACATATAGGTAAGCGGTTGACATATACCCTCATTCTCAAAGGAAGACATTTGAATTGATTTATTAAGGACACTACCCAGGCTTTGGAGGCAAAAATGAAGATGTTTCTTTTGTTCAGCTTCTAGGCATCATTTGTCTCTAATTCATACTTGCAAGACCATGTTTGTGAGGGAGGGAGCTAAAAATAGGCTATTTAGTTAAAAATAGAAACCTAGTTTGTATTTCTTTGCAGTTTCAATTCCTCATGTTGACAGCAAGCTGAGCACGAGCCAGCAGTGCCATGGCAGCAAAGAGGGCCAGCAGCCTCCTGGGTTGCACTAACAGGAGCACAGCCAGCCCATCGAAGGAAGAGATTCTCCCCCTCCACTCAGCACTTGTTAGTCCACTGCAAGAGCACTACACCCAGTTTTGGTCACCCAGTACAAGTCAACACATCGATAGACTGGATCAGGTTCAGAATATGCCTGTTATGATAGCTGGGAGATGGACTTGTTCAGGCTGAAGCAGATGGCTTCAGGTGGACCAAACACCCTCAGCATCCACAGAGAGGTTGTAGGAAGACAGACCTGTATCTTCACAATGGGACACAGTGGAGAAAAGACAATGCATGTAAGTTGAAACAAGAGAGGTTTAGGTTGGAAAATTTTTCCTCATGACGGTAGTTAAGCCTTGGAAGAAATTGCTCACAGAGACTGTCTGGTCTATCTCCGTCCTTGGGGAATTTCAAGACCTGGCTGGATAATGACCGGAGCCACCTGGGTTTAACCTCAAACTGACTCCTCCTGAGGTCTGGTCTGACCTGAACTATCCCATGCTCCAACCATCCTCTTCATCAAGAAGGGCAGCGATGATTTTCAGTCCTGAGCCCAGAACCTTGCCTCCAGTGGGTGCCACTGAGGCTTCAGAGGCTATCCCCTGCCACTGGTCAGATCTCTTTCATAGAATCATAGAATCTGTAAGGTTGGAAAAGACCTCTAAGATCATCAAGTCCCACCATCCACCCAGCACCACCATGCCTACTAAACAATGTCCCGAAGTGCCACATCTACACTTTTTTTGAACACATCCAGGGATGGGGACTCAACCACCTAACTCCCTGGGCAGCCTGTTCCAATGCCTGACCACTCTTTCAGTAAAGACATTTTTCCGAATATCTAATCTAAAACTCCCCTGATGCAGCTTGAGGCCATTGCCTCTCATCCTATCGCTAGTTACTTGGGAGAAGAGACCAACACCCACCTCACTACAACCTCATTTCAGGTAGTTGTAAAGAGCAAGAAGGTCCCCCCTCAACCTCCTTTTCTCCATAGTAGACAGCCCCAGTTCCTTCAGCCACTCCTCATAAGACTTGTTCTCTAGACCCCTCACCAGCCTCGTTGCCCTTCTCTGGACGTGCTCCAGCACCTCAATGTCCTTCTTGTAGTGAGGGGCCCAAAACTGAACTTTAGGTGCAGTCTCACCAGTGCCGAGTACAGGGGCACGATCACCTCCCTAGTCCTGCTGGCCACACTATTCCTGTTACAAGCCAGGATGCCGTTGGCCTTCTTGGCCACCTGGGCACACTGCCGACTCATGTTCAGCCTGCTGTTAACCAACACTCCAAGATCTTTTTCTGCTGGGCAGCTTTCCAGCCACCCATACCCAAGCCTGTAGTGTTGCATAGGGTTGTTGTGACCCAAGTGCAGGACCCGGCATCTGGCCTTGTTGAAACTCATACAGTTGGCCTTGGCCCATCAATCCACTCTGTCCAGATCCCTTTGCAGACCCTTCTTACCCTCAAGCACATTGACACTCCCACCTAACTTGGTGTCATCTGCAAACTTACTGAGGGAGTACTTAACCCCCTCATTTGGATCATTGATAAAGGTGTTAAACAAGACCGGACCTGTTGGAGTCGATGTAGCTTGAAAATTACCATGACTAGGCCGCTTAAGCAAAACAGCATAACTGAACAGGCTGCTGGAAAAGACAGCTAAGAATAGCCATTGAGAAAGTTCTGATAAGTGCACATGGTGTGGGTTAGCAAAAACAAGATGTGTTCAAGGACGTGGAGGTAGTCTGTTGCTGCTGGCGTTAGTTCATAGTTACCAATCATAAGGGAATGTGGGACGTGTGAACAGCGTGTGATTTATGTCTGTAGCCCATCCGAATAAGTGTAATCACGTGTACAGATATGGAAAATGTATATAACCACACAATCGGGATAATAAAGGATCCGACTGTGCATCTTATCAATGTGTGTGAAAGTCGTTCCCGTCCTTGCACGGATGCTGAAGCTCGGCACGGACCCAAAACTGAGCCCTGGGGAACACCACTTGTGACCGGCTGCCAGCTGGATTTAACTCCATTCACCATCACTCTCTGTGCACAGTTATTCAGCCAGTTCTTTATCCAGCAGAGAATACACCAATCTAAACCATGGGCAGCTAGTTTCTCCAGAAGGATGCTGTGGGGAACAGTGTCAAAGGCCTTACTGAAGTCCAGGCAGACAACATCCACAGCCTTTCCCTCATCCACTAGGTGGGTCACCTGGTCATAGAAGGAGATCAGGTTGGTCAAGCAGGACCTGCCTTTCATGAACCCATGAAAACAGATCGACACTCCCACCAAACTTGCTGTCATCTGCAAACTTACTGAGGGAGCACTCAACCCTCTCATCCAGACTATTGATAAAGATATTAAACAACACGGGTCCCAAAACTGAGCCCTGGGGAACCGGCCGCCAGCTGGATTTAACTCCATTCATCTCACATGTCTACCTCAAAATCCACATGACTGCTCCCTTCCTCATATCCTCCCACAAATGGGCATACATCTTACGTGTTCCTGCAGTGCCATGCTCAGTCCCACCCTGCAGGCCTAACTGGTGAGGCCATGTCATCGGCAGAAAGTCTCATGCAGGATGCCTAGTCTGGAGGACTACTGTGGCTCTGGGCTGAAGACGGAAGCCCTATGGTTTCAAATCCGTGTACTTAAAAGGGTCCTGTTGCCTTAGCCTCAACTTTTTCTGGCAATAGAATGCATAAACATTTAGCATGAACAAGCCTGACCCTAAATATGTCCTGATTATGCCTTGCATTATCTATGATAGCCATTTAAATAATCAATAATCTTCTGCATCATCCTTATTATCTTCAAAGTAGCATAATAGAAAAGCCCGCAAAACCTCTGATGGAAGTGAAAGGACTTGTCAGTTAAAATGTTACTCAAAAGCTCATATACCTTAAGATCTGTGCTCTGGTACCATTCTTAATAATATAATGGACTATTTTTTCTGCAGGAACAAGTTACCAACACTGACATAATATAAAAACAAATAAAAATGTATGAAACAAAATTATGACTAGTTTACATATAAAAAATATATAAATATTACACAGTGTTAATCATAACAGGCTCAAGTTTCTACAGCGCTGCCATTTTATACATCTTAAAATCTAGCAAAACAATCTCACATTGAGAACTATGTGGGCTCTATTCTGACCATAAAGCTATTCTTGGCTTTAGTAAGATTTATTTCAAATACAGCCTTTCACTTGCATGAATCACCACAGAGGACTGGAGTTTTGATTTTCTGCTTCCTGTGACTTATTCTTTTGATTTTAGAAAAAAATAATCCCTCCATATTGTGACCATGTAAAACTTTGCATAAATATAGCTATTCATATCACAAAGAAGTGGCAAGTAAAATATATCTACGAGAGATACCACCTCTGCTATAAAAGAATATTGTGATAGACAATTAATACCTATCTTTCTGAGATATAACAGATGATACTTTCACTTGAACAACTTTCATAGAACTGTTCATAATTGCGTCAATTGCTCAGTTTCAAGAATATTAAGAATCCCTTGTTTACCAAGTTTTCAAATAAATCAAAATGTCAACGTGCTTAGTAAATCTAAAATTGAACAGGAAGTTCAGAAGGAAGGTAACAAACTCTATAGGAGCAAGGTTTTCCTGACTTTTTGTATCTACACAAAGTAGTCACCTGAAGAAGGCACATTTGCTATTTTTTTAAAGATAACTAAGGGGGTTTTTAAATCCTATGATTTATACATCAAATTTATGAATATAAAATAATACATAAGCATTATTCTCTTTTCCTGTTTTTCCACATCAGAGAGAATCTCAAATTCACAGTTGGAAATTATATGATGCAGGATCATCTCCAAAAAGGTAAGTGGTATAATGTAGGTGTCTTTGGCTGAATTGCTGTAACATATCAAAGCGAGGTTAGAAAAAGACTTTCCTCAGCTGCCAGATGTTTTTTTTGCGTGGACAGACCCCACCACGCTGGCTCGGCCCCACACTACCTGAAGAATATCCTTCTGTGCAGTAAAGTCCGGATAGATATATTGACAGTCAGGAAAAAATGGCTTCACATTACAATATTATCATCTTGAAAGAAACATCTACTGTAAAAAACCATAAACTTGACAACTTTACACCATCTGGCAACAAAGCAATGAAATCTGATTCAATTTCTAAACAGTATCATTTGTATGTGGCTTTACAAGTTAAAATAAAACTCTTTCCATACTGTCTAAAAAAGCAGTCTTTTTAGTAAAGAACACAAAGTAATTTTTTTAAATAGAGATAAGTGCATTCCACAATATGTGAGATTTTTTTTTTTTGAGCAAACGGAGTTCTGTAATGCACTATAATTATTACTACTATCTGTATGTGCTAAAGTTGCGCTGACAGCTCTCAAACAGGAACATGACCTACTGTTGGAAAGCATCAAAATATTCCCCAAACATTACTAATTAGGAAGGAATTAATGATTTAATTTTAGTTTTTCAGCGTATTCAACAGAGGTTAGAGGGACTAAACAGCATTTATAAGCTAAAACAAGCTTTTCTAAGAATTTTTAAAGACTGAGACTTTTAAAAGCAAGGGATGAGACAGATCCTGCTCTTACTTCTGCCAGCTATAGATGTTGATGCTCTCATTTGGAAATCATCATCATTACTACAGAAGCTGAATAAGATTTTAAAGAGAAAGTTCATCCACTTCAGCAGGACATGTCGCTATCTTCACATCTTATCCACAGCTCTCATCACTTTGATTCACATTGCTATAATTCCCATTTGCAGTCTGTGTCATGGCAGAAATTCATGGGGTAAATTTAAATATTTAATGTAAAATATGATAACAAGTAAGGAGGTTGGGGTTTTTTTAAACTTTCTTGACACCATAACTTGAGTCTTGAAGTTCTTCATGAAGTCTTTCTGAAACCCAGGAAAGCACAATTTGAACTGTTTGCTTGGGTTTTGGCTTGTGAATGCTATGTGTCTGAAATACACACAGTTACTGTATCTACGCTTTTAACTGTGGAAAGTTTTTAAAATCAATTTTAAATTAATATATTATAGGGAGAAAGTGCTAAATAATATGTCTTCCACCTTCATAGATTACTGCCTCTGCTTTGTGTCAGTCTCGCAACTATATTATGATCCTGCTTGCACTACAGTTGAATCTTTTTCAGTTTTATTTTTCGTGTTTGTCTCCTACTATTACCTTCTTTTCAGAAATTCCAATGAGGTTTAAAATCTACTTCCAACACAGAATGTGTACATGCAAATGTTGGAAGCAAATTAGATGCTTACAGTTATATAGGACTAATTCCTTAATACAGGAGGCTTCCCTTAACTTTCCAGGTATCTAAATTCAGAGAATGAACTCTCTAGGCTTTTCTCAATAGTGTCAGATAAGCTTACTCAGAGGGAAGAAAAACAAACCTGGTGCCTAATTTATCCTATTAGTTTCTTCCTCTAAAGATACCAGTTTCTCTTTACTGCGTCACACCTTGTCTAGCAAAAGGTAGCCTAATCTAGATTATGAACATGTCCCCTTGTGTTTCTGTCATGTAATTCTGGCTAATTTTGCAGTATATACTCTGGGGCTAGTCAAAGGGCAAACTAGGGCTTGGACCAATCAACATGTTGTCTAGGCATTACAAAAATTGCAGGTAGGTGTAGGATTCGTCTCACCTAACTTGTGATTGATGGAAAGAACACATACTTCTAAGGAACTGTGCCCTGCATCTGCAAGTAGGGATCTAAAGAGGATAGATTAATTGTGCCCTAGAAGTGTTGTGGGTTGTTTTCATAACGTAAAGATGCTAGAGATCATAGAGGTCTAAGTGTAGTTAGACAAATCCTCCCTATCTTTGCCTAAGAAGGACTTTGTAATTAATATTCTTCCAGGTGCCTGGGAACCACCAGGCCCCAGTTATCAAACACTGAAGGAGATGTGCTGAGTGGACTTTCTAAAACAGCCAGTGGGCTTCGGCAAAAGATAGCAAACCTCAGTGAAGTGTGACTACAGTTAATGGAATGTTTCTGTTCTAGGTGCTGTAGAAATGCATACAAGGAACTACAACTCCATCTTTTACTGGAATCATCTATCTCATGCAATGTGAAGTCACGTCAGATGAAAGCAAGGGGAGACAGTCCTATAAATTAATCATCTTCTTTAATATTATACTAAATGTTGTACTTTATTTCCCTGAACTGAAGCTGGGTTAAAATAAGAGGTAAGCCAGAGTCAGGGATTCCAAGGTCACACAAGCAAATCCTCCTGCTGCTTGGTGCCTATTACGTTAATTCAGCAATGTTTGTTTTGTTTTCTCCCGCTATCAGCACAGTGAATGTGTTCCATTCAAAACTGTTACTATAGGAACCCTATGGTAACATTTAAAATTTTCTTTTCTTTTGGATAAAAATATCAGAAAATTGATGGATAAGTTGTTTAGGTAGAACAATAGGGCATTTGATATTTAATCTACAAGCACTTAATAAGAAGTATTCCAAGTAATGGCACAGCGCTATTATCATATCACTTTGTAAAATGGCAGCAAATTATTGTATTATTCACATCTCATTGGGTCCATGCTATTATCACAAAGATGCCTTTAAAGATGACATTTAACATACTCCTTTTACACAGTAAAGTGCTTAAAAGCACATTCAGATTTTAAAATGTTTCTGATCTCTTGACAGCTCACCGAAGCATTCTGTGGACCCCCCTGCCTCTCCAGTTAACTACAGCTCTAAAACTTCTTATAATTATGAACATTGCAGTCACACTAAATTAGACTGACAGCTGAAATACTGATTACTAAGGACTTATTAAGCACTACTTTGCAACTAATTATGCTGACATTTGACTTGATTTGACAGTTGAATTGAGTAGAAGATTCCTCCAAAACAGCAGAGAAGAATTTAATTTATATCCTCATCATTTCAAGATAATTGTTCAGGATAGTTTTATTAATATACCACCACAAAATTTAGTTTTATCCCAGCTTGGAACACCTATGATTCAAATGATAGACAAACAGTAAAAGCATGGGGTCTTTAACATGCATGTATTCTCTCATGTTTTGAGATTTGGTGACCGTTACCATGGATCTTTGGCACAAAAAAGACAATTTAATGCCAGCTTTCAGGAATTTTCACTGATCATCAACTCAAGCAAAACAAAAATATGTTTTGAAGTTGTGAAATATTTTTCCTGTGAAATGATCAAAATCATTAAACAAGATTATACTCATTTTCCACTGTTGTAACTTCGCTGTACCATTACATGCAAATTCAGTCATTATATTGTTTCCTAGTAATTTCTCAAATATTCCTGCAATTTAGTGAATTTCATCTGCAAATTCTCTGAAACGCCTACTCCTTCTTTTTTTTACTGCAAATAAGAATTAGCAGAAAAAATATTACCCCTTACTTAAACTTATCTGGTATAATCCCAGAGCAGAATGCGTAGCACAGAGTTTGATTTAGTAGAAAGGTGACAAACAATGATTCCCAAGAAACATCTTCTCCGAAAGAAGTGAATACAAATACAGGAAATGAAGAGAGGAAATTTCCTCACTCAAATCTGTTATGTCAACTAACTGAGAAAAAAAAAAAGGAGAAAACAGATCCTTTCAGACAGCAAAGAATTAATGAAATATTTTCAAAATATTTTCAAGGCTACTCCAGGATATAAGAAATGTCACCAACCTGTCACAAATTAACAAATTAATGGCAAATACTTTAGATACAGTTCGTTTATTTTTATTTTCACTTGCTGCCTTGCAGAATCCACTACAAAATTCCATAGAGAAAAGGTGTTAAGTAGGATTCAAAAAAACGATTCTGCTTCCTATAAGGTACTAACTCCCTTGCATGTTTCCAGGACAAAAACAACATCAGAAGTGAACTAAAGCCTGAGACTATTGTAGAAATGAACAAAAATCAGTATAATTGGCACAATAAACAGAAAAAACCTATCTAGAATTTGGAGTAGACAGCTAATAATCTTCATTTACAAAATAAAACCTGTTTATAAGGGTAATTCTTATTTCCTAAATTTAGGTAAGACACAGACATCAAGCCACAGGGTTTTCTCACAAGACTTCATTTTAATCCTTTAATTTCTTGTCTCAGGAGAAATCCTATAAACATAAATATGTCTATTGTTTAATAATAATAAAAATTGCTAGACTTTTTTCCAGAACTTTAGCCTGCTATTATGACTCTGTTCAGTTTAGATTTTTCACAGCTTCAGTACATAGGCAATGAGCATAGTAGCCAAGGAAGCTGAACCACGCTCTAAATTATGAAAAATCTTGTTTGAAATAATAGTTGGTCTTCATCCCAGACAGACATAAAATATCATTAATGTTACTGCCTGTGTTAAAAACACACATTCAATATGTGAAAAATTATTTTAGTTTCCGAATTTACCATTCCAGCACCTTTCTGAAAATTGGGGTGAGAGTAATTAATTGAAAGTGTGATTGCTACAAATTAGTTGCATTGAGTGAAAATAAAGTTGTTGTAGACTGAAAAGTACTTTATTTGCCAGCATCTTGTTGAAGATTTTTTGTGTTTTTCCTGCCAGGATAAATTTTGTCATTCACATCAGCAGAACAGGATATTTATTCATTTATTTCTTATTTTAAGTTACTAGTTCTCTTCTTTGGAGCACAGCGTAATATGCTATTTTATACATAAACAAAATTCTCATCTAGAATTTCTGAAGTAAAAAAGCTGAAGGGTGTCCACCCCTGCTAAGATGCTAGTTTTCCTCTGTGGGTCCTGAATAGCATTCTACAACAAATTAGCAATGTTATTTTTATGTTCATTATGACTCCAGTCTTGTTTTCTTTAATGATTCCACTGTAAATACACCAGAAGGCTGTGCTGTCATTCAGTGAGACCTGGACAGGCTGGAGAGTCGGGAGCAGAGGAACCTGATGAAGTTCAACAAAGGCAAGTGCAGGGTCCTGCACCTGGGGGTGAACAACCCAGTGCACCAGTACAGGCTTGGGAAGGACCTGCTGGAGTGCAGCTCTGCGGACAGGGACCTGGGTGTCCTGCTGGACAACAAGTTAACCATGAGCCAGCAGTGTGCCCTGGCTGCCAAGAAGGCCAATGGTATCCTGAGGTGCATTAGGAGGAGTGTGGCCAGCAGGTCGAGGGAGGTTCTCCTCCCCCTCTACTCTGCCCTAGTCAGGCCCCATCTGGAGTACTGTGTCCAGTTCTGGGCTCCCCAGTTCAAGAAAGATAAGGAGCTACTGGAGAGAGTCCAGCGGAGGGCTACAAAGATGATGAGGGGACTGGAACATCTCTTCTATGAGGAAAGGCTGAGGGAGCTGGGGTTTCAGGCCTGAAGAAGAGAAGGCTGAGAGGGGACTTTATAAATGCCTGTAAATATCTTAATGGTGGATGCCAAGAGGACGGGGCCAGACTCTTTTCAGTGATGCCCAGCAACAGGACAAGGGGCAATGGGCACAAACTGAAGCACAGGAAGTTCCGTCTGAACATGAGGAAGAACTTCTTCACTCTGAGGGTGATGGAGCACTGGAACAGGCTGCCCAGGGAGG
>Ga0065711_1008541_pt1 | contig 14875 bp, 2 predicted proteins | sample Hoacrofraction12_FD_59098 | JGI IMG/M metagenome (GOLD analysis project Ga0065711, IMG submission 59098) | Hoatzin crop microbial communities from Cojedes, Venezuela - Epithelial fraction 12 v2 (version 2) | ecosystem: Host-associated > Birds > Digestive system > Esophagus > Crop | place... | reverse complement strand
CTCTCCCTAACTGCAAAGCTGGCACGATATACACTTCAGTGTTGCTTAGCTGAAAGACTTCTTATCCAAAGGCATTCAGTCTGAAGAATTCTCCTCTTCTTGAATGTACTGCAGTTCCTGAATGCTCTCCTCAATTAGGCTTTAAAAATTCTTAATTAGAATTTAAAAAATCATTATAATTAATTATTGTAAGACTATTTTTCAGAGTTGTCCAGTGTTGTCAACTTCTGTCCATAATTCAAAGTATATCACCGTTGAAAGATATTAAAAAAAGATCACAGCCATGTCCATAAGTAAAAATGGGTCTATAAATTAGTATTTTTATAACAATGAGATAGAAAGAAAAAAAACCCTATTTGCTCATCAGCGAAAATGCCAGGCTAGCTCTCTGAAGTACCAGTAAATCACACAATAAACATATAATAAAGACAGAGCTATTGAAGCCTGTGGAGATGCTGGGTTTGGTTCAGGTCCTTAAATGAAGGCACTAGATGCCACCTGAGCTGCTCCTGGTGCCCTGATTCACCTCTGCCATCTGCTGCAGGTGGGCAAAGGTCTCCAGTATATCCTGCAGCACCCCAGGGGGACCCCTATGGGTGCCTCTAAGGACACCGAGTGCCTGTGCTCAGGCAGCTCGGCTTAGATTCCCGTGCCTGATTTCCCAAGCTGACATCAAATAATCACAGGAAATAAATAAAAAAAACAGTGAGAAGGGAGCAGTAATATCCAAAATAGATCAAAGCAAAAGCACTGTACTGGGATGGACATACCTTACTGTTTCCTTACAATGATTATCTATCAGTTTTGTTGATGAGATGCCAACATTTAATTTGCTTACTTACGCCCTCACTTCTCTGCTTCCGAAAACATTTGTTTAGTTAGTTATGCTTTAAATATTATCAATAATTGTAGACAAACTAGAGAATAAGAAACAAGTCTTGCAGTTTCCAGGGAATATGTATCTGTCCCCGTAGCATCCTTATCACTGCCTGTGTCATTTTTTCCTTACTTTCTACTGAGATTCATACTTTCCTGCTATGTATACATGACCTTCATGCACCAGAGTATAGGACATGAGTTTTAACAAGGTTAAGGTGTTAGAATATTTTTCTAATATCAAACAGAATAGCTTATACAGTCAGAATAACTTTATTTTCCTCTACAAGAAGGTGTCCAAAAAGTGATATTACTGTCAGGCCAATGTATTGGGAACTAACAAAATTATAAATTTTTAATGTATGTGGATGTACTGAACTTTTGAAGAGATGCTTTCTGTGCAGCACAAAATGTTGAACATTGTCACATCATTGTAAACTGATAGAGATTCTGTCAGGTTTTCGAAAGCTAAATTGGAAACAGATGTCTGCCCACACAAAGGAGATTATCTTATTAGTAAATGTTTCTTCTAATAATGACAAAAGTGAGACTTCAGCCAAAAGAAGAGAAGTTGTGCATAGTGGAAGATGGACTTGAGAATTCATTAGCATAAGTGAAGGGAACAGTTGTTGTCATTTACTTAAGAACAGTTATATTATGGATATTTTGAACAATCTGACGGAAGCATGACAAGTCTGCTCCCTATTAAAAATTCAAAATAAATCTTCTATATTTTCTTGCTGATTTGGGATAAATTTGTTTTTCTTTCCAGAAGATTGATGGGAACTATTTTAAGATTACATAGTAATTGGAAATTCTGGAGGTAAAGTAAATGCATTATTTTTTTATACAAAAAGGCAAACAATGTGCTTGAGCAAAAATAACATGTGTTTCCACAGTTAACAGCCTCAGCTGTTGATATCTTGCTTAGATATGGTTAGAAATGCTTTGGGGGATAATACAAATTCACTTTTATGTAGCCACAGCTTTGCTTCAAAAACTGCATCCCCATCTAAATTGAATTCAGTTCTAATAACAGTAATTATCACAATGGGAAATTCTGTAGCATTTCTCACCAGTGGACCCCAAAGTGCCTGGTAAGGGAGAGTGCCTTCATTTATTGCATTTTATACTCTTTGGCTGGCATGTGTTGTTATGATTTTGAAACAGAAAAGTCTGTTCTCAGCTGGAGCATATAAAATATATCGTTTTAGGTAACAATAATAATCTTCAACAATTTCAAGTGTTCACTCCATAATGCAAAACCTTAAAAGCCTTTACTTACGTTTGAATCCTCAGATGAACCAAGATGAAAGCAGTCCTTGACTTGTGTCACTTAGAGCACGCAAGCCCTTTGGTGTTTGTCTTACAGGCTGGTTTAGCTAAATCCAGGTTGTCTTCTCCATTAACTTGTGAGAAACAAGCTTCTCTAGTGCCTGAAACTCTAACCCGAATGAGATAGGGTTTTGGCCCAGCTGCTGCCCTCTGTGCTGAGTGATAAAACCGAACTGGCTCAGGGGAAGCCAATACCACCCCTTGCAGAGGGTTGTAGCAGTGGCTGCTGCTGCTACCTTTTACTCCAGGCTTCTGGGGACCTGCCACACAGCCACAAATTCCCACTGTGACCTTAAAAGCCGTAATTAGTAAAAGAACATCTAAACTTTTTAAATATAGGACAGCAATAGCAGAACAACAAAATATCAACATCAGAAAATGCTACATTTTTAAGGTCTCCAGGGTGTCTTGACTTCCCAGTGAATGTTTGCATTTCAACGTATGTGTAGGAAAATAAGAGTAGATTCAATATTTTCATATATTCAATTTCAGCACAACCGGAATAAATATTAGAGCATCTTGAGGGAAAGGGTGGGCAGAAAAAGGAGGAAAAAAGAAATGGATTATACAACCAAATTAAAGAAGCAACATGTCTTTCCAATCTGGCAGCTTCCAATTTTATGTCATTTCCCTCATTTTTGCAGAGTATAGTGAATGTACTTCTGGATAGCAGGGCAAAAGTATTGCAGACAGTGTTTGTTTCCAGCTACTGTAGTCTACTAGCACAGGTTAGCAATTTAATACATTTGTTGCATTAAATTTAGTTACAAAGACAAGAAATAACACTGTTGGTAGAAAGGCTACAACCTTGTCCTAAAGCTTACAGAGTAAACTACTACACCACTATGTACTTGTTATTCGTCTGTCAGGGAAAAAAAAAAAAAGGAAAGAGGTAATTTCAACTGAAACATTATTCAAAGTGTAGCTCAATCTGCCTCAGGAGAACATGCTTAAACAGAAGGAATATAATCAGTCTCACTGGGTATTTTCAGATCCAGTTTCTTCCTGGAGCTAAACAACGCTGTTGCGCAATGTGTCAGGAGAAAGGCTTGTCAAACAGACAGCCGAGGGCTCAAAACCAAGTGCGCCCATGGACACCCTGGAACATGGAGCTACGTTGTATTGATTGGCTTGCTAGTGGATGGAAACAGCTTTTTAGTTCAGCAAATGTTTAGCTAAAACTCTCTGTCTACCTTTTTTGTCTGGTGTTTGAACATCAGCGAAAACACCAATACATCTTAGATTTTCACGGCAGTTTTTTTGCTTTGTTTTGAAATGAGTTGTTTAAGGCGAGGTAAAATGATCCTGACTTGAGTTGCCTGGTTAGCTGCAAATACTGCATGTGCTTAGGAGAATGAGCAAAAACAAGACTGACTTTTCTCAGGTCAGGAGGGGAGAAAAGGTGAGGACAAACTGCTTGCAACAACCTGAGGAGCGAAAGCGCGAGCAAGACCGGTGAGGCGCCCGACCGCTGTGGGGACTGTCCCGTTACTTTAGGCTGACTGCAAGTCCCTGCTCCTTCAATACAGCATCGCTTTCCTAGAAAACAGTTAATCCCACCTGAACTGCCCCAAGCCAATATCCAGAGGAGGGCAAAGAAACAATATTTATATGGAAGAGTTGACACTCTGCTAGTAAAGCAAGGCGTTTCACCCAGATTGATCCAGCAACAGGTTGCTTACGAAATCAGCTTCATTCTCTCCTACCTTTGGCATGCTCTTCTTACTTAGCACAGTATCTAGAGCAGTTTTAGAGGGACTCTGCAGGTTTTTGATGAGCTTGAGAGCTTGTCATAGCTTCAAAATTCCTTTCTATCCTCCCTATTTTACTCCTTGTCTACAGTTCCCTACATGAGCATCTGATCCAAAATGATATGAGGAGGGAGCTTCCAGCCCAGATAAAATTACTTTTTATTGAGCAATAACTTTCACTCATCCATTATGCCGTATGCACCACTAGCACAAATAATCCTCTTGTTTCTACTTTCCAACCCTTGGAGAAATGAATTTCTCCAGACTGAGCGAAACTTTGACAGGCCATCCTTTTTTATACACAACATTTTTAAAGTGAAAACACAGAAGCTGCAAACAGTCATTTAACTCATGTATATGTTCGTGCAGCATGAAGAGGAGGGTGGTTTAGCTATCACAGCATCCCACATCTTGTAAGCTAAAAGATCAAAAAGTCAGCTAATACCACATTTCATTGCACCAGCAAACATCTTTGCCTCCTCCATGTAGAATAATAATAATTTTAGATTTTGGAGTCCCTTTCTGCTTCCAGCACGGGTTGTCACAGAATGTCAGAACTGGCATGTAATACCCAGAATGAAGAACCCCCATTCTTTTCTGCTAATAAGATTGACAATTTGTAGACATCTCATTTTGTTTTCCATGAAGAAGTAATACATGCCCATCCTTGTGTTTATCATCATAGGCTATGGGAACAGCTTCTGCTACCATGTCTAACCCTTACTGTGCTCTAAATCTGTATCTGACCTTGATTTTGCAGTGTAAGAATCTGCATTTCAGCTGTGGGCTCAGTTTGGTTGCCTAAATATAAACGTCTGGGGCCATGTCTACATGTTGAGATGTCATAGGACATTTTGGACACAGGGTTGATGATGTGACGTGGACGCCATAGGAGACTGTGTCCTTCCGGAACGATAGCTGGATGCTGGGCAGGATCATAGGATATTCAAAGGCATCTTGAATAGCCCTAGACATCCGTGTCTAGGCAACTGCACTGAGCCCAGTGGAGTCTTCAGAGCTGTTTAGCTGATGAAATCTGCCTATTTTAGGATAATCTGAATAACTCTCAAGATTCCACTGACTGGATTAACTAGATTTCCATAGACCAGGACAAGTTTAGACTCCCTCCTCACTTGTGAAGACATACATTAGAGATAAATAAATCTAGGTGTCTGAATCTGGAATTAAATTCAGAGCTGAATTCCACCTTTTTGCTGAACTGAATTAGTTCTGAGTATGATTTAGACCACCTTTAAGGAATGGAGAAAGAATAGTAGAGGGGAAAAAAAAATGTTTAGTGGATTAGGAAACAAGGCTTGTGAGGGAAGAGTGGAAGAAATTGTTCAGTTTGGAAAAGACCAGAAGGCACAATAACGGTCTTCAAGTAGTTTTTGTAGAGAGGACTTGTAAATTATTCCCCATGTACGTTGAGAATAAAGGGAGTAATTGAAGTAAAGGAAAATGTAGTTCCGACCTTAAAAGAGGAGTTTCTAATCATAAAGATTGTGAAGTGCTGATGTACACAGCCTGGGGTGGTTGTAAAATTGCAGTCTCCAGTGTTTTTAAAGAATAGGTCAGACAAACATTTCCAGGAATCATTTTGGTGTAATTGAATGCGCCTGGGGGCCGCAAGCTGGGCCAGGTGAGCTTTCAGTCTCTTCAAGCCCTGTTTTCTCCAGTTAATCTCTTCTAGTTTTTAATCTTGAGCTACTCGGTGCTGAAGAGTATACATCAGTAAAATATCTGCTTTCATTTTAAATTATGCTTCTTTTATGGTGAAGAAGCAGTGCATATTCAAGACTAGACAGCAGTGATGAGATACTGAAAGAAATAGCTTGGATAACGTTTCTACCAGAAGACTTATATTAGTAGAAGAGGAAATAGAGCTGTAAGCAGTAAGGAACTTTGAGCAGCACATGCTTTGTTTATTTATTTACAACTTCTTTTTTTACCTGGCAAAGAGAAATACTTGTAGCAGGGTGGAATGTAGCACAAAACAGAGGAGTACACACCTGATCTTATTTTACATTCACTGCTATCACAGTCACTGTTCTCCTTCCCAAGTATCCACAACGCTCACCTTTGCTCTCCTGCTGTGGGGCATTGTTGCTGAGAGTTCCAATGGCTGGCAGTGAGGTAATTAACTGGAGCAGGGACCTAGTAATCTTTCGTACCAACCCATGGGCAAAACTGAAGTAAAAGGTTAGTCTTTGGTAGGAACCAAGTCACAGTTCTGTTGCCTGAAGCTGTCTAAGGAGGAAGGGAGGGTTGTTGTTGCCACAGACCTGTTTGCTCTACTTCTCAAACACAGACTGGTATAAAATTTTAAATACAAATCTTCCTGCTGTGAGTTCCTTCACCACAAATGTAAAGACATTTTGAGTTTAGATTGGGCTTTGGATTGTATTTTGCCCTTGGTGGAAATTTGCACAAAGAACAAACAGTCATAATACCAAGTGCAGTAGTTTTGCTGGATGCGCGCTGTGGTCTCCTCACAGCTCTGCCCAGCCTACGGGTGGGAATACTAAACTGAAGTAATTTTCTACAGTAGTTATTCTGCTTCTTCTGGAAAAGACGGTGAAGAACAAGGTAGACAAGACAACACAGGCTCTTGGCTGACCTCCCTCTTCAGGTCACCAATTCCCTTTCAAACCTCCTATGGTTTTAGTTAGTTAAAAAAAATAAATGAAGTATCCATCTGACTGTATGGTACTGTTAAGTCAAGGTGGTTTGCAGCCTCACTGCAGCTCATGGTGACAGAACACTTGGCTTCGTTTAACACAGAGGCTTCTTTTAAAAGTTGGGAAGAAAAAGTGGAAAATTTGCAGCTCAGGATGTGAGCTGTCACTATGCTATAGGAAGGAGGAGTAGGTGGAGCTGAAAGAAGAGACATTGACATTAGCTGAGGGAAAAAGGAGAGGAGAGGAGAGGAGAAAGATATTAAGATCACAGATAGTAAGTGACTGGAAAGTAAGTGAGAGAACTGTACTGGGAGCAAACAGGAAATTACCTATCAATCGCCAGGTGAGGGTTTATATTTACAGTTTCTTGGGATGATGTTATATTCAATCAGTAAGAGGTTACTGAACTCCACGAAGCCAGGGGAGAGCTGCATCACAAAGAGCGGGAAGCCTTTTCAGCTAGTAGGTGGAAGGGAGAAATTGGGGCAGGTGGCTGCATCATGGACCCAGGCATGAATGCTCGCACTGCCTCAGGCTGCTATAGTTGGAGGGATAAATGCCAAAAGCAGTTTAACTCCTAGCGTGGAGTTACTGTACGAGACCGTAAGAATGTCACTGCTTAGTACCTATCCTTCCTGTGTCTTCTTCTCTTGGGGAGTATCATAATCCTAAAGTGTTTTAGAAGTAAGCATGGTTGGAGTCTATGGATGCTCCAGCCACCAGCCACTGGCCTGGTAAGCTGTGTCACATGGAGTAAGAATCTGCAGCAAGGATACAGCACTGGGTCTCCAACTCATCTCGGGAACTGAGCATCAGTCACAAGCTAGAGGAAAGCTCCAGTGCCGAGTTTCAGCATCCGTGCAGAGGCAGGAACGACTCTCACACATTGATGCAATGCACAGTCAGTTCACTTTATTGCTCCACTTGCATGGTTATGTACATTTTTCATATCTGCACACGTGATCACGCTTGTTCAGATAGGCTACAGACATAAATCAAGCGCTGTTCACGCGCCCCACATTCCCTTATGATTGGTAAATATGCACTAACGCCAATAGCAACAGACCGCCTCCACGTCCTTGAACACATCTTGTTTTTGCTAACCCACATCATGTGTACTATCAGAACTTTCTCAACTGTTATTCTTAACTGCCCTTTCCAGCGGCCTGTTCAGTTATGCTGACTGTTTTGCTTAAGTGGCCTAGTCATGCTAACTGTCAAGCTACATCAACCCCAACACTCCAGTTTCCAAGCCAAGCTATATTATTCGGCTGGCATCATGTTCAAGTCAAAATGAACTGTTAGCACAGCTGGCAGCAGAAAGAGCAGGCAGCCAACAGGGCTGAATGGTTTTGGCTAGTGAATCCTAAGTAAGCAGTCTGCAGTGGTTTCAGTTAATTTCCAGCAAATTTAGCACGTGTTTTCTTCACTCGTGTTTGTACGTTATCATCTATTTGTTCATAAAAGTTGATCATTTAAAAAGTAACTACTCATGATTCTGAATTCCTTACTTGAAAATACAGATGATACTGTAGCTAAGCAGAAGTGGTGGAATAATACAGATGTAAAGAAACAACTTTCTAGAAAAAAGGCAGAAGATTTTTTTTTTTCAATTCTGGAAGTCTTGGAAGTTGCCTTTTCTTCGTGAGAAATGGTTTGTTTTCCACAAGGGAAAATAAAATGACTGTTAGCATCAGCAATATAACCTTCCCAGCTGTCACTTCATCCCAATACTCTGCAGGAGAGGCTGATATCTTCTGAGAATATGAGGTAGGAGAGAGATGATTCTTGGCCATAGTCCCCAGTAAGCAGAAATCACAGCAAATTCACAGATAACCCATAAGATGTGACATAGCTAGGGAATTTACTAGCTTCACTAGGGACATTCCCAGGTGTCCATGCATCCGTGTAGCAGCACAGATAATTTCAGAGATTTGAGTATTATTAAGTAAAGGACTGTTTATAGGCATTTAAACTCTCCAGTTCATTGACAGTCCTTCCCCAGGAAAGAGCTGTAGTTGCAAATATCAATCAAAATATAGGATATTGTTCCTTTATGAGACTGCCACAAGAACTGACTGTGTTTTGCAAAGGAGCTCATATAGCGCTGTGCTTATTAGGTAGCGATGGTTATTATATTACACAAAAGTCGGAGTTGAAGAAGGTGGTTTGTTCAGAGTGCAGGCACTGACAGGGGCAGCTTCTGGCGGGCTCTCTGCCTGTGTAAGCACTGTGTAACAGGGAGCCCAGCTGCATCTGCTTGGGTTTGACCGATTGGCAACATAAGACGCTAGTCCGTTGGTACATGTCTTGCTCTGACAGGCTTCTTCTGGAGAGCCTTCAACTCTTTCCGTCCCAAGCTGGTCCGTTTCCAGTTGTGACAGTAGTTGCAAGACATTATCTGTAACATTGGTTTGGAGTGGACATTACTGCACTGGTCAGGACCTGCCTCCATGGCCATAGTACCAATGTACTCCTTGTGCTCCTCTATTAGCTCACTGTAGTGTTTGCCAATCTGGAGCCAGTCTGTAAACTTCTATTACGCTGCCATCTGCTCTCAACAACAATAATAGCACCTCCAAAATATGCTTGTTTTGTCCTCAGTCTCTCTAGCCCAATCATAGTGCTTATTGGTGGTGTCTGGTGGTCTATGGTCAGTCTGATGTCCTTGCTTGGACAGGATTTGAAACTGATGTGGAGCGATATTCTTCCCTTCCACAAAGCAAAGCACAAAGCTGACCTTATTTTGGTCATCATAAGGAGAGGAAATGTGGGATTTCCATCTAGTCACCTAACCCAACGGAGGCCACACAAGCAATCTCCTTCAAGGAGAGCAGCTAGCTCAGGGGAGTGCCCCCTTCATAGATGACTCCTGTGCCAAGATTGTCAAACTGGACAAGAAGGTCGAAATGCAACAATTCCTCCTTATTGCTGGTACAGAGTCCTCTGTTTCTGCAGTCATCAGGAATGATTCTTATCACCTAACTTAAGCCATCTAGGATTTAATCTTCTAGGTGTAAACTAGATATCCTGGCTCCCTCTAAAGTTAGTGGACAGACATGCGCACCTCACTCATCCCACCCAAGGTGTGTGTTTAAAATAGGTGTACTGAGTCATCCTCTGAAAAGCCTATTGCTTTTCTTTAACGATAAAGATAGACTAGGTAATTAGCTGCTGAAATTCCATTTAGTGGGAAAAAACATCCCCACCAGTAACAAAAGTTTTGAGACTCAATTTTGTGGAGTGTTATGGCAGGGTTAGATACAACTATGAGCACTTGTATCATCCAAGTACTGTGCAATGGGCTGGTGCCTGGGGGAGGAAAGATGGGGATTGGTGCCCAGTGAGTCGCCCTACGCTAGCACTTATGTACATGACACTTAAACCAACACAAACAACATTCGTGTCTTTGATTCCCCAAAATCTCACAGTTCAACAAAAATAAAACCAAAAATTATCTCGATCAATACAGATAGTTATGCTTTGAATTTTCCATTGTTACCTAAACTTCAGAGGAGCCTTTCCGCCCTCTCAACATTGGTAACAGTGCTGAAGTCCTGTGTTCATTTTTGGGTACCAAAGTTAAAGAAAGCTCAATTTGAGATAATCCCAGAAAAGACCATCAAAAAGGATCAAAGCTGAAACATAGCCAATGAGAAAACTGAAAGTGTGAAAGGTATACATGTATGTCTGCATCTGCCTGTGTTACCAAGCAAACATGCCATATTAATAACAAGAATATTTTAAGAGTTTTTAGAATACTTCCAGTCAAGTCAGGGCATCTTCGTCAGCAGAAAACTGAAAAGCTTTACTGTTAAACTTCATTTTACATTTTTTTCAGATTAGATAGTTTAGAGAGGTTAATAACTGCTTCTAAGTCTCATTGAGCTCTTGCTGAGCGTCTATTCACACATTTATTCATGAGTCACAATAAACCTAACAAACAGTGCAACTACCCAAGTGACTGTGCAGGAAAGTGACAGTGTTTTACAAGTTATTTGAACACATACGTAGTACACTATGAAATGAGTGCCTTTTCCCCCATTCTTGTGCTATTTCCCTCTCCTGTTCATGATTCTTACCTCAGTCAGGAGTATTAGGAAAGGTTATTTTTAGTCTAATATTACATATGTAAAGAATGTGGAGAAAAGACAGTGAGAGCCAGGAAAGATTAATCTAACAAGTAGTATGTGTGTTGCACTTCATGGAGTTCTGTGACTTTTTTCATTGAATTTATTAATTTCAGAGTGAGAGACGTTTGTTTGTTAAATAAGTGAAAGATCTAAGATTCACCTTAGGAGAGGATTACCAAGTATGCTTTGATTTACTCACAGAATGAACCTCTGAATGAGTTTGCTGGACAGTAGTTCATTTACTTCCAGTATTTATTTCTGGAGAATATAAATTAAAGTTATTACATCTGCCTCACTGTAATTAATACCATGTATGTGATTTTCCTGAAGTTTGCTTAAAAACTCTTCACCAACTTCAGAAGCTACAAGCAGAAACTAGTCTGGTAGAAGAAATTAGACTGTGAGCTTTGGGAAATAACTTTGATCTCAGTTAGCAAAAGTGACGAGCTCCATGAAATTGTCTAGCTTCAGAAATTATCAGTTTCTCTGCTATTGTTGTCATAGCTGCTATGGGCTAAGGGCATCAGCAAGACAAGGTTTATAGGTAGAGGAGATTTGGGATATTTTTTTCTGGTTTGTCACTTTGAAATGTTGCAGTTTATTGAGACCAGTGTTTTAAGCTCTTGTTATGCTAACAGAAGATACCCAGTGAGACAAAAGCAGTCAATTATTAAAGACTCAGAACCGGACTTCTGAAAATTCTAGGATTTACAAACATAAATCACTGAGCTGATGAAAAAAGAAGAAGGTGGAAGAGACAGACAAATGAACAGTTGTATATACTGGTGTTTACAGAAGTCGAGATGGATGCATGAACCCATCTCATTAACAACCTGGGTCTGATAAATATTTAGTATTTCAGTTATTGATACGAAAGAGAAGAGCTTCATCAGAAGAAGATCAGCTCCTCTGAAAACTGCTTCCTGCTTCTTCCTTATGAGGCAGGTCTCAGTTCCCACTTTGTTTCTGCCCCCTGACTATTCACACAACATAACTGTCATTTTCACAAAACAGGTACAGTCCTTGGGACAGCTCTACTACAGACTCTGCTTCCAAAAAGCACAGACCAAACTGTACCACATTTGGCTCCCTGTAGCCAACATAACTGTCCATCGCTGTCCTGGCTGGCTATGCAACGTCCAAGACATCAGTGATTTTCTCGGTAGCACGCTATAAATCTGTCTGGTGGGTTGTGACAGAGCTCTGGCATTATATCAGTTGCTTTGAGCTGAAAATAATAAAGATGGTAAGTTCAGTGCTATGCAATGTGATATTGTGCCCGTTCTGCCCCAGAGGGAAATAGCTTGGGGATGCAATCATTCATTACCACTGGGCCTGAAAGCCCTGGAGCAGCAGCATTCAGCAGTACAGGTGCAGCTTAACAATATAGGGGAATGCCAAAAGGAATACACATAATGATGTTGTAGTCCCTGGCTGACTTTTCATAGGATCAGGTCCTGTGTCTGGCCTCTGAGAGTGCCTCCAGGCCATGCCTGATACATCCAATTTCAGAAATCTGCTCAGGGTTAGGAATGTCCAAATGCTTGATGTTGTCCAGGAACATTGAATATCGGCTGATTTGAGGCTACCAAGGGGTAGCTCCTCCATTGTGATTCTATAAAAAAAAACCCCAAACAATATTGAATTGGTTATCTGTTGATACAGTCACAAAATCTGTAATATTACTTGGGTCCCTGAATCTTCATTCCCCAGACCTCCTCTGCCACTGTCCTCTCTCTCTTGTCAGCCAATCAAACAGAGAGGAAGGCCTGGAGAGCTGCTGTGGTTCCTTTTCTCACCCTCCCAGTCAGCGGCACTCCACCTTGCCCCAGCCAGGCAGAGAAGGTCGTGCCTGCAGGTCCTGCAAGAATCATGGTGGAAAAAGTGGTACAACTTGGACTTTTCATTATGGAAGAGCCCTTCACAGCTCATATGCCGTCCCAGGGTTAAACTTTTGGTATCTCTCTTTTCAAGAATGAAGATCAGCCCTTTCTCAAGAAGAGGTTGACACAGTCACACGCAATGTGCTGCTCTCAGTTCTCGGTTCATTTTGATCATTTTAGTCACAGAGCTAGATGGGAGGTTGTGGGCTTCAATCCACCCACTGCTACGAGAAACTACAGACTGTACTCCCACTTGGACTAAATCTACCAAAATTAAAATGCGCCATCTTGACATAAGGGGAGAGAGAATCCACTGTAGCCCTTGGCAAACAGCTTGGTTAATCAGATAGCCACTCAATAAATCATATTCACATGATGTTTAATTTGAATTTGTCTAGCTTCAAATTCCAAATGTTGGATTTTATTATACATTTACCTAGATTGACCAAAAATCCTTCTATGAAAGTATTATTCAACAAATTGAGTCTTACTTAGACTTATTTCAATAAGTTAGAGTTCTTCACTAAAAAAGAATAGAAAATGTGTATTGCTTATTTTTTTTCTATCTCTTCTTTGAACATAGACCAATTCAATGCCTGCCTTCCACTATATTTTTCCAGAACCAAATCCATTATCCTCAGCATGGTTTCACTAATCACTGTCACAGAGGTTAGGTAAAAAAAACAATGTGCTCATGACTTGAGCTTTTATATTTCAAACTTCCACAGACTTCCACAGAATCACAGAATTGCAGGGGTTGGAAGGGACCTCTGGGAATCATCTAGTCCACTCCCCCTGCCAAGGCAGGGTCACCTAGAGCAAGTTGCACAGGACCGCATCCAGGCAGGTTTTGAATATCTCCAGAGAAGGAGACTCTACATTCTCTCTGGGCAGCCTGTTCCAGGGCTCCGTCACCCTCAAAGTGGAGAAGTTCTTCCTCATGTTCAGACAGAACTTCCTATGTATCTGTCTGTGCCTGTTGCCCCTTGTCCTGTCACTGGGCACCACTGAAAAGAGTCTGGCCCCATCCTCCTGACACCCACCCTTGAGATATTTAGAAGCATTTATAAGGTCCCCTCTCAGCCTGCTCTTCTTCAGGCTAAACTAGCCGAGCTCCCTCAGCCTTTCCTCGTAGGACAGATGCTCCAGTCCCCTCATCATCTTCGTAGCCCTCCGCTGGATTCTCTCCAGTAGTTCCTCATCTTTCTTGAACTGGGGAGCCCAGAACTGGATGGAGGACTCAGATGGGACCTCACTAGGGCAGAATAGAGGGGGAGGATACCCTTCCTTGACCTGCTGGCCACACTCTTCCTAATGCACCCCAGGACACCATTGGCCTTCTTGCCAGCAAGGGCACAGTGCTGGCTCATGGTCAACTTGTCATCCACCAGCACTCCTAGGTCTCTCTCCACAGAGCTGCTCTCCAGCAGGTCAGCCCCAAGTGTGTACTGATGCATGGGGTTGTTCCTCCCCAGGTGCAGGACCCTGCACTTGCTCTTGTTGAATTTCATCAGGTTCCTCTCTGCCCAACTCTCCAACCTGTCCAGGTCTCGCTGAATGGCAGCACAGTCTTCCTTCATGTTTCTGGTGTATCAGCCACTCCCAATTTTATATCAGCAGCAAACTCACTGAGGGTACACTCTAACTCTTCATCCAGATCATTGATGAAGAAGTTAAACAAGACTGGGCACAGTACTGACTCCTGGGGGACACCACTAGTTACCGGCCTCCAACTAGACTCTACACTGCTGATGTCAACCCTCAGAGCTCTGCCATTCAGCCAGTTTTCAATCCACCTCACTGTCCACTCATCCAGCCCACACTTCCTGAGCTTGCCTAGGAGGAAGTTATGGGAGTCAGTGTCGAAAGCCTTGCTGAATTTGAGGTAGACAATATCCACTGCTCTCCCCTCATCTACCCAGCTGGTCATGCCAACACAACAGGCTATCAGACTGGGCAAGCATGATTTCTGCTTAGTGAATCCCTGTTGACTACTCCTGATAACCTTCTTTTCCTCCACTTGCTTAGAGATGACATCCAGAGTGAGCTGTTCCACCACCTTTCCCGGGATGGAGGTGAAGCTGACCAGCGTGTAGTTCCCTGGGTCCTCTTTCTTGCCCTTTTTGAAGACTGGAGTGACACTGGCTTTCCTCCAGTGCTCAGGCACCTCTCCTGTCCTCCAGGACCTTTCAAAGATGATGGAAAGTGGCTTAGCA
>Ga0065711_1043194_pt1 | contig 14876 bp, 11 predicted proteins | sample Hoacrofraction12_FD_59098 | JGI IMG/M metagenome (GOLD analysis project Ga0065711, IMG submission 59098) | Hoatzin crop microbial communities from Cojedes, Venezuela - Epithelial fraction 12 v2 (version 2) | ecosystem: Host-associated > Birds > Digestive system > Esophagus > Crop | place... | reverse complement strand
AAAAAAAAAAAAAAAAAAAAAAGAGGCCCTTTTAGGTTTTGCTTATATCTTTTCAATGTTTCAACCTCACATTTAGCAACTCCTCACCTGATTGCTGCTCAAGGGTGAAATAATCTCTGGTAGTTTTGTTTCAATTTTTATCAAGACTGAGATTCATGCTTCACTTATGACAAATCCTGCAAAAGGCCAGAATAACTTTACAGATCACCTATTGCATGGTAAGCAATGTCAGACGCAATATTTATTTATGGAAACCACACTGCCTTCACACACTAAAGTGCAAATATCCACTCTTCTGCATTCATAGTCTGATTTATGTCTGATGCTCTTTAGGTCTGCATGGATCCCATCTACGCCACTAAGCAGATCTGTGTTTATATCTGACCGCGGTAAGATTGTGCTATTTATGGTTTATCTTTGGCCATCACCAGTTGAATTATGAAAACACTAAAGAACTATGTTTAAGTATTGTATCACTCATTAGGATGACTGTAAGACAAGCATTATTGTTTCCACACAAGATAAATGCAACAATTACAGAACCTTATTTATCATATCCTGTAGTTTACAAAAGGCTTGCATCTTTGTATCACAAAAGCAGGAAGTCCACTACATGTTCTGACTACATTTGTTTGCCTCAGCAATGTTTAGGCACCCATCAGATACGTACGCATTACATGACTGTCCATACATATCTCATATATTGTCAGTATAAATCTTGTGTATGGTTTGCTCACCATCAATGCTGAATTCAGTAGAATGTCAATGCCCAACATTTATTGCATTGATTAAATACATAAAGTCCTCTCACAGCTCTGGCTTAGAGGTGACTGCAATCACAGCATAGGGTCCTTTGAGGCAATTTCTGAAAGATGTCAGCATTCGTGTCCACTTTCATAATTTTCTCCACAAACAGCTATGGAAGCTGGTCATACCCACCTGTTCTTGTTGCCTTCACTGTGGCAACATAGTCCATAATGGAGTCATTTGTTGCAATGTATCACTTCAGTTGTTCTACTTATTACCCATTCATTTAATACGACGTGGCCTGCACGGCAAGAAATGCATACTAGCTCTTTCCCATTAATCTTGTCAATCATTCTGTATCATCTGGAGACTCATCACCCCCTCATTCAGAGATCTAGACCATTTATGAGTGTGTTGAGAAATAAAAGTCTTAAATGGTCCCTTGCTCCACTGTGACAACGGGTAAGAATCACAACAATTTCCCTGTTCTAAATATTGGCACCATTCACATATATTTTAAATAATACCTGAGGAATTTTATTTAATTGTCAATATGCAAGAACTAACCATTCTCCTTCTAAATCTTGCCAACAAGTTTTAAAGTAAAGAAATTCACTAAAAGGGTTAGTTTTATGTGACTTAAAAATTCATGTATGAGACCCCAAAATCATGGAAACACATCTCGAAAAACCACAGGAGCATTCATCCTATTTCAAGAGTCAGGAAACAAATGTCTAAGGCTAAGCATATGCTTATCTATAGTCCTGGCAAGGGATGAAATCAAACATTTGCTCTCCTGAAGTGAAGTGGAAAAACTCATGTAGCCTTTAGAACAGACCTTTGATCACGTTTCAAAGAACGCTGTCACTTCTAACTCTCCCTTCCTGAATTTTTTTCTAGAGCTTTCTTCTGGCTGATATGGTCAGGAACACCAGCTAGAATTTGAAAAAAATATGTTACTACAAATATTAAAAATAAGTAAAATGTGACTACTGAAAAAAGACAAAACACATTCTGCAAGCTCAATCTGTATCTTAGGAAGAAGTGGTACAATTTACTGCTTAGAGCATTGTTTAGCATTATCATTTTATCACTTCCTTATCACAATTCATTAGGTTATTAACTCAGAAGATTCTCATGACGACCCTAAACAGTACAGTGCACCTCCAGACATACTCACAGCTGCATGTCCTGTTTCAAAAGGTACAACCAGAAAGGAGCTCAGGAAGCACCATAACACGATCCTCGCACTCCAAAGACACAAATACAGCTCAATCCACCCACACTCCAAACTGGATGATGTGGGCCAGGCAGCTCGGTTTGAACGCTGGTTTTGATGCTTTATGCAGATTCCAACTTTCGGCCTGGAGCTATGCCGGGTCCCGGAGCTTGCAAGCAGGTGACTGCCAGACATCGCTGAGGCCGGGACACCTCACCCTCGGGAACAAGCATTTGCTGCTGCACCTGCAGCCCTTCGCTCCAGAAGCCACTTGTGATACGCAGGGGGACTCAACAGCCTTACTGAATCGGAACATTGTTTCACCTAAAGGGTAAAAACTAAACAGAAGGTTAGACTTACAGATTACACCATTTAGGGCGAACCGAAAGGTCTGGTTTTGCAGCGACCGCCGCCGGGCAGGAGGCGGCAAGAGGCCGGGAGAGCGAGGAGGGATTGGAGCGGGCGCGGAGGAGATGAGTGCTGACGCAGCGCGAGGAAGGCAGGCGGCTGCGGAGAGCACACGCCCCGCCGCCAGAGCGGCCCGGGACAGGGCGGTGCGCGGGCCCCGCACGCCTCCCCCTCCCTCAACCACTGCTCCCTCAAGGCACGGGATGTGCCCGACCGGGCCCTGCCCTGCCCTGCCCTGCCCTGCTGCCGGCGGCCACTGGGGGCTCCCGCCGCCGCGGCGCGGCCCGCCATTGTCGAGGGCATGGAGGGCGAGAGCACGTCGGCGCTGCTTTCGGGCTTCGTCCTCGGCGCCCTCACCTTCCAGCACCTCAGCACCGACTCGGACACGGTGGGTGCCGTGGGAGGGGCGGAAGGGGCCAGGGCGGGGGGAACATCGCGTGCTGGCCAGCGGGCGGGGACAGCCGCCGTCGGTCGCGCAGGCAGCCCGCTGCCGCCATGGTGGAGCCTGCCGCCGGGCCTCCCCTGTCCCCGACCGCAGGGCGCGCTGCCTCCCGCCGCAGGCCCACCAGGACCCCGCTGCCGCGCAGAGCCCCCCAGACACCCAGGGCCTCACTGCGTGCTGTGCTGGAACACGGTTTTGCCGCGTATTCCCTCCTCGCTGCACCCTGCTGCAATGGAGGTTGCTTTCCGTGCTGACTAACGCCGGGAAATTGTTGGGTTTTTTCTTTTAAAACGAGGAGGCGTGGGCCAACGAACGCCTGCTGTGGCAGCGGCACCAGAGCCTTGTCTGCCAAGGACAGACCGAAATGCTGGCCAGGCCTTCTGGCCTAAGCCTTGGAGGTGGGCATTACCTGTACAGCCACAAACTGTTCACTTGTGAATGAACACATGAGGAATGGAGAACAGCTAAGTACACATTCCGACTTTTTTTTTTTTTCTTAAATATGGGCAGTTATTGAAAAATTAGTGATAAACTACTCTGTTTAAACAGCAGTTCATTTTGACAGCATTATTCCTCCTGAAGACAGCGTTTACACTGTTAATACTAAACAGAAAGTCCTGTTCAATGTTATGGCTGATGTTAACTTTTTTTTTCTCTCCTATAAAGGAAGGTTTTCTCCTTGGAGAGGTGAAAGGTGAAGCCAAGAACAGCATTACTGACTCACAAATGGATGATGTTGAAGTTGTTTATACAATCGGTTAGTCAGTCCACATTTTTAATACTGTGCTCAGTATCAGGCAATATATGACTGCTTACAGTTTTGAATGACGGCAGTCAACACCTTGCAGCAAGATCAAAGCTGCTAGATCCTGGGGTCCACGATGATGTAAAAAAAACACATGGAAGGCTTATTGCGTAACATTAATTGCTAAAAATTACAATTTTACTGTAGAAAATATAATAATTTAACAGAAATACTAGTTCCTTCTTAGTTCCTTGAATATCTCCTATGCCAAATATCACATGAAAGGTAATTTAGGGTTTAGGCTCCTTCGTTGTCTTGGCTACATCACAAACTCTCCTGGACTACAGTTGCTCTGGAAAAACTTGGCCTATTTGAGTGATGTGAACTGTAATGTGTTAGCATCTATTGCCTAATTTGGAACTTATAAAATACTGTGTGTAAAGTCTGCAAACTATCTATATATTTCATTGAGCAGATGCCAGGTGTATTTTTCTTTATAGCCTTCATGGGACTGGAGTAGATGTGCATTTGACACAATAACAAAAAACCCTTAACAAAAAAATTACGTATATGGGCATACACACACATTTAACTCCATTCCTTTAAAATGCAGTTGCACAAAAAGGAAAAGAACAAGGTAACACAGTACGTGCCTTCTTTCCAATCTTCCTGAAAATACGGTAGAGAGAAATTACATCCCATTTTTTAGTTTTACTCTAGGGTACAATTAAGGTGTAACACTTTCCTCCACTGAGTCTCACAGCTGAACCAAAAATGTGGGGAATTTTTTGTGGTGGTATAATTTTTGTGGTGTGTTTCCAGAGTCTCGTCATCACATTCTCATAGTCAGAGTTAATTGCTCCAAAGTTTGGGTGGGGGTTTTTTTGGTTTTTTTTTTAGCTACTTCATGAAAATGACAGTAGTGGAGAATTTAGGAAAAGGAAAGAATTTAGAATGCTGTTACATCACCTTCTTTTGTTTTTTTTTTCCTGGTAGTTAGTCTTCTGGTTCTCACCATGTACCAAATGCATTTCTGTCCTCCAGCCTCATCTTTCTTACCAACAGCATCCATGCCTTGCTGCAGAGTAACCCAAGTGAAATCTTCCACATTACATACTACTCCTGTACTCGGCAGAAGGGAGGGAACAATAAAGTGCCTGATCTGATTTTTCACTTGACAAAACAGAACAATGTATTAAAAAACACATTCGTATAATTAGTTGGTTTCCTTTACATTTGAAAAATGACTTAGAATAGTTTCTAAAAATATATCCTTCCTTAACCTTATTTAATTAGATGTTAATACATTTGATTTTAAGTAATTACATTGTATAGAATTCATTCGTGGCTGTTCTAAGAGTTTAATTCTGATCATAACATATAGAAGAATATGTTCTCTTGAACTGAAGAACCCAGAGTAATATTACCTTCTCTTTCCAGATATACAGAAGCACATTCCATGCTACCAGTTGTTCAGGTAACAATCTTCAGTAAATAGATGTGAAAAGCTAAAATTAACCCTAACTTCAACTTGTTCAAGATTTAAACTTATATTACATTACTGAGAAAATCACCCAGCTGTAACTACAGTAGCCATATCAACCCCTTGGAATTACAGATGCCTTATGTTATTCCTATTTTGGTTCTCCCATGTCCTTTTTTGGTGTTTGTCTATGCATCTAGAAATGGAGATATGGCATACTGCACCTTCTGGTAAGCTATGATACCATCTATAGTACAGAATAATGTCAACATACTGAGAAAAAACAACATTGCTTTTCTAAAAGCATACATCCCAACCCCTCACTGTCAAAACAACAACAAAAAAGGAAATAAAATGTTAGCATCAGCCATAGCCTTTTAAGTGGGTCAGAAAAAGAAACACTTGTTAGCCCCATGGCTGCTTTAAGGACTAGTATTTAGAATTCCATCATAATGGGAACACAGCTGTGCATGTTTGCATGCCTACAAGGGGAAAATCACAACACAATTTCAAATCTTTCTGAAAATTAAGAAACCCAGAAGTTATTAGAAAGGCATTTCATATGAAATTGAAGACATCTTACTATTTTGTAGTTCAGAAAACATACATGCTATCTTTAACTTGTGTCCCAGTAGCACTGATGCCAGAACAGCATCTGGGCTGTACAAGACCACCCACATAGCTATCTGAGTAATGAAATTAACTGCACTGTTGTAGCAGAGAAGCTGTGTCAGCATATCTTTATGCTTACCAGGGGAAAAAAAGCTATTAAAGTGAGATGACTACCATACTGCTAGGGAATAACTATTTCTACAATAGCTTTCCCCACCCCCCCTAATTGTCCTAATTTTCTTCTAGCTTTTATAATTCTGCAGGAGAACTGAATGAAGTCCCTCTGAAGAAAATACTGTCAGGCGGTAAAAAGGTATTTTACTTTCAAACCTAAAGCATACCAAGAGCTTGCTCAGATTTTGGGAGCTGTTTTAGATACCTCTTGTATCAAGCTTTTTCTTATCTCCTTTTTTTTTTTTTTTTTTTAAATCTTGTATCTAGTCCCTCACGCTGCTGGTCAAGGCAGCTGCATCATCTTTTCCCACTGAAAGAACAGTTCAGATTGTTTTTAACTAGGGTTTGCCTACATATATGTCACATCTTTATTTTTTCTTACCAATTTCTCAAGTGAACAGTTCAAATATCCCAAAGGAATTCTGCTGATTTCTGTCTTAAGATTAGTTGAGGTCAGCTTGCTCAAGTTAAGCACCACTTGACCAAAAAAATTTACAGTCTTCTCCACAGAAGAAAGTTTCACGAGGACAAAGTAAACGCTAGAAAGAGACAAACAGCAAAATAGCAGAACCAAGTTTGAAGAGTTTCAACTTGAGCACAAGCTCAGAAAACAGGCCAGTTCAACAGATGTTTTTCACGGAAAGAAGTTGTCATACAGGAATTAGGTTTAGATGTTTTAAGGGTTTCAAGTTAATTAACTGCTTGAATATGTACACCTTACCAAACAATTCAGATTCATGACTTGGTACTGAATGCTCTGACTTGCTTCAATATGACACACAGGGACAGCATGGTTCAACAGTAATAATGAATTTTCTTCTGTCTGCAGAGTGTAATAGGATGGTACAAATTCAGACGTAACACAGACCAAACCATGACATTCCGGGAAAGACTTCTTCATAAGAATTTACAGTCACACCTATCAAATCAGGGTCTTGTATTCCTTTTATTAACCTCTAGTGTGATGACAGAAAGTTGTTCTACTTACAGACTGGAACATGCCTTACATCGGCTACAAGAGGGGTAATTGGTTTCTTCTCTAGTTTTAATAAAGCAATAGCACAGCATGTGCTATATCTTGGAACAGTTTGATTTTTTTCTTTGTTGCAACTGAGTTATTAACACTGTTTATTTTGCCCTTGAAACTTACACATTAAATAAGATTATTCTTGGTATTGCTAGAGCCCATTTAAAATCTTACGCTGAAGTTCTGTTCAGGGAACTATCTGTAGTGCCAGTGTCAAAAGGCAGTCAGTGTCAGTTCAGTTTTGCACGTAAGCTGTTCTTGATCAGTTTGGTTTTGTGTATAGCACTTCAACTATGCATGGTGTTTATCTTCACATACAATTGAAATATTTAAATTGGTGGCATTTTCAGCTATCTTTGAAGACATGCTGCCCATAGGCTAGGCTTAACAAACTAGCATTGCATTATTGTGTGACTCTTAGCCAGAAAGGGGAAAAAATTAGAGGCATTGCTCAGAGCCTTGTTACTCTTGCAGTTTGCCTTTAGCCATAAGTAGTCATCTGTGTGTGATGTGATACATTTAGCAAGAACTAACTACACTGTAAACCTCCATCTGAGATGCTTAATGGTCAAGAGCCTTTAACTACCAAAGAGAGGCATTTTGATGTTAATAAATCATACTTCTGCTTTTTAAGTCTTTTCCAGAAAGTTCCTTTGGTGGTTACTAACTTGGGTATGGCAGAACAGCAAGGTTACAGAACAGTGTCTGGTTCCTGCATATCTTCTGGTTTTGTGAGAGCAGTAAGACAACACAGGTACAATATATGCCATATTTACTGGTAGCTGTAGCTTTCAGTTAAGATACATACAGTTATCTTTCTATACAAGTATTTTTAAGTGCTTTGGCAAATGCTACAGCCATATGCTCCTCACTTGTTGACCTGTTTCGTGCAGTTATTTACCTTTCCAAGGTACTTGGAAATTAGTTGTCACATACTTTCCCATGAAAGCAGCTGTCTCTCTCAACATAGGCACCTAGTGTTGAAGCTCAAAATGCTTCTTCATTCATTATTGCTCCTACTAAGTAAGCAAGCACTGGGATAGTTAATTTGCAATTATACAATTATATTCTTGGTCCACAGGTCAGAATTCTTTTACGAAGATGGATCTTTACAAGAGGTTCGTAAGATAAATGAGATGTATGCCACCTTGCAGGAGGAACTGAAGGTAGGTCAGGCATACCTGCTAATACAGTTACTTTCACCAGTGCTACAAAATCAAATCAAACAAAGGGTACACAGTCTTCCACTAAATGAGAAACAAAGTTGTGTCTTGGAAGCACATATTGAAAGATCAGGGAGTTCCATTTGCTGCTAGTAGCTGTACGTGAAGTTCTTGAAGATTTAAGTTTCCATTTGGTCAAAAGTCCACTGATAAGTTCTCACAAGAGGATTATTTTGAAGGAGATCTATCTGTAGTTTGTCAGAGCTCCTGTGCTTAGATGGGAACAAGTAAAACATCTTGCACCTCATTCAAGACAAGGTTTAAGTTACCATCTCTAAAAACCACCTCAAGCTCATTACTTAAGTTTTTAATACTTTTTGTCCAACTTTTAAACATGAGTACCTTTAAGGATTTTACAATGAGGTTAAAGTCAGCTTCTGTGAATACTGTTAAATTTAAATGCTCATTTCCTTACAGAAAATATGCTGTACAGTAGAAGCCAGTGAACGATCTGTAGAGAAACTCTTAGCAGAGGTGAGCCAATTAAAAGAAGAAATAAAGAGGAAAAAGCAACAAACTCGTTCAAGTAAGTTAAATAAATGCAATGCTAGTCTTAGTAAGACTTCCAAAGTTGATTCAATTGGCAGAAGCACAAAACACCTCTGAACTTGAGGCAGCTAAAACAGTAGTGGTAAAAGTGTGCAAGAGTGACTGCAGCTCTAGGTTGGATTATTTTTTTTTTCCCCCTCCAGGAGAAGACAGAGACTACCTAGGAGAGCCAAAGGAGAATGTTCTCCTTTGTCAGGCACTGCAAACATTTTTCCCCAATTCTGGACTTCAGACATGTATTATTTCCTTCAAAGGCCGACAGATACCTAAGAACTGCTGTAACATTGACCATAATATTAATGTCATGGACAAACTGACTCTCATGGTAGAGGAAAGAGACTTCACTGAAGCAAGACACCTAACCAAGCGTAAAGTCAGAGGGACCACAACAGGATCAAAATCATTCAAGAAATCCCGATCGCTGCAGCTTCACCAAAAATTACTTCAAGACCAAGACAACAGTTACCAAGAAAGGAATCTTACACTGAGCAGCACTGAAACAGATGAGGATGCATTAAAAAAAATCGGAGACACAAATGAATCCCCACATTCTCCTACTTTCTGATCCGTTAATGGTTTGTCCAGATGACACTGCACCACAAGCTACTGCCAGCATAATCAAGTGCCAACATACCAATTTATAGCACTGCAAGGATAAAAAACGGTGCATTTTTGCAAGACATAGAGGGTTTGGTTTTTTTTTCCCTCAATGCATGGATCCTGTTTAGCATAGAGACAAGTCCAGATGATGTTCCCTCATTTTGCCTTCCAGAGTTAAATCCGTATTTGATCTCTCAGGGTTTAAACACTATGCTAGCAGGATAACAGTCATATACTGCCTCGGAGTAACAGAACTTCAAGCTGCTGTTGAAGAAGCAGTCAGGGAGCATCAAATGAACACAGGAAACATGCTTAACAGAATTAGCTGTCTGCATAAATTGCCGTAATTTAAATACTTTAATTTATCCTTAGCTATCCACTACTTGCTTATTTTTTCCCCCTTCCAATCCAGCAAGTGAAAAGCAGACTCCTGAACTTTAGAAAGACCTGTGAGCAGAGGAAATCGTCCATACAGTTGCTGATTTCTACTATTGCTTTCATATTCCATAATTCCTTCTTAGAGACTTGACACTTCATTAAAAAAAAATAAAAATAAAAAATCAAGGCACATCCACCCTTCAGTCAGCGATGCATTACGCTAGCCAACCACATTTCCAGTAAACAAGTACAGAAACATGAAAAGTAGTTTTATTGTTTATTTCTTTATCATATATTACTCTGGATACTTGATATTACATATCTTGGGGTCTGTGAGAAATGATGGGTTCTTAAACATAACTGGCATAAATCCTGTCAGAAGATAAGATGGACGGGTTTTTTTAACAGGAAAGTAGGCTTGACTTACAAAACTCAAAAGCATAATCATGCTTACCAAATACATGAGCTCTTTTAATGGCCTTTGTAATTTCCTTCTGCTTCTTGTTGCACAAGCCTAAAGAGAGAAATAATTTTCAGTCTCTTAAAACAACAGTAACCATACTGTTTGGTTAACCAAAGTTTAAATGGTGAAAATGATATTACTAACAATCCCTCTAGCTTTGTCTAAGTCTTCTTAGAAAAATGCTTGTGTGCTTATGCTGTTAAATACAAAAAACACCCATGTAATTGAGGGACATTTTCACTCCGTGATGAAGACTAGTGAGAGGAACACTATTACAAAAGGTATAGAGTTGGCGTAGTTACTTTGGAAAGATAGCTGAAATACAGTTACATGGAGTCACAAGAACATTAATATTAACCAGTAAATAATTTGATTTAATACTGGACATACCTGTTATATGTCTGCCGTAAATGCAGCCAGTATGCGGAGAAACAAACTGGGAAAGAAGCTATTCAAAATTAAGAATTCCAAAGTCAGTTTAAGAAATTCTTGAGAGCTTTAGTTTATTTTATTACTTGCATTCTATTTTTCTTTTTTTGATTGTATTGTTTTTACAAAACTAATTTCTACCTGGAGACAAAAAAAAGTATAGCTTGAGTTAGACAGTATTTTATATGCCACAACATTTAAGCTATATGACAGTGGAATTAGAACTGAGGACTCTATGTGGTAAATAACAGAGTTGTAACACCTGCACATAGGACTAGCAGATTGAACACCTTATCAGAACTACAGTATTTGACACTCATATGCATGTTCCTAAGTTTTAAACCCCTACACATGATTTTTTCATTTTTTTAATCCTTGTGGACTTCCTACATACACACTGAAAAGCAGCAAACCAGTTACCTTCCTCTAAGAACTGCAATTTTCAAACTCACCTGCACATTTTTGTAGTCCACATTTATTCCACATAAGACACATTTTTTAGGAGGGCCTTTATAGGGGTTCTCCATTGGTATGGGCTGAAAACAGAATTATTAACATCTGTAAACTTTGCAAGAAAATAAGGAATGTCTTCTTGTTTTTATCGTTTGGGCAAAATATGCCTTGAAACCAAAAGGGGTATTTAGTGCATCACTGAAGTTTTTCAGTAACTTTCTTACCTCTTTCTTTAACACACTGCTTGGTACCTAGCAGTCTAGAAGACTTCTCACGGCCACACAGCCTTTTATATCTTAGTAATAATGACAAGTCAATTAAAGCAATCAATAAGATAGTGGTTATACCCCTTACTTAGAAGGCAGTATTTACAGAAGCTGGTAAGTAGTCTTCAGAGTCTTGTGACTGTCTTCACAAGTTACAGACTTTTTTGAAAGCAATTTCAAAGCACGTCACCAGAGGCAGCTCCTGTCTGCTCACAGACTGTAACAGAGATTCCCATGTATCTCCCAAGCCCCGAAAGACTCCTCAAGCTTCAGAACACACCCAGCACCAAGCCCTTGCAAGATACGAGTGAAAGGAGAAATTTCGTTTTTGCAGATGTAGGTAGAATTTGGGCAGAGAGAGAATATTTTTAAAAGCTTTTGCTGGTACCAGACAACACGTGTTTATAACATAAGAACCACACCTAGTGCATTCTCTTAAACAGGAAATCGGGTGGCGCTGCCAAAGGTTTTGCTCGATGTTCCGAGTTACCGAGACAGATGGTTTAAGGAACGGCCGTTAAGATACCGGACTATAGATCAACGGGGCCTTAACTGCAACACCTAGCGACTTCCTCACCACGGGGTTCCTGCTCTGTAACACGCCGAGTAACCGAATTCAGGTTGTTCTAGGAGCCCGAGCTACGCGAAGGCCAAAGGTTTTCCAGACACCCCTTCTGCCTGACCGGGGCCCCTCCTGGTGAGAGCGGCAGCGGCCTGAGCGCAGACAAGACACGGCGCTCACCGCGGGCCCGTTCGGCGGAGCCTCACCTGATCGGGCCGGCCCGGCTGCCGCTCGTGCTGCAGGCGGCGCGGCTGCCTCCACAGCGCCGCTGCAAGGGGAAGAGCGACAGGGTTAGCGGCGGCACAGCGGCAGAGACCGGCGCGCGCGAGCACCCCACGCACCCCCACAACCGCCGCCACTCGGGCGCAGCCACCTCGCTCGAAAGGGGGGCGGAAACGAGAAAGCAGGAAGAACACACCAGGCACCAGCCTCCACCAGGGCCTCCGCGCCGCCATATTGCCCTCTACAGCGCAGTACCCACAAGCACCGCCACATCCGCCCAGAACGTCATTGCCTTTCGACTGCCGCTGGCCCCGTGACGCTACCGCCTGTACCGATGCGATTCGCTGGCCAGTGGGGTCGCGGCCCGCGGTACTTGAGGCAGCGGCAGGCGATTGGCTGCTGCCTAGTTATGGCTCCTTTAATTCCGTAGTTCGTTGGTGGAAGTGACGTTCGTAGAGCACTGCTCTCACCAACCGGACGTTTAGCCGGCCCTTGCTGTGCCTTGCCGTGGCCGTCTCAGTACCGCTTCCTCGCAGGCGGAGTCTTGAGGCTGATCCCACCCCCAGGTGTCCGAGAAGGCGGCGATGGCCCTCACGGTGCGGAGGAAGAGCCGCCCCGGCTCTGTCGGCAAGCGGAGCCGGGCACTGGTGCGGCCTGGCGCCGTCTGCTCGCCGGTGGCTCGCAAGAGACCGAGCTCTGCTGGCCAGGAGCCCCCGGTACGGGGCTGGTGGGACGCGGGCGGGCAGGTTGCTAGGACCGGGCACAGAGGCGCGGAGGACTCGGTCTGGGAGGGTGGCTTGGCCCGGCCCGAGCCTGCGTGATGCTAGTGAAGTTTTACTGAGGTAAAGCACGTGTTCCTTTAGCAGTCAAGTTGGGTTGTCCTCACAAACAACATCAGAAAAGCACTTAGCTTTCTTGTTAAGTTGGGGGAGACGTAAATGACTTGCACATGATGTGTATGCTGTACAGGTTGTGCTGGCGGCCTTGGTGTTACTTTGGAGCATTAATACTCATTATGTTTTTACAGCGTAGTAATGATAGTGAAGAAAAGATATTTGGCAACTATGATGGATTTTATGGAAATGATTCTTTGCTAGCTCAAGTTGGTATAGAGCACAAACATCTGCAGGATAAAAATATGGATACTAAAGCACCTGGAGACATCATATGTGGGAGTCTTCAGTCAGGATTTCACCAGAAAAAACAAGATAATTTTTCTTCTTCAGAAAACATGGTGGTTCTTAAAGCTGTCAAAGAGTATGCTTTCCAGATGAATGAAACTGACTCGGTGGATAGCAACCAAGAATCGACTGAATCTATTTTAGATGACTTGCCATCATCACAGCTTTTGTATTTTGAGAAAATGGATGAACTTTCTTCTGGTTCTAGAATATCTCCAGTCTCAGAAAGGAGGAATAAATGTGTGAGTTCTTCCTCAGACAAAATCAGGAGTCCATCATCTTTTTGTCCTGATGCTGAACATGGAAACAAACCTATTGACTCTGACTCTAAATATGACTTATTTAAAACTGAGAGCCTTAAGGATCATATAAAAAGTGCTATGACTGGAAATGCCAAAGCCCAGACTCTGCAGGTCTCTAAGACCAAGCAGCTTAAAGAAGCTGTTTTATCTGAAGAGATTTGTTTTGCTAGGAAAACTATTAAATCTTCTTCTGTTGATATAGGCCCTTTTTATGGATTACCTAGCAAAGTTCAAGATCTATTGAGACAATTTCGAGGGATTGAAATGCTTTATGGTAATGTAATTAATGGTTTGTTGGAAAAAAAAAATTCCTAGTGAAGTGTTGCCCATTTTACCCACTACACTGTAAAGATATTTAACTTAAGGTAATACTTAATCTAAACCAAATTGGAAAGCAGTTGTTTTGTTTACTTAAGTGGTTATTTTAGGTTTTTAGATGAGTGAGAAAGGTTGGTACCACTTATACTTTGGAAGGTTTGCTCACTGAAAGCTTTTAGTGGTTTATTGAAGAAAAACTCTCAAACACTAGGCTTAAAGTATGTTATATGAAATGTAGGCATTTTGATACTGATTAACAGGCCCCTGGGGGTTGCTAATAATTCTTTTTTAATTTTGCAGAATGGCAGCATGATTGCTTAATGTTAGAATCTCTGCAGCAAAGAAAGAATTTAATATACTCATTACCAACCAGTGGTGGAAAAACACTTGTAGCTGAAATAATAATTCTCCAAGAACTACTCTGCAGGCAGAAAGATGTTTTGATGATACTGCCATACGTTGCCATTGTCCAAGAAAAGGTCTGGATACAGTGTTTCTGATACTACTTACCTTTTGTGACACGCCTTGTTACTTGTCTGGTTTTAACACTAATTTTAGCAAAATCCATGATTTTCATAAATATGTGGTGGGAAGTAAATGATTTCTCTCCTAAATGCCGCTCTGAGTGTCAGTAACTTCATAATAAAACAGACTTAAGTTATGCAGTGAAGATGCTGAGTTGTAAAGTGTGCTAAATTTTTGGAATAATAGGTTTTTGTAATGTTATGTATAGTTCTGCAGTCTTAGATCTGTACTGCCCAACTTGCTAAAGAAATTAGTTTTTATTTCAAGACCATATTTTTTTGGTATCATGGAAAAGTTAATTTTAGAGAACAGATGTAACCTAACCTAAGCTCGATAATGTTTGCCAACACATCCGCTTTGCAGTTGGAAAAGGTAGTCAGCTAATATGTTTTCACTAATTCGAACAATTGATTATGGTGTGAGTTGGTGATATGCATGTTGAGTTCTTGAGGCAGCTCTGAAATATAAAGCGAGCAGGAGTTTGTTCGATTGTTCCCCCCCCCATTCTCCGATTGATTTTTTTTTTTTCTTTTTTTATATTCCCCCCC